>JAEEGL015876787.1_pt1 | contig 13100 bp, 9 predicted proteins | sample 9134231 | NCBI WGS metagenome assembly JAEEGL01 (sample SAMN16246548, study PRJNA631951) | gut metagenome | biome: gut microbiome; feature: rumen; material: fiber-attached | host: Bos | place: Iran: Karaj | collected 2018-10 | reverse complement strand
GTCAACCGAGGAACTGGAGGCGACAAGGCCTTTTAATGATATCTTCGCCATAGAGTACAGCGACGACGGACATTCCGTCAGGTTGTCAAAACAGGGTGTTTCGCTTAATTTGGGCAGCATTGCAAAGGGCATAGCCGCCGATAAAGCCATAGCGATTTTAAAAGAAAAGGGCTGCGACTCCGCGCTTGTGAATTTGGGCGGGAATGTCGCGTGTTTCCGCGGCACCGCAAAGGACAAGCCCTGGAAAATAGGTGTGCAGGACGCCATAAACCCCGAAGGTATGATAGATGTTGTAAGCACAGACAACGGTTTTCTTATATCAAGCGGCAATTATCAGCGTTTTTACGAATATAACGGAAAAATGTACCACCATATAATCGACCCCGAAACGCTTATGCCCGCCGAGGGAAAAAGCGGCACCACCGTTATATGCGGTGAAGATGTGTCCTGCGAGATAGGCGATATGCTTTCGACCGCGCTTTTTATCCTGCCAAGGGAAAAGGCCGATGCACTTGCGCTTGAATACAATGTCCAACAAGTTTACTACACCGACGAAAACGGAAATGTGGAATTATTGAAATAAGTTACTAGGGGCTGTCGCATTAAGATTTTTTACAAAAATCAGCGAATAAGCCCCTTTTAACATTTTTATTAACATTATTAGCGTCGCAGACTTTAATCCGCAGGCGGAAACCGCGTTTTCGCCGAGGAGAAAAACTTGATTTTTCATACATTACAGGCATCAAGTGACAGCCTGCTGGCACGCAGTATGACTGCAAAATTGGCAAAAAACCTGTTTTTTGCCAGAGGGTGGAGCTTAATGCGACACCCTCCTTGACTTTGGAGAAAAATGCGGGGTTATTACTGCCCCGTCTTATGATGGATAACAGACGGAGCAGGAAGCTTCGGCGGTACGGGAAGTTTAGGCGGCGACGGAAGTTTTGTGTTTCGTGCCGCCTTTTCAAGTTCTTCAAGTATTTTTTCAAAACCCGTTTCGCCAAGCAGCGAAAGCGCATCCTTTGTGGTTTTCCACCTTTCGGGAGGAAGCTTTGAAATTGCGCTCAGAATAGCGGTGTAGGACGAAAGTTTATGCTCGCGTATCTCTTTGAGTGTTTCCTTGTCCGAGGCTTCTATAACATCAAATATACTGTCAAAGACGACCTGACGGGTATCGTCATCAAGCTCCGAGAACCATTGGTCAAGGACTTTGTTTATAAAAGTGCTTGATTTGGATAAGGTATCGGCACATTCAAAATGTTTGCCGAGTATTTGCCACGAATACGCAAAATGCTGCAATATGCCGTGTTCGCTGCTTAAAACGATTTTGTTTTCAACATGAGAGTTCAGAAGCTGTCCTATTATCGAACTGCGGGGAACAATGGCTGTTATGCGGCCTATCATTTTTTTGTAGCGTTCGGTTTCCGTTACGTCTTCGCGAAAACCGGGACCATCAAAAGCAAACACTCTTTCTATGCGGTCGGCTATCTTTTCTTTGCAGAAAACAGAGGCATAAATGGCAAGGTTGCTGCCTTTGGAGTGTCCGCCGAGAAAAAGTCTGTCGGACGGAGAAAATCGGTCGAGATATTCTGTCGCACAGACCTGAGCGGGAGTTCCCGTCATAAAACTGAAATTAAAATCTTCTTTCCAGCCTGCGATAGTGCCGTCTGTGCCGCGGTAGGATATATACTTCGACCCGTTCGGCAAAACACAGGTTATGGCAGAAAACTGCAGGGCCTCCTTGCTGTCAACGCGGTTTACATAGCCGCATAGTTCAATATTGCCGAAACGCTCTGTATCGGCTAATTTTTTTAAAAGCTTCATATCTTCGTCAAAACTGAAAAACACAAGCCTTTCGTCAACTTTTTCGGGTCTGTATAAAGCGTAAGCATCCTTAATGGATATCTGCTTATCAAATCTTTCGGAAACTATACCGTCAAAAACTATATAGCTAAGCTGCGCCAGAATAAGCGCATCAACATTGTTCAATGGGTCGGCATCAAAACTGAGGTCGCCGCGCCAGTCCAGATAATCGAGTATATTTGACAAAATCTATCCCTCCTTTTATAATAATTATAACAATAAAAACTATTTTTATCAATAAGAAAATAGGACTTGCATTATTAAAAATATATGTTATAATTGAGTTAAGTAACAATGTTACCAAACAGAAAGGAGTGCTTTTCATGTATTATCAAAACCCTGTAAAACGCGGCTTTTTTCCCGATCCGTCGGTGGTGCGCGTAAATGATGATTATTATATGGTAAATTCCACTTTTCAATATTTTCCCGCTATAGCGATATCGCACTCAAAAGATTTGGTGCATTGGGAGACTATCGGCCACGCCATAACCGAGAATGAATATCTCGATTTGTCGGATATACTTGATTCAAGAGGAATATGGGCGCCCGATATTTCGTATTACAATAATAAGTTCTATATTTTTGCAACTTTAAGGCATAACGACGATAATGTGCCGATGCGCTCGCAGCTTATGATGTGTTCGGACAAGCCCGAAGGACCTTATGGCAAGCCTGTTATTCTGCCTGTTGACAATATCGACCCATCACATTTTGTTGATGATGACGGAAAGCACTATATGATAATTGCACCGGGCATAACCGTTGTACCTTTAAGTGATGACTGCACAAAGGTCATCGGAGAACCCGTGCAGGTATGGGCGGGAACGGGCGAAAGATGTCCCGAAGGGCCGCATATTCTTAAAAAAGACGGCTGGTATTATGCAATTCTTGCCGAGGGCGGAACGGGCTACGGCCACGGCATAAACGTCGGCAGGAGCAGAAGTCTTTTCGGTACATACGAAGCCTGTCCGTATAACCCCGTCATGCGGCAGACCGACCCCGATGCCCTTATTCAGCGCACGGGACACGGCAAGCTTGTACAGACACAAAACGGCGATTGGTACTGCACATATCTCTGCGGCAGGAGAAACGGCGGAAATTACACCACTATAGGACGTGAAACGGCTCTCGATCCCGTAACATGGACGGAAGACGGCTGGTTTCTGATAAACGGCGGCAAAGGACCGAGTAAGGAACAACCTTTGCCGAATTTGCCGAAAGACGGCTATACCGAAAATACTTATGAGGACTTTACAAAGCCATTATCGCTCAACTGGGAATGGGTCAGAAACCCCGACAACAGCAAATGGCATACGGACAAAAACGGCTTGACACTTATTACCACGGCGGGCGAATTAAGTGACGTTTCGGCTAAAAATACTTTGGTAAGACGTGAGACCGAGCTGAAATACACGGCAGAGACCTTAATGGATTTTACTCCCGAAAAAGAAGGGCAGAAAGCGGGACTTTTGTGCTATTATTCCACGGTGACCTATGCCTGTGTTTCCAAAAAGATAAAGGACGGAAAACATATTCTTTCGCTTGATATCAACAGAAATCAAGGCGAGGAACATATAACAGATACGGAAATTGAAAATAAACCCGTTTTTATTAAGGTTTGTGTGGACGGATTGAGCAGAAAGTGGTATTATAGTTATGATAGGATAAATTATATATTGCTCGGCACACTTGAAAACTGCATTTACCTTTGTGACGAGGGTGTTCCGGGGGACAGAAAGCGCCATACAGGCACTCTTGTGGGTGTATTTGCAAACAAGGGCAATTGCAGTGAAGATGCGGCGGCAAAATTCACCTTTTTTGACTACAGACCGTTGGAGGGATGAAAATGGACAAATGGATAGCAGACCTTGGTAACGGAAGTTACAAAAACCCGATTCTTTATACCGATTATTCCGACCCCGATGCAATTCGTGTAGGCGATGATTACTATATGACGGCATCGAGTTTCTGCAATACGCCGGGGCTTCCGATACTTCATTCAAAAGATTTGGTAAACTGGGAAATTATAAATTATGCACTTGAAAATGTGCCCGAAAAAAGGTATTCCGATCCTATACACGGCTGCGGTGTCTGGGCGCCTGCCATAAGATATCATAACGAAAAATTCTATATATTTTTTCCGATGCCCGATGAGGGTATTTATGTTACAACGGCAGCAGACCCGCGGGGCAGGTGGTCTGAGCCGATACAAATATTCAAAGGCGCGGGCTGGATAGACCCCTGTCCGCTTTGGGATGATGACGGCCGCTGTTATATGGTGTCTGCTTATGCAAGAAGCCGTATAGGGTTTAAAAGTATTTTAAGGCTGACCGAGTTAAGTCCCGACTGCACAAAAATAATAGATATGGGCAAGGATATATTTGACGGCAATGTAAATAACCAAGAGACCATAGAAGGACCAAAGCTTTACAAGCGTAACGGATATTATTATATTTTTGCTCCCGCAGGCGGTGTAAAAACGGGCTGGCAGGTCGTACTGCGCTCCAAAAACATTTGGGGTCCTTACGAATACAAAAATGTAATGGTGCAGGGAGATACCGAAATAAACGGTCCGCATCAGGGGGCTTGGGTCGATACCGTAACCGGAGAAGATTGGTTTTTGCATTTTCAGGATGTGTATGCGGCAGGCAGGATAGTTCATCTTCAGCCAATGAAATGGGAAAACGACTGGCCTGTGATAGGCGAGCCTCACGGAGAATACGGCACACCCGTAAGCATTTACAAAAAGCCCGATGTCGGAGCACAGTATCCTATAAGCTATATCCCGACAAGTGACGATTTTGACTCGTACAAGCTGAAACTGCAATGGCAGTGGAACGCAAACCATACATTTGACTGGTATGAAATGACGGGAAACGGCATTAAACTTTTTGCAATTAACAAAGAAAAAGAAAGATGTATCTGCGATGTTAAAAATCTTCTTTTGCAGAAATGGGCATTCCCAAAATTTACCGCTGACACATTGTTTGATGTAAATAATATGGAAAACGGCGATATGGCGGGTATGGTGCATCTTGGCATTGCCTTTGCCGCGGTTTTTATTGAAAAGGAAAACGATGGTTTTTGTATCAAATCAAAACAGGGCAGACAGACTTTTGTAAAAGAACAGGCCTATGCAGAGGAAGAAACAAGACTTATAAAAGACGGTATCGAAACCGACAGTATATATTTCAGAAATATCGTAAAACCCGCAGGCAAAGGCGTAGAAAACGAACCTTTGTGGGAAACGAGCCTGCAATATTCGCTTGACGGAACAGCTTTTGAAAATGTCTGCACATTTATTGCCGAAGCGGGCAGGTGGGTAGGCGTTAAACATGGTATTTTCTGCGCACATGAGGGCGAGGGAAACGGCGGCTATGTAATTGCAAAAAACTTTATTTACAAAAACAAGCCGAATTTTAAAAGTGTAGTGCCGTTATTCAAGGAATTTGATGATACACAACAAAGCGAAATTTCAATAAAGGATCATATCTCGGATACACCTTGCGAAAACGAAAGTCTGATGATCGACTATTTAAAAAAAGCGCCGTGCTATGCGGCAACGGGCGTTTGGCTGAATGATGTCATAGATCCCGAAAACACATTTTTTTATTCGGCGGTCAGAACCGATGGTGTATATGAATGGGGCGACGATATTGCATATTATGTCAAAAAATATCATTTGAAACTGAATGATGATTTTGTAGCTAACATGAAAAACAATAACTGGATACCGCCCGAAGTTGATCTTGGGAATATGGATCTTGTCTGAAACAATAAAAACGGATAATAAAAAAAGAGGGGTGTTTTTTATGAAAAAAAGAATTATTTCATCATTGCTTGCGGCTATGTTTATTATGGGGAACTTTACGGCCGTGAATGCCGAAAGCAAAATACTTGCCTTTCCCGGGGCTGAGGGCGGCGGAATGTATGCAAGCGGCGGCCGCGGCGGAGAGGTCTATGTTGTAACGACACTTGCAGACTACGACCCCGAAACGGAAATGCCGATAGAGGGAACTTTCCGTGATGCGGTAAGCAAGGACAACAGAATTGTCGTATTCAATGTATCGGGTGTTATTGACTTGAAAGCACCCATGCGCATACACGGCAAAAACATAACGATAGCGGGGCAAAGCGCGCCCGGCAACGGCATAACACTTTACGGCTACGAAACAAATATGAGTCTTGCGGAAAATGTTATACTGCGTTATATGCGTTTCAGACCGGGTGCAAAAAATGTCCACAGGGGCGATTCCATGGATGCTTTATGGGGCAGAGGAATGAAAAATATGATAGTCGATCATGTTTCCGCTTCATGGTCTACCGATGAGACAATGTCGCTTTACCGCGCGGAAAATATGACCGTACAATGGTCTATAATTTCGGAAAGTCTTGCAATGTCGGGGCATACAAAGGGACGTCACGGCTACGGCGCTATCTGGGGCGGTGTAAACACGACCTATCATCATAATCTTATCGCAAACCATACTTCGCGTAACCCGCGTATGGGCGGCGGTACTCCCGAAGCGGACGACAACGACCATATTGCAAATTTTGATATAAGAAACAATGTTATTTACAACTGGGGCTTCAATACCTGCTACGGCGGCGGCCGTGCAAATACAAACTTTGTTTACAACTACGAAAAGCCGGGACCCGGTACCCGTGACGAAGTACGCGGCAGAGTTATAGACTGCGGCGAGAAGAATAAGCCCGGCGGGTTCTATGTTTTCGGAAATGTGCTTGAGGGCAATAAAGAAGTAAGCGAGGACAACAGCAAGGGCATTTATATTGCCGAGGATGCAAAGGAATTTACGACAATTGCCGACAAAGAATTTGATGTAGAGGCGGCAAAGCACGTCCACACCGACACACCCGAACAGGCATACAAACTTGTGCTTGCAAAGGCGGGAGCGGTATATCCCAAGCGTGATGCGCTTGATGCAAGAATAATTGCCGAGGTCAAAAACGACACGGGCAGATTTTCAAACCTTGACGAACAAGTCGGTGGTCTGCCGTTTACGGAAGAGATACATCGTCCCGCAGACTTTGACAAGGACCTTGACGGCATAGCCGACGAGTGGGAATTGGCACACGGACTTGACCCGAAAGATAAAAACGACAGCAGACTTTTATGTCAGGATATGAGCGGCTATACAAATATCGAGGTATATCTCAATTCGCTTGTTGATATGGACTATGCGCCGCAAAATCCGTCCGTAATGCTTTCAAGACCTGCAAACAACGATATTTATACTTTGGGCGATACGGTCAAAATGACGGCTGTTGTAAGCGAAGATGTGGAAAAGGTAGAATTCTATAACGGCGCAGAGATCATTTCGGTTGACGAAGAAGCGCCTTTTGAAGCGGAACTTAAAGGCCTTGCCGACGGCACATATTTTATCTCGGCAAAGGCATTCTCATCAAATGGTTTGCAGACACAGTCCGATGCAAATGCGATATATATCAATACATACGATCTGAAAGGCTGGTCACAGAGAAATATCGGTGCGCCCGCTGTAAAGGGCAACGCATCGGGCGACGGCGTTTACACGGTAAAGGGCAGCGGCAAAATAGGCGACAAAGCCGACAGCTGTTATTTTATGTACAGAACGCTTGTGGGTGACGGCGAGATAAGCGCAAAGATAGACAGTATCACAGCAGTTGACAATCATGCCTTTTCGGGTCTTATGATACGCGACAGCCTTAATTCCGATGCAAAGACTATAGCACTTGGCCTTTCGCATACCAAGCCTTACGAATGGAAAGAAACAGACCCGCAGACAGGTAAATCGACCACATATTACAGAAATGCTTTCGGTATCTACATGGTAGGCCGTTATACAACGGGCGGAGTTTTCGACCAGATAGCCGAAGACCTTGACAGCCTTGACAAGGCAAAGGCCGCAAATGTTGCGCTTAAAAATGATATCCCGTTCAAGGATAAAGGCGAATTTTTAGGCTATTATGTAAAATTAAGACGTGAGGGCGATACCTTTATCTCCTACACATCAAAAGACGGCAAGGAGTGGGAAGAACTTGCAAAACGCACGGTTAAAATGGGCGAGAGAGTGTATATGGGTATAGCTGTTGACGGAAACAAGGTCAATAATAAACTCGACAACCTTAATACCGCAAAATTTTCGGATGTAGTTTACGAGGGCGGTCAGTCGGCAGCGGAAAAATTCAGTTGGAAAGACAAAAAACAATAAAGAGAGGTATATACTATGAAAGAATATTTTCCTATGGTACAAAAAGTAAAATACGAGGGCAAAAATTCAAAAAATCCTTTTGCTTTTAAGTATTATGATGCCGACAGGATAATTGACGGCAAGCCTATGAAAGACCACCTTAAATTTGCCATGAGCTGGTGGCACACACTTTGTGCGGGCGGTGCGGACCCGTTCGGCACGACCACAATGGACAGGACTTACGGCGGACTTACCGACCAAATGGAGATCGCACGCGCCAAAGTTGATGCGGGTTTTGAATTTATGACAAAGCTCGGCATTGAATATTTCTGTTTCCATGATGCGGATATTGCGCCCGAGGGTGCGACTTTTGCGGAAACGAAGAAGAATTTTTGGGAAATAGTGGACTATATCGAAACAAAGATGAAAGAAACGGGCATAAAGCTTTTGTGGGGTACGGCAAATTGCTTCAATAACCCACGCTATATGCACGGCGCAGGCACATCCTGCAATGCACATAGTTTTGCCTATGCGGCTTCACAGATAAAAAATGCGATTGAAGCCACAGTAAAACTCGGCGGCAAGGGCTATGTTTTCTGGGGCGGCAGAGAGGGCTATGAGACCCTTTTAAATACCGATATGGCGCTTGAACTTGACAATATGGCTCGCCTTATGCACATGGCTGTCGATTACGGCAGAAGTATCGGTTTTGACGGCGATTTTTATATCGAGCCAAAACCGAAAGAGCCGACAAAACACCAGTATGATTTTGACAGCGCAACTGTTCTTGGCTTTTTAAGAAAATACGGCCTTGATAAGGATTTCAAGCTGAATATCGAAGCAAATCATGCAACCCTTGCAGGCCATACCTTTGAGCATGAGCTGACTGTCGCAAGAATAAACGGTGCTTTCGGCAGCATAGACGCAAACAGCGGCGACCCCAATTTAGGCTGGGATACAGACCAGTTCCCGACGGATGTAAAAACAGCGGCACTTTGTATGCTTGAAGTTATCCGCGCGGGCGGTTTTACAAACGGCGGCCTTAACTTTGATGCGAAAGTCCGCAGAGGCTCTTTCACATTCGAGGACATCGTCTATGCTTATATCAGCGGCATGGACACCTTTGCCCTCGGACTTATAAAGGCTTATGAGATAATAGCGGACGGCAGGATAGACGAGTTTGTAAAACAGCGCTATTCAAGCTACACAAAGGGCATTGGCAAGGATATTGTTGACGGCAAAGCAAGCCTTGAAAGTTTAGAGGAATATATCCTTAAAAACGATAACGAGCAAATGCAGAGCGGCAGACAGGAATATCTTGAAACTATATTAAACAACATTCTTTTCAGCTGACGGAGTGAGTGAGATGAAATATTTAATTGGTGCGGATATCGGCACATCGGGCACAAAGACGGTATTATTTGACGAAAATTTAAACGAGACAGCGTCTTCGACCGTTGAATATCCCATGTATCAGCCCCAAAACGGTTGGGCGGAGCAAGACCCCGAGGACTGGTACAATGCTGTTATAAAAACCATAAAAACGGTAATTGAAAAATCGGGCGTAAAGGGCGAAGATATAAAGGGCATCGGGCTTTCGGGTCAGATGCACGGCCTTGTTATGCTCGATAAGGACAATAAAGTACTGCGCCCGTCAATTATCTGGTGCGATCAGAGGACAGAAAAGGAATGTAAGCAAATAACCGAACTTGTCGGAGCGGAAAGGCTTATCGAAATAACGGCAAATCCCGCCTTGACGGGTTTTACAGCATCAAAAATATTGTGGGTAAAAAATAATGAGCCTTTATTGTATGAGCAATGCCGTCATATACTTCTGCCGAAAGACTATGTGCGTTTTATGCTGACGGGAGAGTATGCGACGGAAGTTTCGGATGCAAGCGGTATGCAGCTTTTAGATGTACCCAACAGATGTTGGTCGGACGAGGTTTTAAATAAGCTTGGTATAGAAAGATCACTTTTGGGCAAGGTCTATGAGTCCTGCGAGGTAACGGGATATGTTACGCAAGAAATTGCGGATATAACAGGGCTTTCAAAGGGTACTCCCGTTGTTGGCGGTGCGGGCGACAATGCAGCCGCCGCTGTCGGTACGGGCATTGTGACCGAGGGAGCGGCGTTTACGACCATAGGCACATCGGGCGTTGTTTATGCGCATACGGATAAGCCGAAAATAGATAAAAAGGGCAGGGTGCATACATTTTGCTGTGCCGTGCCGGGCTGCTGGCACGTTATGGGCGTTACACAGGCTGCGGGGCTTTCTTTAAAATGGTTCAAGGACACGCTTTTTAAGGATATAATTGCGCGTGCAGAGCAAAACGGTGCTGACCCGTATGTCGAGATAAACGAGCTTGCAAATTCTTCGCCTATCGGGGCAAACAGGCTTATTTATCTCCCTTATTTAATGGGCGAAAGAACACCGCATCTTGATGCAGACTGCCGCGGCGTTTTATTCGGTCTTTCCGCAAGTCATACACAGGGCGATATTTTGCGTGCGGTAATGGAGGGTGTAAGCTTTTCACTTGCCGACTGTAAGGATATACTCGAAGAAATGGGCATAACCGCCAATGATATGACAGCCTGCGGCGGAGGAAGCGCAAGCGATGTATGGGCAAAGATACTTGCCGATTGTTACGGCTGTGATATAAAACGGCTCGGAAGCGCACAGGGTCCCGCACTCGGTGCTGCCATACTTGCGGGTGTCGGCGCGGGCATATTCAAGGATGTACGTTCGGCGTGTACTCAATTCATCAAGCCCGATAACAGTGTAAAATTCTCGCCCGAAAACCATGATAAATATAAGAATATTCATTCGTTATATAAAAAACTTTACACATCGCTAAAAGCCGATTTTAAGGAATTGTCAGATTTGTGTTAAGATTTTTGTAATAAAAAATTAAGATAAAATTATATTGTACTTCACCTTTTTGTATTGTAAAATGATACAAAAGGGTGTTTTTTATTTACACCCGATAACAGGAGGAAAAATATGCAGTTTATAAAAACATTAGCAGAAAACACATTTGGTGCGCTGTTTGAACTGATCGGCTTTGTATTTCCCGTATTTATTTGTGCTTTTATAACGCATTTGATAGCCTTCGCTGATTTTTTGAGGACACCGAAAGACTCGGAAAAATACAAAAGTGCAAAAAGTATGTTCAAAATGTCCGCTATACTGCTTTATGTGCCTATATTGACATTGTTTATCCCAATAATTTATGTTCAAATATTTACATTTCCTGTCATTTGCGTTATTGCATTTATAAAGTCGATAGAGGAAAAATCAAAAATGTCTGCGGCGTTTTTGATAACGGGAATAGTTATGATAGCTTTTGCTGTATATATGTTTATAGGCATAAGTGCAGGACTCAGTATTTAAGGGGGTAAGTTTATGGGGAAAAGGGCGATAATAATTATAAGCACCATACTGCTTTTGACGCTTGCGGCGGTATTGGCAGCGGGCGCTTACAGAAATGCAGACCATTTTTCTAATGCAGTTAAAAAAGAGTTGAAGGGCACGGGCATTTTGTGGGAAGAAGCGCAGCTGCAAGGTGAATACAGCGTGCTTGTAACAGAACGATCTCCCGAAGAGGATATTCAGCTGACCGTTGATGCCGTAAACAAAGTTCTGCAAAGCGGAAATTATGATGAAAAAAAGAACGATCTGACACTTTGTGTTATTCATGAAAACAAACAGCGTAAGAAATATGCCGTCGGAAGATTCGATCCCGAATACAAACTTATGCTTAAATACAAAGACGGCAAAATGACGGGACATTATTTGTATGAACCGCGCGGACTCGGATATTACGACACAGACAAACTTTTTGCCCTGCCGTGTTTTCAAACGATAGTGAGTACGGAAAGTGTTCCTGCGGACGAGGTCGTTCTTCTTCCGAATCTTGAAGAAATAACATTTTATGATACTGCCGATGTGGATATAAGCAAACTGACCGTACTTAAAAAACTTAAAAGGATAAACGTAAACCACGGTTCGCCCGTAAACTGCGAATACCTTGCCGAATTCCCCGACCTTGAGCTTGCCTATCTTCATCCCGCAATACCCAATGATGAAGAATTTGCCAAGGCAGAAAAGGTACGGACAGAAACGGGCAAAGACATCAGATATATAAAATAAAGTAGGCGAATTAAATGATCGAACTTAAACTTGTTTGAGTCTGATTTTTTTGATTGGTGTTTTATAAAATTATGGGAAATTTATTGCATTTAAAATTCTTATATGCTACAATATTTTTAAAGCATTTGTAATTACCAAATTGAATAATAAGAGCAATAATAATTTTAAAACTACGAAATCAGCAAGGAGAATCGTGAAGATAGTGAGTGATGAAATGAAAAATAGAAGAAACATCATGGAGACAGAGAACCGTCCCCTGTCTCCATATAAATAGAAAGGATTTAGATGTATCATGGTTTCATCATTAAAATGCGAATGTTGTAATAGATACGAAACAGAAATTAATTCGGTCAAAACTTTCAATGAGATAAAACTGTTTTTTGATGAACAGGCAAAAAACGGTGTTTATTCCGAAGAACGGGTTCTTTGTCCATATTATGTTTGGGTAGATGATAAAGAACAAGCAGAACACTATGCAACTAAATGGTACAGGTGTATGGTGTGCGGCTGTTTATGGGAATTCAAATATCCTGATTTTCCAGCAAATGGTTTTGTAAAAAAATATGAAAACGGAACGTATACAGGAACTGTTGTTATTAAAAACAATGAGGAATCAAAGAAGGCAAATACGGTATTAAAATCAAAAAGAAACAATAACGTGTATTATATGTTTTCCGATGAGATATTTGTTCACGGTGATAGCAATAAAAGCATAAATATTCCTTTTGACTCAAATATTGTATGTTTTTATGATATGTATTATGTTCATGATGAGTTATTTGTTGTTGCAGCTACAAATAAGGGTTATGATTATATTTATGTTTTAGACGAGGAACGAATGATGCTCCAAAAAAGAGGAATAACCCATTAGTTATTGCCGTACAGGAGGACAGGGG
>JAEEGL015852606.1_pt1 | contig 13100 bp, 12 predicted proteins | sample 9134231 | NCBI WGS metagenome assembly JAEEGL01 (sample SAMN16246548, study PRJNA631951) | gut metagenome | biome: gut microbiome; feature: rumen; material: fiber-attached | host: Bos | place: Iran: Karaj | collected 2018-10 | reverse complement strand
TTGAAATCAGCAGCGGTATCATCTAAAGCGGCGATTTCGTCTTTATAGATGTGGAAGATAGCGGTCACATATGTATCTCTCACGGAGTCTTTTAATGAGAATTGTTTATAGAATTTATCACCTTTTTGTTTACTGTTTGGATTCCATAAGGCTTCCCAAGTATTGATTTCATCTTCTTCGAAGTATTCTGGATCATAGGTGAAACCCATTGTGCCCCAGAAATAAGGAACGGCATATTTTAAGAAGGAACTACCATCTTTTAAGGTTTCGTTAGCGAATCTGCCTCTGATGAATGGAGAACCATATTCATCCCAGTTCTTTAAGGATTCAGCGTATTCATCTTTAGCTTCATCATATGAGAATGGTTCTAATCTGCCTTCATTAGCCATCTTTTGAATCATGTAATCAGATGGGCAAATTAAGTCCGCTTTAATGGAACCGTTTTTGATTTGCTTATACATTTCTTCGTTGGTGGAGAATGTTTCGTAAGCGACAGAGATTTGTTCACCATCATGTTGTTCAGCATAATAGGCAACGAATTTTTCCACGATACTATCGTCTGTGATTTTTCCATCGTCTTCTGTGCCAAGATAGATATAGTCTTCCCAGTTATAAATAACTAAGTCATAGTGCTTGCCGCAAGCAGTTAATGATGATAAACAGGCGATTGCAAGAGCAGGAGCTCCTAATAACATTATTTTTTTACGCATTTTTGTTTTTCTCCTTTTTCAATTGTTTTTTAGCATTTTGGCTACTCTTTATATTCATAACGACCATCACTACGAGAATAAGAGCGAATAGGATTGCCGTGAATGCCCTGAGTTGGGTTGGAAGGCCACTACGTTTAGTGGCGGCGTCAACATAAGTGGAAATGGTATCGAATCCACCATGGGTTGGCTTTGTAAAGGCGGTGATGATGTAATCATCTAAGGATAAGGTGATGGAGAGCATGAAACCAGAGAGGATACCTGGAACGATATCTGGAATAATGACTTTCCATAACGCTTGTGTCTGTGTGGCGCCTAAGTCCATCGCCGCTTCATATAACGATGGATCCATTTGTTCTAGCTTTGGTGTGACCGATAAGAGAACATAAGGAATCGATAGAACGACGTGCCCTATCACTAAGGTTAAGAAGCTACGTGGCATAAACTGCGCACAGATGACGAATAAGATACATAAGGAGACCGCAGTGACGATTTCCGCATTGACGATTGGGATTTGGGTGACGAAGTCTAAGACGTTCTTCATCCATTTCTTTCTTAAGTAGTAGATACCAATAGCGCCTAATGTACCTAAGACTGTAGAGATAGAGGCCGCTGCTAAGGCCACTAACGCAGTATTTTTCGCGGCGTCCCAAATGTTTCGAGCAATTTGGTTACCACTATAATCGAATAACGTGATGTAGTTATCGAAGCTGAATCCACCCCAGATACCAGTGGTTTTACTCGTTGTAAACGAATAAACGGTGATATAAACAAGAGGGGCATACATTAATAAGAGAACGAAGTAGATGAACACTTGAGCGAAAATCTTTTTAAGTTTTTCATTTGTTCTCTTTCTTTGAAGGGCACGGTTGGTTTGTTCAACGGATAATACTTTTTCCATTACCAGATACCTGCCTTTCTGGTCTCGTCTTTCTTATCGAAGTTCTTCTCAATAATAAGTGAGATACCGATAATCATTAACATGACTAGCGAGAGGACGCTACCGATGTGTTCACCGACATCACTGGAGCTGGTTAAGAACCAGTATTCAATGATATTACCAATAATCTTGGTGGTATTTTCGGACATTTTATTCGCAATGACGTAAGAGGACATGGTTGGCATGAAGGTCATCATACATGCGGAGACAATGCCTGGAATGGTCATTGGGATAATTGTTTTAATGAAGACCTGGGCTGGATTTGCACCTAAGTCTGCAGCGGCTTCGATTTGATTCTTATCCATCTTTAACATTTGGTTATATAAAGGAAGGATAGCGAATGGTAAATAGTCATAGACCATACCAATGACAATCGCAGCGTATGGATATGTCGCTGTGATATCAAAGCCGAATAATGATTTAGTAACAAAGTTCACTAAGGCTTTTAAACCAATGGTACGAATAACGAAGTTGATCCACATTGGCAGTAAGAAGATATAAACAAGAACTTTGTTCTTATTGTATTTTTTGTTACTTAATAAGTAAGCGATTGGATAAGCAATTAATAAGCAGATCACTGTGGTAATAGCCGCGACAGCGAATGTCATACCGATGACTTTCCAGTTCTCTGCGCTGGTGAAGACTGTGCCCCAGTTAGAGAAGGAGAAATGACCATCAGTATCAGTAAAGGCATAGTAGAAAATGAGCGCTAATGGGAAGACAACGAAAAGCGCCATAAAGATAGCGTATGGCATACATAAGCTACCTCTAAAGTTAAATCTACGACGTTTCTTAACGGCTTCGGCCATTTTTACTTCTTAGCTCCTTTACGAGAAAGATTGATCTTGGATTGATCAATGATGACACTGACTGAATCGTTTTCGTTCCATAAATCTGGACTATTTAAGATAAAGTCTTCTTCATCTTCGGTTCTGACCATAATTTCATAATGGTCACCTAAGTAGATTAAAGAGATGATGTTACCGTGGATATCACTGGCATCTGGATCATCGGAGATGGTAATTGCTTCGAATGGAACTTCGACATTGATTTCCATATCGGTGCAATCGATTTCACTACCTTTTTCATCGACAAGCACTTCATCTTCATTGATTTTGGCACCTGGGAATAAAGGTAAAATATCAACATCAAATTCAGCATTAGCGAATTCGACTTTGTAATCTTTGGTGATATAGCCATCGTAGAAGTTAGAAACGAATGGCTTTTTCATAATTTGAATATTAACTGGTTCAACGTCTAAACTGACGGTTGTGCCTTCATTAAGTTCGGCAGTAGATTGCACTATGACTTCGGCTTTGCCAACGTTAATGATGTACTCATAATGCATACCTTTGAAAATCTTGCTTGAGACAACACCATCGACAATTCCCTTACCCGCCTTGCCTAAAATGAAATCTTCTGGTCTCACGACGACGTCAACTTTTTCGTTAACTGGGAATTTACCGAAGTCAACTGGATCAGCATTCCAATACTTATTTAAGAATCTGACTTTGTTGTCTTTAGCCATTGTACCTGTATAGATGTTTGATTCGCCGATGAAGTCTGCGACGAAAGCGTTATTTGGTTCGTCATAGATTTCTTTTGGTTTACCAACTTGTTGAATTTCACCATCGTTCATGACGACGATTGTATCGGACATAGTTAAAGCTTCTTCTTGGTCATGGGTGACGTAGATGAAGGTGATACCTAATTTCTTATGCATCGCTTTGAGTTCGAGTTGCATTTCTTTTCTCATCTTAAGATCGAGAGCGCCTAAAGGTTCATCGAGTAATAAGATTTCTGGTTCGTTAACAATCGCTCTTGCAATAGCAATTCTTTGTTGTTGACCACCGGAAAGTGTGGAGATATCTCTTTTTTCAAAACCCTCAAGGTCAACAATCTTTAAAGCGGATTTAACTTTTTCTTCGATTTCCTTTTTAGTGAAATGACGGAATCTTGTTTCTGTTTTAGATGGATTAGCTTTTAATTCAGCGTTTTCCTTTTGCAATATTTCAATGGTTTTAGCGATTTCTTTTTTGTCATCTTCGCCTAAACCGGTGCTACTCTTTTTAAGTTTATAGTTAAGGTCACTAATAGCTTTGTTATTAGCATCGACTTTTTCTTTATCGACGACTTTGACATCATAAGGAATCTTTTTGAGCTTTAAACCAAAGGCGATGTTGTTATAAATATTGAGGTGTGCGAAAAGAGCGTATCTTTGAAAGACGGTGTTGATTGGTCTTTTATATGGAGGGAGAAGAGAAATATCTTGTCCGTTTAATAAAATGACACCACTTGTTGGGAGTTCAAAACCCGCGATCATACGGAGTGTGGTTGTCTTACCACAGCCAGAAGGTCCGAGGAATGTGACGAACTCACCTTTTGTAATATCTAAATTGAAGTTTTCAACAACAGTTGTGCCATCGAAGACCTTGCACACATTTTGCAATGAGATAATTACGTTTTCTTTCTCCATAACTATACCCACCTTTCGCTCATATTTTTCCTTGTGAAAAAATCACGCAAAAAATATATATAAAATTGAATGAAAAAACAAACAATTTTTTTAAGAAATTTTTCGAAATCGGTTTTTCAAAAAGTTTGATTTTAATTTTTACTCGATATAGTCGATACTTTTTGTTATTTTCTTTTTTCAAAAAAACACGCATTTTTTTCGACATTTTTAACCTCATTTTTTATGCATTTTTTTGAATGCAAAAATTTAAGCGATTTTTTGATCGATTTTTTGATGCTTTTTTTGCCTATTTTTTGAGGGACTTACGCATACGCTTGCGTACATATCATCTTTTGTTTATAATGTTGGCACAAATATGAAGAAAAAGATCGTTTTAAGTTTAATAGCGCCACTACTTTTTGTCTCGTTAATTAGTTGTAATAATGATAAAGAAAAAGTCCATTTGACTTATGGCACTGAGATGCAAGAAACTCTTTTCACCATGAAGGAACTCACTAATGATGAGCTATTAAATAAGGCAAAAGATGAAAAAGAAGTCTTCTTACTTGCGGTCTATCAAGGTGAATACAGCGAAGATTGTATGTGCTGGGCCACTTTTGAAAATGTCATCGTTAACTACATGAATCTATTCAATCGTTTAGTGTACGTTTACAATGCACAAAACCAGGACGATTCTTTGAAAGAATTAAAGATTGCTAAGTTAGATCAAAGCACACCATCCCTTTATATTTTCAATGGCGAAAAGAAACTCGCTAGTTTTTCATATAACAACGTCAAAGACAAAGCCATATTTGAAGATAAAAAAGCAAACACTATAAATGAAAGAGTAAATAAAGTCGTTGATAAACCATTGATGTACTATATTCATCCAGAACAAGTTGAACAAAGCGCAAAAGGAAATAGTGATGGTTTCTTAGTTCTTTATATTAGAAATGGATGTGGCGATTGTAAGTATGTTTTACCAAATGTTATCATACCCTACATCTATTCACATAAATTAAATGTTGGTATCCGTATTGTGGATTTACAAAAACTATACGATGAGCAAAACAATGATGAAACAGGCGCTCTTCCTTATGATTCAATGAAAGACATCTGCCAATTATCAGAAATCGGTAATGAAACCTATGGTTATGGTAAAGGAGTTGTCCCAACAATCCAATATTATAAAGAAGGCAATTTAACCGATGTTTCTGTTTTCTTTAATGATGAATTAGATCAAAAAGAAGACGGCACATATTACGTTAGTAACTCATTTTATTCCGAAGAACGTTTAACCTCTTTAAAATACGTTAGTAATGTTGAGATCAAAGTCTTAAAAGGCCTCGTTATTCCAAGTGAAGACGTCATCACCACGAACTGGGGATATTCCTTCTGGGCACAAGAAAAAGCGGCGCAATATCATACGCCACTTCTTGAAGCTTTCTTAGATACTTATTGTAAATAATCTTTAAAGACTAAAGCGCCTTTATAATCTTTATAATATTCAAGGTCTAATTCTTTATCGAGATATTGGATATTTGGGAATAAGGCCTTAAACTTTTCAAACATATCTTCATCTGGGTAACCAGATTTTTTATCTTTCATATAATAATGCATTGGCACTACGATACGAGGATTAATGATATCGCATATTTCTTTTAATTCTTTTGGTTCAATTGTGAAGAAGCCGTTAATTGGGGCAAGTAAGACATCACAATCCTTAAACATTAAAATGTCTTCTTTATTAGGGACACAGCCTGTATCTCCTAAGTGCACGACTTTAAAGCCATCAACATCAAACATTCTGATGCTATTCATGCCGCGTTTTATGCCACCATCTCTATCGTGAGGCACAATTGACCTAATAACATTGATTGGATTTGGTTTTTCTTTAATCTTTACTAATTCAACAGCGTTATGGTCAAAATGAGAATGTGAACAAAAGACTTTGTCCACTACTAAGCCTCTTGGAAATGTTAAATTTGGTACTGAATTATCTTTATATGGATCAATAACGATTTGATAATCCTTAGATTCAATTAGAAATGAAGAGTGACCAAGATATGTAATTTTAGCCATATTTACTTCCTCCAAATTTCTTATTTAGTTTACATCATTTTTGCTTAAATAGAGTTTTTTTCTTTCTTGTGTATAAAAATTGAATTTTTAAATAAAAAGTATTACCATAAAAATACATTCAAAAAGGGAGAAAATTTTTATGGCAAAAGTTAAAAAACCAGGTTTTTTCAAAGAATTCAAAGAATTCATCAATCGTGGTAATGCCTTTATGCTCGCTGTTGGCGTCGTTATCGGCGGTGCGTTCAGCGCGATTGTTAATGCTTTCGTTAACATCTTATTAAGCGTTGCTACATGGCCAGTCCCAGGTGGCTTAAAAGGTTTAGTTTCCGTTTTACCAGCCTTAACAGATGCTCAAAAGGGCGCTGCGTTCTTAATCGATGGTAATACAACAAATCTTCAATCCTTCACCATGGCCGAAGCCAATGATAGAGTTATTCAATTCGCTGCTGCTCAAGGTAAAACCTTAGCTCTCGATGATGCAGACTTCATTCAATGGAAGAATTCTTTACTCGGTCTTTATGATCAACACGGCACAACATTCACCTACAAAATGTCCGCCGTTATCGACTGGGGTGCTTTATTAACAGCCGTCATCAGCTTCATTATCATTGCTATTGTTCTCTTCATTATCGTTAAAGTTGTTAACACAGCTCAAAAGAAGAAAGCTGAACTCGAAGCAAAAGCACAAGAAGCTTATTACGAAAAGCATCCAGAAGAAAGACCAGTTCCACCAGAACCAGGCAAACCAGAACCAACCGAACTCGATTATCTCAAACGTATTGCTGACGCTTTAGATAAAAAAGAAGCGTAATTAGTTCGATTGAATATAATAAAAAGGAAGCAATAATTGCTTCCTTTTTTTGTTGTTTAATTCTTTAAATTAGATCTTATCGTTAGAACCTAAGACATCAACGATTTTATGTTTCACTAATTGTTTAACATAAGCTCTGCCATCGCCGATATATTGACGTGGGTCGAAGTGTTCTGGATGAGCTTCGAAGTGTTCTCTGATACCAGCGGTCATCGCTAAGCGGAGGTCACTATCGATATTGATTTTACAAACGGCTAATCTAGCAGCTTGTCTTAATTGTGCTTCTGGGACACCAACGGCGTCTTTAAGAGCACCACCGTGGTCGTTAATAATCTTAACGAATTCTTGATTAACGGAGGAGGAACCATGTAAGACGATTGGGAAACCTGGTAAACGTTTGCTCACTTCTTCTAAGATGTCGAATCTTAATGGAGGAGGTAATAAGATACCTGTTTCTGGATCACGTGTGCATTGTTCTGGTTTGAATTTATAAGCGCCGTGGCTTGTACCGATAGCAATGGCTAAGGAGTCACAACCTGTTCTACGAACAAATTCTTCGACATCTTCTGGTCTGGTATAAGATTCAGCACCGTGTTCAACTTTGACATCATCTTCGATGCCGGCTAATGTACCAAGTTCAGCTTCGACTGTGACGTATGGGACATGAGCGTGGGCGTATTCACAAACTTTCTTTGTGATAGCGATGTTTTCTTCAAATGGTTTGCTGGAGCAGTCAATCATGACTGAGGTGAAACCACCATCAATGCAGTCTTTACAAATTTCAAAGTCGGCACCGTGGTCTAAGTGAAGAACGATTGGTAAACCGGTATCTTCAACAGCGGCTTCCACCATTTTCTTTAAATAGATTGGTTTTGCATATTTTCTGGCACCAGCGGAGACTTGGAGAATGACTGGAGAATTGCATTCTTTAGCAGCTTCGGTGATGGCTTGAACGATTTCCATGTTGTTGCAGTTAAAAGCACCAATGGCGTATCCGCCTTTATAGGCTTTTTCAAACATTTCTTTAGAGTTAACTAATGGCATATTTAATCCTTCTTTCTGTAGTTATTATATATCTTATTATTATTTTGTAAAATAATATGATAACCAAATTAATTAGAGCTTTTTCTTTAAAACGAGGATGTTTTTATTATTGATGCGGTCATAAGCACACTGTGTCATGATCTTCTTCACGATTAAGATACCTAGACCACCGATTTGTACTTTATCCACTTCTCCTTCAACTGGAGCGTTATTAACTTCAAGTGGATTAAAGGCCGGGGCTCTATCAATAATAGTCATCGCAAATTCGTTTTTATCCTTATTAAATAATAGACGCGAGAAAATCTCTCCTCCATTATTCTTATAGCCGTATTTAACGATGTTGGAATATAGTTCATCCGCGACCACGAGTAAGTTGTTTTTGAACTCTTGATCGAGTTCATATTTATCACAGAATTGTTCGACGAACTCCAAAGCGTCTTTGACGTTTTCCATCTTGCCATCGAATCTCTTTTCGACGTAGTAGCATTCATCCCCGTGGAACTTTAAAGTAATGATGGTTACATCATCGCTTTGATCCGCCCCATTAACAAACTTTTCAACGTCATCTTTTAAAGCGTGATGAGTTTCCACTAAGCAAGTGTATTCTCTCGCATTCATTAATTCTAAGAATCTTCTTTCCCCGTAGAATTCACCTTCAGGATTTCTGGCTTCGGTTACACCATCGGTGTAAAGCATGATAGATTCTCCATTTTTAAGATAGATAGTTTCATCGACGACTGGGACATTTTCTAACGCGCCTAAAACAAAGCCTGTCTTACATCTTAAGAAACGATAATTCTTATTAGAACCAATGATTGGTGGATTATGTCCAGCATTAGCAAACTTTAATTCACCTGTGTTGTTATTGATAATGGCTAAGAAGCAAGTCACAAACATTTGTGAATTGTTATGATCAAATAATGTGGCGTTCATGAGTTTAAGAATTTCCGCTGGGGTTTTATTTGGGCCAATGTGATTTCTGAAACAAGTAATTGTTTTCATCATAAACATAGCCGCTGGAACCCCTTTACCGGAAATATCACCAATCACAATCGCAGTATGATTATCATCAATCTTGAAATAATCATAGAAGTCACCACCGACTTCTTTAGCGGCTCTAAGTTCCGCCACTATTTCAATATCTTTAGATGTTTCTATTTCACTTGGTAATGTCGCTAATTGGATTTCTTTAGCCACTTCTAATTCGGTTTTGGATTTTTGTTGTTCGGTATTAACGATAATTTCGCTGACTAATAACTTATATGTACGTTTATTCAAAGCGTAACTAACGAAGAACACAAGGAAGAGAATAAAGGCACGTGGTAAGAAATAATTAAGCAAAGATTCAACATACGGATTATATCCAAGGTCGATTAATTGATTAATCATATCATATCTAGCCGCTGGACCTTCAGCGTACATGGCGTGACCATCTTTTAATACTTCATTACCTAGTAATAAGTTTGGATCAAACTCACCAACAAACATGCTTGCGTACATGCAAGGGATGGATAGCAAGATAACCGCAGCGAAAACAAATGTGCCGAGCTTTTTATTATAGTAATGGTTAGTCATTAATATACATAATGCCCAGGCGATGACTGTGTGTTTAGGCAGAATTACATTTAAAGCGGCAATGACCAATATAAAGGTAAAGATAATGAAATTCTTATAGCCTTTTTTCTTCAATTTATCTTTAAAGATAAAAACATAGAGTAGAGGCGTTAATAAAACAAGAACTGTAATTGGAAAAGCGATGTTAATTAGAACACGAGTAATATCACTATGGATTTTAAAGAAGCCTGTGAGATAAAAAATCCAAATCAAAAGCATATAAACACCCGCCACTGCATTAGCAAATGACATATGCTTATTAGCATCCGCTTCGTTAGTGGAATAAGCCTCTAAAAATTGATTTCTCTCTTCATCACTCATACTATAAACCAATATCTAAATCATCGTATTTATCTAAAAGTGCAAATAATCTTTCTTTACAGCCCTCTAATCTCTTGTTGTTTTCTGGTTCGTTGTTACGATTCCAACGAATCATATGGACATAGCTCACTATTTTAATCTTGTTTCTGATATCTTCGCTGTCTTTATGATTAAAATAAAGAGCGATTAATTTGTTATACAAATCTAAAGAATCTTCGTCTTTGATGCCAAAGAATTTAAGAGAATTTCCTGGATCGTCTTCATTAAAGGCGACATATGGAGCATAGAGAGCCGCTAATTCGAAGATTGGATAACCAACAGAAAGGGTATCCATATCGATTAAAAGAAGTTCATCTCTTTGGACCATGATGTTTTTGAAGTGGCAATCACCATGAATAAGAGTTTTTCTATCTGGAATAGCTTCAAACATCTTAACGAGTTTTTTATAAATATCTTTCGGTAAGAACTCTTCGATTTTGGCAAGTTTTACTAAATAAGCTTCTTTCATATCTGGAACGATGGCACTGTTACATTCAGTGCTATTCATCTTCTTTAAAAGAGTAGCGTATTTTTCAATGTATTCTTCTCTTTTTTCTGGGTACTCTAAAATCATGTTCTTCAATGATTGACAGTCTAACATTTCAAAACGAACACCGAGCTTATCGTCCACTCTGACGATATCATAAGATATCGCAGTTGGAATACCTAAGACAAATGCTTCTTTAGCGAGTGTCAATTCTCTTTCGATTTGAGCTTGATCACTGACGCGGTTAAAGACCTTAATGATGGTATCCTTATCCACACGATAAACTGTGGAATAATAACCACTACCAACGACTTCTGCTCCAGAAATATAAACACGCTTTAAGGCTTTTTTGATTTCCATGATGTTGGTAAAGCCAGTCATAGAGAAGATGTCATATACTTCTAAAGACGTTTCCACGATTGAGAAGTTAGCGTTCTTTTGTTTAAGTTTAAGAACGATTCTTAAACCCGCACTGGAGATATAAGAAATCTTAGAGAAATCGAGAATGAGTTTTTCAAAGCTTTCTTTACTTAAAATTCCATCAATTTCTTTTTCAATGTTATCAGCGTTGTAGGAATTTATTTCACCTTCGAGATAGAGAGTGAGTACTTTTTCTTGTAATTCGTATTTCATAGGGTCACCGCTACAAAGTCATAGAAAAAAGGTATGTTAGGAATACCAAATTCTAAAAACATTTTCTTTCATTAATAAAAGTATAGCAAATTCCTTTAAGGAATAGGAAACCTTTTATATGAGGAGAGATTATTAATTAAAGAATATATGATTTAAACCTTTAAGGTTTAATAATGAATCGATATCATTAGTGGTCTTAATCGTATAGTTTGTTAATTTATCTTTGATACCTTCACTAAACTCATCAAGAGGTTCGGTTAATTGATAGTATTCGTGTTTCATAACATTGATCACTATCATTCTTAGATGGGAAATGATGGAGTTTTCAATCCAATAAGAACATTGGGTGTACTTAAAATTAATAAAATGCTTTTTGAGTTTTAAATAAGCATTAGTACCATCGCTAGCGTCGTGCCATAAGTCAGAGAAGATGAAATCGTAGTCTTTGTCTTTGGTGTCCTTAATAAAATAGAAGGCATCCGCTTTATGGATATGGATCTTTTCTGGATGTGGGAATAAAGGAAGAAGATACTTATTAAAAAGCTGAATGAGTTCTAAATCCATTTCAACAATATGCACTTCTTTTACTTCTTCTTTTAATGAGGCCATATAAGCATAATAGCCAAGACCTAAACCAAGAGTTAAGACTTTGCCTCTTGCTAATTGGATGGGGATTTCCATCGTCCTAATTTCATGCTGATTGAGTGACATCCACTCAGTATCATATAAACATATTGAAGGATAAATATAATCTTGCTTAAACATCGCTAGCGCCATCTTCATAGCATAGTTAGCGCCATAGGCATATTCTTCTTCGTATGGGCATAATGTATAAGCTTTACGAATCTGCCTAGTTAATGTCCAACCTTTCTCTTTAAAAGTAAGGTTTTTTAAGGCCACTAAATATGGATTAGATTCATAGTCTTTTTCATTTAATAACTTAGTGTCCCATCTGATGTTTTTCTTAATAAAATCATTCTTGATAGGATACTCTTTTTCTAACATATCAAAAGCAAGATTTTTCTTATCAAAATCTGTTACTGCTTCATTTACTTTATCAGTGACATATTGCTTATTTCCGACAATAACATCGTAAAGGTATAGGAAATAATCGATATTATCCTCATCTTGTTTAAAGAGGGACAATAGTTTTTTATTATCGCTTTCAGATAAAGAAAAATGCATTATTCTTCCTGCACTTTCTTCTTTAGTTCTTCAAATTGCTGTTCGTTAAATGGAACGCGATTAATTGGGGTAATCACAGCGTAGCCTTCTTTAACTAAACGACAATCAGCGTCTTCTGGCATTTCTAGATATTCTTGTGTATCCCTTAAGGCATAATATGTCTCATCTTTTTGATCGTAATAATATCTATCTTTTCTATAATGAAGCCTTGCTAAAGCGATGCCTTTATACTCGCCTCTAGGAAGATTAACACTCAAAACATAATCCTTACTGAGTAGGTTATGTTTCATGATGTATTCCCATATCTCATCAAAGTGTTCAATTAAGCAAGTGAAATCATCAAACGGTGCGGAGAAGGCGACTGTCTTTTTACGGAATATAGCCGCGCCAAAACAGGCCCCAATTGTGCCGCTTAATAAGACGTCATAAGAAAGATTTGGGCCGTTATTACAACCACTAACGAAAATATCACAGTCGATGTTTAAACCCGCTAAGGCAAGAGTCGCGCAATCTGTGGGAGTGCCATGGAACGCATAAGTATTCTCATCAATCTTATCGACTTTTTGCCATTCACCAATGGTAATGGAGGCGCCTTTACCTGACATGTGTTTATATGGAGCGACAATCACCACTTCTCCATATTTAAGAAGCTTATCTCTTAATAATAAGATTCCAGGAGCGTTATAACCATCGTCATTTGTTAATAGAAATTTCATACCAATATATTAAGATATTTTATTAAAAATAAAAAGGGAGATTTCTCTCCCTCTTATTAAGCTAGT
>JAEEGL012225311.1_pt1 | contig 13100 bp, 13 predicted proteins | sample 9134231 | NCBI WGS metagenome assembly JAEEGL01 (sample SAMN16246548, study PRJNA631951) | gut metagenome | biome: gut microbiome; feature: rumen; material: fiber-attached | host: Bos | place: Iran: Karaj | collected 2018-10 | reverse complement strand
TTCGCGACGGCAAACGCGCTGGGCGTGCCGCTGGTGATCGCCCGGCACTCATCCCGGGTGTATGAAGGCTCCGCGGTGAACATCAACTATGTTTCCGGCAGCGGCAGCATCGAAACCATGAGCCTGAGCCGCCGGGCGGTGAAGGAAAACCAGAAGGCGCTGATCGTGGACGACTTCCTCAAGGGCGGCGGCACGGCCGGCGGCATGGTGGAGCTGATGCGGGAGTTCAGCGTGAAGGTGGTCGGGATGGCGTTTGTGATGAGCACCGCCGCGCCGGAGAAAAAGCGCATCAGCGGGGAGAAGGCCCTGATGACGCTGGAGGTTACCGACGGCGAACCGCCGGCCGCCATCGTCAAACCAGCCGAATGGCTCAGGTCATTTGCCAAATAACAGAGCGGCATGATATAATTAACATTCGGAATAAACGAAGGGAGGGGTTCGGCAGGTGTACGATATGCAGCCTCCGCAGCCGGTGCAGATCCCGCAGCGGCCGGAGAACAAGCGCATGAGCGTGCCGCAGATCATGGTGATCGTGCTGGTGCTGGCGTTTGCCGTGTGGTATCTGATCACCACGCTGACCCCTGAAAGCTCTCCCTACGCCACGATCACGGCGGGCGTGATCGGTTCCCGGTACACCGGGGACTGCCTGATCGTCCGGGACGAAAGCCCCTTTGACGCGGAAGGCGTTTCGACCGTGGATTATATCGCGGAGGAAGGGAGCCTGGTCTCCCGCGGGACCGTGGTATGCAACGTATACACCTCCGGTTTCAGCACGCGCGAGATGACCACGCTGCAGGATTACCGGAACCAGATCAAGGCATACCAGATGAAGCTGCTCAAGGAGCAGGTGACGACCGACGCCCGGATGGAAAAGCTGGAGGCGGAGGTCCTGACCCGCGCCCGGGAGGTCCGCGAGCTGATCGGCGGCGCCCGGGGCAACATGAACAACCAGGAAACGCTGCTGGCCACCGCGATTGAAGCCCGGCAGGAACGGCTGAGGGAACTGTACAGCGAAGACCAGCGGATGACCCGCCTGTATGACGACGAGCAGAGCCAGCTGCAGCGCATCAGCAGCTGGACCAAGCAGTACGGCGCCCAGGGCGAGGGCATTGTGAGCTTCTATTCGGACGGATATGAGTACGGGCTGACGGTGACGAACTACGACAAGTTCACGCCCTCCCAGGTCCGCTCGATGGTCAACGGCCAGAAGCCCGCGACGGACGACATCGCCGCCAAGGGCAAGACCACCATCTACCGCCTGGTGCGGGACGGCCACTGGGTCGTGCTGATGCTGATCCGGGACAGCAACTGGAACCCGGTGGAAGGCGCGGAATACGAGCTGAAGCTCGAGAACTTCAAGGACACGATGGTCAAGGCGCGGGTGATCAGCTTTACCCGGACAGGCGGCGAACTGCTGGTGCGGCTGGACGTGATCAGCAGCGTGATGCCGATCCTTTACATCCGGACCTGCACCGGCGTGCTCGGCGACAGCGTGAGCAGCCTGACCGTGCCGTCCAAGGCGCTGTATACGCAGGACGGCATGCCCGGCGTGGTCGTGGTGAACGGGGATTATCAGTTCTTTATCCCCGTGAACGTGATTGACAAGCGGGACGGGATGGTGTATATCTCCCCGATCCAGCAGGGCGTGCTCTATGAGGGACAGACGGTAAGGCTGTTTTGATTGACAGGAGGGAATCCATGACCCCCGAAGAACTGGCGCGCAGGGTCGCGCGGATCCGGCAGGAGCTGGCGGAAGCGTCGGACGGACGGTATCCCGCGCCGCGGCTGATCGCGGTGACGAAGACCCACAGCGCGGAAGAGATCCTGCCGCTTCAGGAAGCGGGCGTGACGGAGATCGGCGAGAATCGGGTGCAGGAACTGACGGGCAAGCTGCCCGGGCTGCAGGGCCGGTTCCGGATCCACCTGATCGGCCGGCTGCAGCGGAACAAGGTGAAGCAGGTCATCGGGGACGTGTGCATGATCCAGTCGGTGGACTCAGAACCGCTGGCAATGGAGATCCACAACCGGGCGATTGCCGCCGGGCGGCGGATGCCGGTGCTGGTGGAAGTGAGCCCCGCCGGGGAGGAGCAGAAGGGCGGCGTTCCGTTTGAAGAGACGGAAGCGTTCCTGAAGCGGATCGCCCCGCTGGAGGGGATTGAGGTCCGGGGACTGATGGCGGTGATGCCGCTGACGGACGACGAGGCATACCTGGACGGACTGTTCGCGCGGATGCGCGGGCTGTTTGACCGGCTCAGGGAAAAGGACCTGGGCGGCGCCGGGATGGAAGAGCTGAGCATGGGCATGTCCGGGGATTACCGGCTGGCCGCGAAGCACGGCGCGACGATGGTCCGGGTGGGAAGCGCGATTTTCGGGCCCCGCGGATAACGGGGCAGAGGAGAGGATATCAGGATGGCACTGAAGGTTAAGGATCTGATGAAAAACATCGGCGGGATATTCTCCCGCGTGTCGGCGGACATTACCCGCCGGCCGGACGGGGGGACCAGCCATTACCGGCCTCTGCGCAAGAAGATCACGGAGCCCCGGCACGGGGACATGACGATGAACCAGGCGCAGGGACAGGATCCCCGCTATGTGCATACCGGCTTCACGGGTATGAACCCGCCGACGTACTTCGGCGGATATGACCAGCAGCCCGCGTATGACCAGACCGCCTTCGGCCAGACGAATTTCAGCCAGACCGCCTACGGGCAGACCGCTTACGGCCAGACGGCCTACGGCAACACGGCCTGGCAGCCGGCATACGACCAGCAGCAGAACCAGACGAACTATTTCCGGACGCAGGAACAGGCGCCCCAGGAAAACTATGTGGGCAAGGGCAGCTTCGGCGGCCAGGCCGGTTTTCCCATGGCGCGGCGGAGCAGCAATATCTCCTATATGCCCGGCGTGGAGCCCGGCGCGGGCCGCGGACAGGTGCATGTGGAGCACATCATCACGTTGACGGGACTCAAGAGCTGCTATGAAGCGATCGAATGCATGAAGGACGGGGAGACCCTGATCGTGATGCTGGACGCGATCGCCAACGAGAGCGAGAGCATGCGCTGCCAGGACATGCTGGCCGGCGCGGCGTTCACGCTGGGCTGCTCGGTGCGGCTGCTGCAGGGCGCGCGGATTGTCATGATCGCGCCGGAAGGCGTGAAGATCCTGCCGGAACAGGCCGCGCCGGAGATGCGGATGCCGGAAATGCCGCCGGTGCGCGCGGCTGCCCCGGCGCAGGCCGCACCGCCCAGGCGGGAACGGCGCCAGGGCGCGAACGCGGCGGAATGGAACGCGGCGCGCAACGGGCAGCTGGAAGGATATAACCCCTATACCGGAACGATGCCGGTCGCGGCGGGCTCCTACGCCAGCTTCGGCGGCTACGGCATGTAAGATAATTCAGAATTCAGAATTCAGAATTCAGAATTATTTCGCCCGCGGGCGGGGAGATCCGCACTCTGTGGGTGATTCGTTACCCAAATCAAAGATTTGGACGAATCAGCCTCACTTCGTTCAGGATGACAACGTTGAATTGATTGGATATTTGGAGGGCTGAAAGATGGAACGGATTACAGCTGATATGATCGCGGACAAGGAGTTTACCATCGAGAGCAGGGGCTACAACAAGGACGAGGTGGACACCTTCCTGGACCTGATCTGCGAAGAGATGGACCGGCTGAACAACGAGATCCAGGACCTTCGCCAGAAGACGACCATCGTGCGGTCGTCCGCACCCGCGCAGGACACGGCGGTGAGCCGGGAGGACGAGAGCAAGTTCCGCGAGATCCTGGAGATGGCGGCGACCGTGAAGGAAGAGACCATCCGCAAGGCAAAGGAAGACGCGGAAGCGATCCGGCTGAAGGCCGAGACCGAAGCCAACGAGCGGCTGAACGGGCTGGCGGAGGAGCGGGAAGACCTGGAGAAGGAAGTGGCCGCGCTGCGGGAGACGGCCCTGGAATACCGCAGGAAGTTTGAAGAGCTGCTCCACGCGCAGCAGGACGCCCTGGAAAAGGCGACGGGACTGTTCTAAGGAGGACCGGAAGATGTTTGGATTCAGACCCGACGGCAGGCGGCTGAAGGACGTGGATCCGCTGGTGCAGATCACGCCCTACCTGATGCCCATGCGCTGCGACGCGCAGGTATTCCTGCAGCATAAGATGGACTATGAGAAGGCGGCCCGGTACATCGCGGAAAAGAACCGGGAAGGCCAGAAGATCACCTTCATGCAGATCATCGCCGCGGCATACGTCCGCTCGGTGAGCCAGCTGCCGGAGCTGAACCGCTACATTTACAACAAGCAGTATTATGCCCGGGACAACTGCTCCATTTCCTACGTGGTGCTGAAGGACCCGCAGAACAACGCGAGCAACGAAGTGACCGCGCGAATCGAATTTGACCTGACGGATACGATCTTTGACGTGCGTGACCGGATGGTCGCGGCGCAGGAGAAGATCCGCACCGAAGAGGACGACGCGTTCGTGACGAAGCTGGCGTCGATCCTGCTGAAGATTCCGGGACTGGCCACTGTCTTCACGAAGATCGGCATCCTGCTGGACCGCTACGGCCTGGTTCCGGCCAGCCTGATCAAGGAACTGCCCTTCTTCAGCGGGCTGTTCATCACGAACAACGCGAGCATCGGGCTGAACCACGTGTGGCACCATATCTACAACTTCGGAAATGTGGGCATGTTTATCGGGATGGGGAACATCCTGAAGGAAGCGACCGTGGACAGCGAGGGGAAGGCCAGGATGAAGCGGTGGCTGCCGCTGGGGATGACCGCGGATGAGCGGATGTGTTCCGGCGCGCACTATGCCGCGTTCTTTGCCAGCATGGTCAAGTATATGGATGATCCGGCGCTGCTGGAGGTTCCGCCGGAAAGCGTGAGGTTTGATTTCGACGGAAAGTATGAGTACCACGTGCCGAAGGTAATTCAGAATTAAGAATTCAGAATTCAGAATTATATATGCTTATATACAATGATCTCCCCCCGCAGGCAGGAATGTGACCGCGGGGGGAGATCCTTCGCGTTGCTCAGGATGACAGTGTGGACGTCATGGATTTTTCCTGATGCGGAGATATTTGGAATCAGTTCATTTCATTCTGAATTCTGAATTCTGAATTAAACAAAGCTCTCGTCCTGATTGAACAACGGAATAAAGTCTTTGTCGGCTGAATCCGGTTCCTGGAGGAAACCGGGGAGGTCGAGGGCGAGCATGTGGTCGCGGACGCGGTTGTATTCGCGTTCGGTGATGCGGCGGTCGAGGCCGGGGATAGAGACGTCGTTGCAGGGGATGTACTGGCGCATGAGGCTGACGGGGGTGCCGGCGGGGAGTTCGTCCCGGATCCAGGTGAGGAGGCGGAGGCTTTCCGAGGTGAAGCCGGGAAGGATCAGGTGGCGGACGAGGGTGCCGCGGAGCATGATGCCGGCATCATTATAGACAGGGGTGCCGGTCTGGCGGCACATTTCCCGGATGGCTTCCGATGCAACAGCGAAATAGTCCGGGGCGCCGGCGCAGAGTTTGCCGGCGCGCGGGGTGAAGTGCTTGAGGTCCGGGAGCCAGACGTCGATGGCGCCTTCCAGCAGGCGGAGGGTTTCGACGGTCTCGTAGCCGGAGGTATTCCAGACCAGGGGCAGCGGCGGGCGCCAGAGATCCAGGGTGTCCAGGATGAGCGGCACGAAGGGCGTGCCGGTGATGAAGGACAGGGTATGGACGCCGAGATCGCACAGGCGCTTCAGCGTATCGGACAGCTCGCACGGGGTGAAGGGCCGGCCCGCGTTCCGGTGGGAGATATCGCCGTTCTGGCAGTATGCGCAGCGGAGCGTGCAGCCGGAAAAAAAGACCGCGCCGGTACCGCGGGAGCCGGAGATCGGAGGCTCCTCCCAGAGGTGCGGGGCGGCGCGGGCAATGAGCATCCGGTCGCCGAGGCCGCAGAAGCCGGTTTTGACGGAACGGTCCGCGCCGCACCGGCGCGGGCAGAGCGTACAGGAAGAAAAATCGTAATTCATGGCGTCATTATAGGCAGTCGGGCAGAAAAAGGCAACCGAAGGATTCATTTTGACTAAATGGTCCGAACCTATTATAATCAATGCATAAGATTGTCTGCATCCTTGCGGGAAGAAGAGAACTGATCCGGACAACAACCAGAACAGGACAGGAATGCTGCCGACGGATCCGAACCGGCAAATCCGGCCGGCGGATGAAGAAGGATTCAACCGGATATCCCGCATGAAAACAAGGAGGCTCCAATGATCGATTTTAATATCGCACCGTTTACAGGCAAAGAACTGGAATATGTCAGGCAGGCAACAGAAGCCCACAAGATCTGCGGCGACGGGCAATTCACCAAAAAATGCAACAAATGGCTGGAAGAACGGTTTCATGCGCAAAAAGTCCTGCTGACGACCAGCGGGTCGACCGCGCTGGACATGGCCGCACTGCTCTGTGAAGTACAGCCGGGCGACGAGGTCATCCTGCCCAGTTATACTTTCTCCAGCACAGCGAACGCTTTTGTGCTGGCCGGCGCCAGGCTTGTTTTTGTGGACGTACGGCCGGATACGATGAACATTGACGAAAAGAAGATCGAGGAAGCAATCACGGAAAAGACAAAAGTGATCGTTCCGGTCCATTATGCCGGCGTGGCGTGCGAGATGGACACGATCATGGATATCGCCCGCAGGCACGGGCTGAAGGTGGTCGAAGACGCGGCGCAGGGTGTGATGAGCACCTATAAGGGAAAAGCGCTGGGAACCATCGGGGATTTCGGCTGTTTCTCCTTCCATGAGACGAAGAACTATTCCATGGGAGAGGGAGGCGCTTTGCTGATCAATGATCCTGCGTATAACGAACGGGCAGAGATCCTCCGTGAAAAAGGAACGAACCGGTCCAAGTTTTTCCGCGGACAGGTGGACAAGTATACCTGGGTTGACTTTGGCGACAGTTACCTGCCGAGTGATCTGAACGCCGCGTATCTCTGGGCGCAGCTGGAACAGGCGGATGAGATCAATGAAAACAGGATGCGGACCTGGAATGCCTATCACGACGCCTTTGTGCCGCTGAAGGAAGCCGGGAGGATCGAGCTTCCTTTCATCCCGGAAGGATGCGTCCATAATGCCCACATGTTCTGGATGAAACTGAAAAGCCTGGAAGAACGTACAGACTTTATCCGGTTCATGAAGGAACACGGAGTGCTGACGGTGTTCCATTATATACCGCTCCATTCCGCGCCGGCAGGATTAAAGTTCGGCCGATTCAGCGGTGAGGACCGATATACCACCAGTGAATCCAACAGGCTTGTACGCCTGCCAATGTATTACGGATTGTCAGAAACTGACCTGAATACCGTTATAGAAAGCGCGCTGGAATACTTCAAAGGAGATAAAGAGTCGTGAAAATCTCAGTAGTGGTGCCTGTATACGGCTGTCCTGAAGCTGTGCAGCCCTTATGCGAGAGGGTCGCGAAGACCGTGTCTGAGATCGCGGATGATTATGAGATCATCCTGGTTAACGACGCATGCCCCAAAGGATCATGGAAAGAAGTGGAGAAGGCGTGCGGGACCGATCCGCATGTGATCGGGATCGATATGGCGCGGAACTTCGGCCAGATCCGCGCTATCACCGCGGGACTGGATTACTGTGACGGGGACTGGATCGTTGTGATGGACTGCGATCTTCAGGACAGGCCCGAAGGGATCCGCCTGCTGTATGAAAAAGCCCAGGAAGGATACGATGTCGTATTTGCCAGGCGCAAAGACAGAAAAGACACAAAACTGGTGAAAGCACTGTCCGGCGGATTCTACAAACTCTATGATTATTTCACAGACGGCCATTTTGACAACAGCATCTGCAATTTCAGCATTTCCAGGCGGAAAGTCATACAGCAGTATTGCCGGATGAGGGAACAAAACCGGGCTTACACACTGTTCCTGAAGTGGCTCGGGTTCAGGCAGACTGCCATTGATGTGGAAGCAGACGAGCGCTTCGCGGGGAAATCGTCCTACAATTTCCGGCGCAAGATCCGCATGGCGGCTGAGTTTATCACGGCGCAGTCAAACAAACCGCTGCTCTTTTCCGTACAGCTCGGATTTTTGCTGGCCGGCGGCGCTTTCCTGTTCATCATCTGGCAGATCATTCATTTTTTCGTGACAGGGGACGTACCCTCCGGATGGACAAGCATGATCGTGTCACTGTATCTCCTGGGCGGGGTGCTCCTGATATTCCTTGGCGTACTGGGCATCTATATCGGTTATATCTTTAACGAGGTCAAACAACGGCCGCTCTATGTGGTCCGTACAGTGCTGAATAAAGAGGAGATGAAGGACCAATGATTCTGGTGATCGGCGCAACAGGATATGTGGGGAGATATTTTTGCGTATCCATGGCTGAACAGGGCGTGGATATCCTGGCCCTGGGCAGGAACAAAAAGGCGCAGGCCTTTCTGGAAGAAAACAATGTTCCGTTCCAATACTTTGACCTGGAGGATCCGCGCTGTTTTGACGCCCTGCCGACGGAAAATGTTGAAGCGGTCATTGATCTGTCAGCATGCCTGGCCGAACTGGAGACGCCTGTCGAACAGTTCTTCAGGATCAATACGATCGGGGTATACCGCGTTCTTGAATTTGCCAGGCAGAAGGGCATAAAGAAAGTGGTGGTTACTTCTTCCCACAAAGTGTACAACGATATCCACAAACCGGTCATCTCTGAATCGGACGGGATCTGTTTCACAGGGGATCATACACCTTATATCATTTCCAAGATCGCCGCGGAGAATTTTGTGGAGTATTACAACAAGGACTTCGGCCTGAACGCGGTCGCGCTGAGGCTGACCGGGGTCCACGGTTACGGGGAGATACTGGGCCATCTGAACGCCGATCATACATACAGGAAGAGCACGTTTGAGATCTTCTTTGAGAAAGCCCTCAGGGGCGAACGGATCGAAGTCTGGGGAGACCAGACGATCCGAAGGGACCATATTTACATCAAAGACGTCGTTTCCGCATTGCTGGCAGCCGCCCGCAGCGGAGAGAACAAAGGCATCTGCACCATCGCGACCGGAAAGGGATACTCGCAGTATGAGGAAGCGCTGGCGCTGGCGGAGGTTTTTGCCCCGGACCGGGAACACCGCAGCGAAGTGATCTGCCTTCCTGAGAAACCGGGACTGACGCGAGGGTATGTGTATGATATTTCCAAAGCAAAGGAAATGTTAAACTGGGAGCCCGCGTATACAGACCTCCTGGACGTATACAGGGATTACAAAAAGGAATGGGAGACAAAGAAATTCCACAATTATCATATCATTCAGGAAGATCAACGGCCCGCAACGCTGTAAGAGGTGCCAGAGATGCTGCATTATGATCCTGTCCTGAATCGCCAGGCTGAATGCCTGCCGGTAGCCCGCGCGGCGACGGGTATTTTCCTTGCGCTGAAAACGCTCGGCCTGCCGGGCCGCCATGTGATCGTTCCCGCGAATCTGTGTTACGCGGGCATCCTTCCGGTGGTCTATGCCGATATGATCCCGGCGTTCTGCGACGTGGACGCAGCAACCGGAAATGTAACATACGATACGGTGATCTCCGCGGCTGAGCATACGACGACAGCGGCTGCCATGATCGTTCCGCATATGTACGGCAATCCGGCAGCGGACCTGCCGCGGATCTCGGCGTATTGCAAACAGCACGGCATCATCCTGATCGAGGACTGCGCTTCCGCGATGGGCGCACAGGACAGCGCCTGTACACCTGGCAGCATAGGGGATTATACGGTTTACAGCACCGGGTATTCCAAAACGCTGGACCTGGGCTTTGGCGGGCTGATCGTCAGCAGCCGGCCGGAGATGAGCCGGATCGAAGCCCTGGAGAAAGAACTGCCCAGGATGACAGAGCGTGACCTGCGGGAAATGGCTTTCTTTTCCCGGATGTATCGCCTGATCCGCAATGAGGGAACCGGGACCAAGCTGGCGGAAACAGTATACGGCGGCCTGGCGTCCGCGCTGAAAGGCGGCCTGATCAGCCGGCTTACGGAGGAAGAACGGGAAACGATCCTCAGCGGCCTCAGCAGCCTGCCGGACGTTATCACAGCCAGGAGAAAGGCGCTTGAACACTATCTGGAACGGATCACACTCAACGGACAGGCGGAAATCTACCCATACGGAAAGGGAGCGGTACCCTGGAGAATGAACCTCCTGATCCCGGATCCGGCCGTGCGACGCGCATTTATCGATCATTGCCTGGATGAAAAGCTGCCTGTCAGCGACTGGTATCCGGTCGTGACGCCTTTATTCGGCGACAGGCAGGAATATCCCGGGGCCCGGAAACATGAGAGCCAGATTGTGAATTTTCCGCTGCCGGCAGATGAGGAAACCCGGAACAGGATCTGCGGCAGCATAAACCGGTTCTTTGGCAGATAGCCGGTAACGTACAGAGGGCGGGCGTTTTATGGTCAAACGAAAATATTCCTGGAAGTCGATCATCATCCTTCAGGGGATCATCGCGATCTATACCATAGCGGGGATCATGGGCAAATTCGCATCCGGGTATGAGTTCCTTTCGACCGGGTTCATACTATATTACGGATGCGAAATACTGATACTCGGCGTTTACGCGGTTTTGTGGCAACAGGCGATCAAACGGTTTGAACTGTCCGTCGCCTACGCGAACAGGTCCATCGCGCTGATGTGGTCCCTGATCTGGTCTGTGCTGTTCTTCCGGGAAAACGTGACGCTGACCAATATTATCGGGGGAATGATCATTATCGCCGGAACGATGATCGTAAATGGTGATCAGCATGAATAAATATTATCTTCTGATGGGTTTGTCAGTAGTGATCGCCTCCGTATCCCAGATCCTGCTGAAGAAAAGCGCGAAAAAGCATTATGATTCAGTGATAAAGGAATACCTGAACGTATATGTGATCCTTGGATACGCCCTGCTTGCCGTATCGACTGTCTTCACGATCATGGCGTTAAAAGGAATGGAATACAAGAACGCCCCGGTCATTGAGTCGCTTGGCTTTATACTGGTGCTGATCCTCAGCCGCATTGTATTCGGGGAAAAGATCACAAAACGGAAGATCATCGGGAACGCGATGATCCTGATCGGCGTGTTTGTGTTCTACATCTGACAGGAGTTGAACAAAATGGGGAAAAGAAAGATCGCCATCATCGGAGCCAGCGACCTGCAGCTGCCGCTAATCCTGAAAGCAAAGGAAATGGGCTATGAAACCCATGTGTTTGCCTGGGCGGCAGGGGACGTCGGGGAGGAAGCAGCTGATCTTTTTTATCCGATCAGCATCGTTGAAGTGGAGCAGATTCTGGAACAATGCCGGAAAATCAACCCTGCAGCGGTGGCCAGCATCGCGTCCGACCTGGCGGCGATCACGGTAAACAGGGTCGCCAACGCCCTGGGGCTGCCCGCGAATCCGCCGGAGACCGCGGTGATCGCCACAAACAAATATGAGATGCGCAGGACTTTTATGAGCGCGGGGATCCCGACGCCGCGGTTCCTGCGCGTGCATGCGGGCGGGGATCTGAAGGAAGCCCTTCAGATGCGGCTTCCCATTATCGTGAAACCGACCGACCGGTCCGGAAGCAGGGGGATCTGCAAGCTGACATCCTTTGACGGGCTGCGGGAAAGCGTTGAAAAGGCATGCGCGGAATCGTTCGAACGGTGCGCGATCATCGAGGAATTCATTGAGGGTGAAGAATACAGCTGTGAATGTATCTCCCAGGAAGGGACGCATCACTTCCTTGCCATCACAAAGAAGTTTACGACAGGGGCGCCGCACTTTATTGAGATCGGGCATATGGAACCGTCCGGGCTCGATGAACAGACCTGCCGGAGGGTCAGGGAGCAGGTTTTCAAAGCGCTGGACGCGCTGCATGTTACGTGCGGCGCAAGCCACAGCGAGTTCAAGGTGGATCCGGAAAACGGCGGGATCCGCCTGATCGAGATCGGCGCCCGGATGGGCGGGGACTGTATCGGAAGTGACCTGGTCCGCCTTTCAACCGGATACGACTTTGTGAAAATGACCATACAGGCCGCGGCAGGGGACAAGATCACACTGGAGCGGGAAGATCACGCGGCCGCGGCGGCGGTCCGCTATGTGATGAACAAAAAGGATTATGAGGATTTCCTGGCGCTGAAGCGGAATGAACCGGAAGCCATATACAGGATGAGCGATATCCGCTATGAGGAGAAGGAAGTCACGGACAGCTCCAGGAGATTCGGTTTTTACATCGCGACAGATTCAAGTGAAGCAAGGCTGCGGGAGCGGCTTCATCTGTGACCTTCGCTGACGGGACAGGGCGGGAATAAAACGCGGGGAACCGCGTTTTTTTCTATGAGGCGCTTTCACGCAATGAAACGGCAGGACTGTTGCCGCGGACTTGAGCGGGAAGGCGGTTTCGGGTATAATATACGATGTCGGAATCTTTGTATGTAAAGGAGAAGACGAAGGTTGGACGATTGGGAGAAGAACGAACAGGATGAATATACGGGCATCACTGCCCAGCGCAGAATCCGGCGGAGAGCGGACGCGCCTGAAAAAGCTGAAGAACCTGTTCAGCCGGAAGTGTTTGACATGCCGGCCGTTCCGGCGGAACCCGCCGCGCCGGTGACGGACGAAGCGCCTGAAGAGATGCCGGAACCGAAAGCACTTCGGGAGCCTGAAAAACCGGAAGCGCCTGAAGAACCGGAAATACCGGAAGCGCCCGAAGAAAAAGAAGACACTGAAGCACCCGAAAAACCGGAAACGCCGGCGGAAAACGAAGAACCCGCCGAGCCCGTCGCGCAGGCCGCGGACAGCCGGGTGCCGCCGGAAGCGCGCCGCATGGCGGCCGCGCCGTACGGCGTTCCCCGGGAGGGAGCCAAACGGCCCGGCACAAGGCCGCAGGTTGCGCCGAAGCGGCCGCCGATCCGGGAAGAACGCCGTCCGGCTCCCAGGCCGCGGAGAGAAGTTCCTTCCCCGGAAGCGATGCGCAGCGGATCGGACAGGCAGCGGGTGAAAGGCCCGCAGGTGAACGTCGGATACGCCCCGGGCCGGATGAACGAGGAAGCGACGCAGTTCGTGCCCACAGCGGACGCCGTGCGGGAATCCGTCTACGGCCGGGACG
>JAEEGL011614238.1_pt1 | contig 13100 bp, 7 predicted proteins | sample 9134231 | NCBI WGS metagenome assembly JAEEGL01 (sample SAMN16246548, study PRJNA631951) | gut metagenome | biome: gut microbiome; feature: rumen; material: fiber-attached | host: Bos | place: Iran: Karaj | collected 2018-10 | reverse complement strand
GCCCGGAAAGCCCGCATCCTCTCCTTTGCCTGCCCAGGCGCAGCCGATGCCGCGTCCTTCCAGCAGCCGGGCGAAGGCCAGCCAGGTCTCCCGCGGCCATGTCTTCAGCGGATGGGTGGCGAAGGGATGCAGGACGGCGACGCGGCCGTAAGCCTTGCGCAGCGGCGCGAGGACGCCTTCCGCCCATTCCCGCTCCTCCGCGGTGAGGAAGACTTTGGGGAGCAGCTCGCTGCGGGGCGGGATAGCGTCTTTCCCCCACAGTCCCGAAGCGTAGCGCTGGGGCACGTTCAGCGAGAGAAGCGCCTCCCGGCAGAAGCGCCCCCTGCTCCAGAGGAAGATGCGGCGTTCAAGGCTCATTTTCCGGTAGCAGATGATGGCGTCGCGCCAGCCTTTGGCAAGGAGCGCGCTGCGCAGGTTCCTGTGCAGGTCGAGCAGCGGGGAATCCTGCCAGCGCGCGGCGATGTCGCGGAAGGCGGCCCTGCGGGCTGGCCCGCGCATCTCGTCGTCTTCCAGCCCGACGACTTCGGCCACCGCCGGATTGCCGTCGAACAGGGGGGCGAACTGCCGGCGCGTGACCACCGTGAACACGGTGCCGTGCTCCCTGTGATAGCGCAGGAGCACGCCCGTGGTCAGAGCCACGTCGCCCAGGGAGCTGAAGCGCACAGCGACCATGTGCGCATTGCTGATGCGTGAGGAATAGCGGGCCATGCCTGCGGATGCCTGGAGCGGCCGGTCAGCGCGTGCCGAAGATGCGGTCGCCGGCGTCGCCCAGGCCGGGGATGATGTAGCAGTTCTCGTCCAGGTGGGAATCCAGCGCCGCGGCGTAGATCTCCACGTCGGGGAACCGGTCGAGCACGGCCTTCACGCCCTCGGGCGCGGCCACGAGGTTGAGGGAGTAGATCCTGGGGCAGCCGGCCTTCTTGAGGCTTTCGATGGCCGCCACGAGCGATCCGCCGGTGGCGAGCATGGGGTCGAGGATGATGGCGAAGCGCTGGTCGATGCGCTTGGCCAGCTTCTTGTAGTATTCCACGGGCTCGTGGGTGGTCTCGTCCCTGTACAGGCCGAGGACGCTGATCTTGGCTCCGGGTATCATGTCGAGCACGCCGTCCATCAGTCCGAGCCCGGCGCGCAGGATGGGCACGATGGTGATCATCTTGCCGGAGATGTACTCCACCTCCACCATGCCGGCCCAGCCCTTGACCGTCTTTTTTTCGGTGGGCAGGTCCTTGGTGGCCTCGTAGGTGAGCAGGCGGGCGATCTCTTTGGAGAGCATGCGGAATTCGCTGGTGGAGGTGCTTTCCTTGCGCAGCAGCCCCAGCTTGTGCCGGATGAGCGGGTGGTCAACGATGTGCAGGGCCATGGAGCCTTCCTTTGTTGGGAGTGAGAAGCTGTCTTGAACATACGCCGCGCGCATGGGGGCGTCAAGGAGGGGCGCCGCGTCCTTTTGCCCCTCTCGTTCCCCCGGCGGGCAGGGGTCATCGCTTCTTGAGCACGGCCCGGAGCTCCTTCATCAGGACATCGACGTCCACGGGCTTGGCGATATGGGCCTGCATCCCCGCATCCCTGGCTGCCTGCACGTCTTCCTGGAAGGCGTTGGCCGTCATGGCGAGGATGGGGATGCCTGCGAGCTCGCGGTCGTCCAGGGCGCGTATGGCCCTCGTTGCTTCATAGCCGTCCATGACGGGCATCTGGATGTCCATCAGGATCGCGTCGTACCAGCCCGGCTGCGAGGCGGAGACCATGTCCACGGCGGCCCTGCCGTTTTCCGCGGTCTCCACCGTGAAGCCCTTCTGGGTCAGGATGGCGGAGGCGATCTCCATGTTGATGGCGTTGTCTTCGACCAGCAGCAGCCGCCTGCCAGCGAACTCGTCACCGCCCGGATCGGAGGAAGGATCTCCCTTGCTCCGCTCCACCTCGCCTGCATCGGCCAGCTTGAATTTGAAGCGCATGATGAACTGCGTCCCGCTGCCAGGGGAAGTGAGCACGTCGATGGTCCCGCCCATCAGGTCGATGAGCCTCTTGGTGATGGAAAGACCCAGCCCCGTGCCTTCCACGCCGCTGTCCGTGGAGCTGCGTTCCCTCTCGAACGCCGTGAACATCTTGTCGACGAACTGCCGGGACATGCCTATGCCGGTGTCCTTGATGTTCAGCTCATAGGCGCCGTATCCGTTTTCGTCCCGCCCGGATTCGAGCATCGTGACCGAGACCGATCCTCCCGGCGGGGTGAACTTGCAGGCGTTGCTCAGGACATTGAACAGGACCCGGTCCATGTTTTTCTTGTCGCACCAGGCGTAGCGGTCCTGCACCTGCGAGTCGTGGATGGCGAACGCCAGCTTTTTCTGCTCCATCAGCGGCGCGAAGACGTCGCCTGTCTCCTCGAGGAGCCTGTGCAGGTCCACGGGCTCGTATGCCTGCCGGACATTGCCGCTCTCGATGCGGCTCATCTCAAGGATGTCGTCGAGCAGCGAGAGCAGGTTCCCGCTGGATGTGCTGATCTTTCCCAGGTAGCCCTGCACGGCTTCCATGGAGGTCTCCCGGCGGGCAAGTTCCGTGTAGCCGATGATCGCGTTCATCGGCGTGCGTAGGTCATGCGACATGTTGAAGAGGAAGCGGCTCTTGGCCAGGTTCCCTTCCACGGCGCGGATCTTTTCGCGCTCGGCGTCCTCGTGCTTCTTCCGCACCACATCCTGGATGTAGAGCATGACGGCGAACCCGGTGAAGACGACGACCAGAAGCAGGATGCTCCCGCCCGGGAGCGAAGAGCGAACGTCCGCGAGGCTGTCTTTTGCGGCGAGCATGGTGGTGAACCACAGGATGGCGGCATACACGAGGAGCGCGAACAAGATGCTGCCGGAGACGGACATGCCGCTGTATTCGACCAGCGTGCTCCGGTGTATCGTCCGCCAGTAGAAGACGAAGCCCAGCAGGCACCAGAACGAGAGCAGCAGGAAGGATTCGCTCCCCATGGCGTTTATGGCCGCCAGGCGCGGCACGAGCTGGACGACGGCAAAGGATGCCGCGATGAGCGACCCGAGCATGCCGAGGAGCATGATCTTCCGGTTGCCTTCGGACTTCGCTGCCCTGAACGCCGCGGCGCAGGTGTAGCCGTAGGCGACCACCGCCCCGAAGGACACGAGGTCCACGAACCAGATGAGCGTGTTGCGCCCCAGCAGCGAGACCAGGATGGTCAGCCCCATGACGAACAGGATGCAGTACGTCGTTTTCGAGAACTTCTCGGACAGGATGTTGTCCTCGGCCATCGTGGACAGGACGCGCACGGCGGCGCGGTAGGCGCCTATGATGCCCGTGAAGATCGCCGCCAGGGCCGTGACGGCCGCCACGGCAAGCCCCGCCGGTCCCATGACGGCCCCTGCCGCATGGAACGTCGGCACGGACATGATCCCCCGGAGTTTGCCGAGGTCGCCGATGTATTCGGTCCAGGACGCGTAGCCGTCGGGCACCGCGGCCACGCTCACCAGGGTCATGGTCGCGTAGGACAGGCCGGCGATCAGGATGGATGCCGCGAGGATCCTCCCGGTCTTTTTCAGGGGGAACCTGAAATGCGCCGTGTCGAAGGATATGACCTCGAAGCCCGCGAAGGCCCACGGGGCCAGGATCACCAGGCTGAACATGCCGAAGTACCTGTTCACGCCCTGAGTGCCGATCGACATGACGGCGTCGCTGGCGAGGAGCCGGGGCAGGCACGTTGCGGACATCAGGACGATCCCTGCAAGCAGGATGAAGGCCAGGACGGTATAGAGGCGCTGCAGGAAGGGCTTGGCCACGATGAACAGCAGGCCGACGCCTGCCAGCGCAAGGACGGAGGCCGCCACTTCGCCCAGGTAGATATCGTTCCCGGCGACCCTGTAATGGAAGCCTGCCTGGATGCTGTCGCCGAGGATGGTCCTGATGACGAGGAACAGGGCGCTCCCGTTGAGGAAGATGATCGTCAGGTAGGCCAGGCAGAGGAACCATGCGCAGAGGAAGGCGTGGTCCCGCCCGAAGGCTTCCTTGGCGTAGGAGTAGACGCCGCCGATGCCCGGGCTGCGCTTCATCAGGTAGGAGAGGCAGGTCCCGATGACCAGCATGACGGCCGTGCCGGTGAGCAGGGCGATGAGCGTGCCGGACAGGCCCGCCACGGGGAGGAAGGTCGTGCCCGGCATGACGAACACGCCCCAGCCGACCATGCAGCCGTAGGCCAGGGCCCAGGCGTCCGCCGGCGAAAGATATTTGTCCAGTACTTTCATTTCAGATGCTCCGTCCATGTCGCTTGCAGGATCCTGCTGTCATGGTCTGATCAGGGTCTCCAGCGTGTCGAACAGGGCATCCGGCTCGACGGGCTTGCTCAGGTGGGCGTTCAGTCCGGCCTGCATGCTGCGCTGCACGTCTTCGTCGAAGGCGTTGGCGGTCAGTGCGATGATCGGGATCGTCCCGGCGTCTTCATGGCCGGAGCTGCGGATGAGCCTCGTGGCTTCCAGCCCGTCCATTTCGGGCATGCGCATGTCCATGAGGATGGCGGCGTACGTGCCTGCGGGATGCCCCGTGAATTTTTCCACGGCGATCCTGCCGTTTTCGGCAAGGTCGGCTTCGATCCCGCGCATGCCCAGGACCATGACCATGATCTCCGCATTGACCTGCACGTCCTCCGCCAGGAGGATGCGCCGGCCCTCCAGTTCGGCGCGCTGCACCACCTGCGTCTCCTTCTTTTTCCTGAAGGCCGCGCGGAATTCCTCCAGGACGCTCCCCGCGAACAGGGGCTTGGCGACGAAGGTGTCCACGCCGGCTTCCTTCGCCTCGTCGGCCACCGCGTCCCAGTCATAGGATGTCAGGATGATGATGGGGGTGTCGTGGCCGACGACCGAACGGATGCGCCGGGTCGTTTCCACGCCGTCCATCCCGGGCATCTTCCAGTCCACGAGGATGAGGTCGTAGTCTTCCCTGCGGGCATGGCGCACGGATATCTTCTCCAGTCCGTCAGTTCCCGATCCCGCGATGTCGCAGTGTATGCCTGCCTGCCCCAGGGTGATCTGCGCGTGTTCGAGCGCTATGGGGTCGTCGTCGATCACGAGCACGTTCATCTCGCCGTGGGGCATGACGCCGTCTTCGGACGTTCCGTCCCTGGTGGCGGATTCGCCGAGCGTGACCGTCACGGTGAAGGTCGTGCCCACGCCCTTCTCGCTTTCCACTTCGATATGGCCGTTCATGAGCTCCACGATGCTCTTGGCTATCGGCATGCCGAGCCCCGTGCTGCCGTACTTGCTGGTCGAAGCGGCATCTTCCTGGCTGAAGGCGTCGAAAATATGCGGCAGGTATTCCTTGCTCATGCCTATCCCCGTGTCCTTCACGGAGAATTTGAGCGTGGCCTTCCCGTCGTAGCGCGGCCCCTCTTCGACGATCAGGGACACGCTGCCGCCCTTCGGCGTGAACTTGACGGCGTTGCCCAGGATGTTGATCAGGACCTGCTTGAGCTTGACGCTGTCGCCGAGGTAGTGGGCGTCGATCTTGCCGGACATCCGGCACTCATAGGTAAGCCCCTTGTCCCTGCACTGCCCGCTGATGATGGTGTTGATCTGCTCCAGGATCTTGGCAAAGGAAAAATCCTCGCTCTTGATGACCATCCTGCCGGATTCGATGCGGGACATGTCCAGGATGTCGTTGATGATGCCCAGCAGATGCTGGGCGGAATTGCCGATCTTCATCAGGTATCCCCTGATGTTCTCGGAAAGATCCGGCTCGTTGAGGGCGATGTTGTTCAGGCCGATGATCGCGTTCATGGGCGTGCGGATCTCGTGGCTCATGTTGGAAAGGAAGACCGTCTTGGCCTTGCTGGCCTGCTCCGCGGCGTCCAGCGCCTCGCGCAGCACCTGCTGCTGGTTCAGGGACTTCCTGGTCTCTTCGTCGGCGTCGGCAAAGCAGGCGCCGACGTTATTGTGCACGGAGCCGTCCTGCCGGTCCCCGGGATGGCGGACGCTGGCGAAGCGGACGGCCTCGTAGCTTTCCTTCCCCTCTATGCTGATCATGTAGAGGTAGGAGATGACGCTGCTCTCCATGAGCTTTTTGCGGATCGAATCCGGATGGACGAAGCGCAGGAATTCCTCGCGGTAGGGCTCAAGGACATAACGCTCGCAGTAGGCGGTCACGGATTCCAGGTAGTCGAAGACCTCTCCCGTCTGGATGCCGGACAGGTCGCTGCGGGACTGGTAGCACACGCCCTTGTTCTTATCCAGTTCCAGGTAGTAGATGCTGCGGTAGTCCGAAGCCAGGGCGGCGATCATCTTCTCCTGCTGCTCCTGCTGCTTTTTTTGCATGAGCATCTGCTCCTGCAGTTCCAGCCTCCGCTCCATCTCTTGATGCTTGATGCGGCTCTCGGCCTCGAAAGTCTCCTTTTCGAGCATCAGGCGCGCGTTTTTGCGGCTCTGCATCATGGCAAAGACGAATATCAGGCCCAGGACGAGCACGGCCAGGAGCGACTGGATCACGCTCCGTGTGATGGTCCCTGTGAAGACCTGCTTCATGTGATCGCTGATGACGCTTTCCCTGACAAGGTAGGTGAGCTGCCAGTCCGTGCCCTTGACGGGGACATGGCAGAGCGTTTCCAGGATCCCTCCGTAGGAGAAGGAGACGACGCCCTTGCGCCCTTCCCGGAAATCGCGGGCGACGTTGTCATAGGATATGCCTTCAAAGTATTCCGCATGCGCCAGGGCTTCCAGGAGGTTGTCCTCTTCGGCAAGCCCGCCGAGGACGGTGTTGCTGAGGGCGATGCCGCCGCTGGTGTAGATGTTGCAGAAGGTGACCCCTGTGTTCTGCGTTGCCAGGGAGATGTCCTTCAGCATGAGATCCATGCTGATCTCCATGAAGCAGGCGATTATCTGCCTTCCGCTTACGGTCATGTCTTCCACCGGGACGGCGATGACCACCTTTTTATCGCGGCTTTTCACGTTCTTAACGGCGATCACAGGCCTGGACACCGTCTTGAAGTCGAAGGGGTACTGGTCGGCGTCCTTCTGTTCTCCCAGCGCGGTGTAGACCGTTCCTTCCGTGTCGACGAACGCAAAGCGGTCCAGCTTGAAGAGGGCCTTCATCTGGGTCTGGTATTCACGGAGCTGCCGCAGGTCTTCCGGGTAGTTCTCCTTCAGGAGGCTGAGGGCCACATGGATGGTCTCGATGTTGTTCTGCAGCTTTTCCGAAACGACCTGCTCACGGCGCCCGGCCAGTTCGTCGAGGAACAGCATGCTCACGGAGCGCACGGCATCCACACTGTCTTTCTGCGTGTTTTTCCCCATCCATACCGTGCCGATCACGAGGATGAGCGCTATGGCTGCGCATCCGGCGATGATGATCCTGGCAGTGTTTTTATTGTGGCTATCCATGGGCACGCCTCCTGATGGTCCTTGCGCCTTCATCCGGGCAAGGCCCCGCGCACGGGCGGGGCGTCTTCCACCGGAAAGGCCGCAGGCGCCGGCCTGCGTTTTTAAGCTGCTCCCGGCATTGTGCCACATGTTCGAGCAGTTTGTCTACGGGATGCGCCGCATGGGAGCGCCGATGCGGCCGCGCCCTTTGCCGGGGGGGGCTAGCGTCCGGATCCGTCCGGCGCTTTTTCCAGGAGCAGCCGGCTGTCATCGCGCATGTGCACGTCCACCTGCGGGAAGGAGATCTCGATGCCCTTTTCGGCGAAGGCGTCGTTGATCTTCAGGCGGATGTCCGAGGCGGCGCTCAGGGAATCGTCGTAATCGCGCACCCAGAAGAGCAGGCGCAGGTCCAGCGAACTGGCGCCGAATTCGGTGAACAGCACGGAAGGCTCGGGGCGGAGCAGCACCTTGGGGTGCTGCCTGGCTATGCCGAGCATGATCTCCATGCACTCGCGCACGTCGGACCCGTAGGCCACGCCCACGGTGACCTCCTTGCGCACGCGGCGGTTGTTGTGCGTCCAGTTGGTGAAGGTCCCGCCCAGGAAGCTGGAATTGGGCACGAAGATGGTGGCGTTGTCGTAGGTCTGCAGCACGGTGGAGCGTATGTTGATCTTCTTGACCACGCCCAGCACGCCGCCGGTCTCCACCACGTCGCCTTCCCGTATGGAGCGGGAGAAGATGACCAGCAGCCCGCTGGTGAAGTTCTGCACCACGTTCTGCAGCCCGATGCCGATGCCCACCGAGAGGCCGCCGGCGATCATCGACAGGCTGGAAAGGTTGAAGCCCAGCGCCTTGAGCGCGTACAGTCCGAAGAGCGCCCAGAGCAGGTAGCGGTAGATCGTCTGGAAGGGCAGGAGGAGCGTGGGCGGCAGGCTGGAGAACTGGCTCGACATGCCCGCCATGAAGGTGTTGCCCACGGCAATGAGCGTTTTGGCCAGGTAGAAGGCGATGAGTATGCTCAGCACCTGCATGGCGTTGAGGGAGAAGCCTCCCACGCTGAAGCCCAGCGAGGCGACGTGCTGCAGCACGAATCCCCCGCCGGGATAGGCCAGCATCCAGAGCACGGTCGCCGAGAGCACCGCCAGGAAGACCAGCGGCAGGATGAGGGCGGCGGCAAGGCTCGCCATCACGGCGGGCATGCCGCTTTGCGGCATGCGGCTCTCGATGAGCTTGTTCACGCGCACGATGGCCAGGCAGAGCATGGCGGTGGAAAGGCACGCCGTGAGGAACATGTTGATGAGGATGGAAAGCCGCGCATAGCCCGCAAGGCTGATGATGAGCGTGATCCAGCGCTGCCAGTGGTGCAGGCGCAGGGCGGCGCGCTGCGGCGTCTCCGGGGGGAGCGGGCGGCGGTGCGCCCGCCAGAGGTCGATGACCTGCACGACCAGCCAGGCGACGCAGATGAAATGTGGGAAGGGATCGAAGATGAGCAGCAGCATGCCGGCGATGAGCGGGGGGAACAGGGGCCAGAGCGGGGTGAGCAGGCGGCGTTCGGGCCTGTCCATGTCGAACAGGTCCCAGGCCAGGGCCAGCTCGCCCCAGCAGAGGAACATGGTCCCCGCCGATGCCAGCATCTGGAACAGGCGGCCGTCGGCCCATGCGGAGAAGTGCAGCGAGATGCCCAGGGCTATCCAGAGGTAGCTGTTGCGCAGCACGCGTTCCACGCCCGGGCGGGCGCCCGCTGGCAGGCTCCTCCTGGCGGCGCCGCGCAGGGTCCATGCGGCCAGCAGGAGCAGCACGAAAGCGCTGGCCATGCGGGCCAGGGCGGTGAGCCAGTCGCGGAGCGATGAGGGCAGGGCTGTGCTGGCGTGCACGGAAAGGGTGTCGCGGAACGAGGCCATGGCGCGGATGTCCTGCCCCCATTCGGCAAGGTCGTAGAAATGCCCCGAGGATTCCAGGTAGTAATCCTTCCACATGGAAGGCATGGAGAGCTTGAGGGCGTTGACGCTCTGCTCGGCCTTCTCCGCGATCTCCCGTGCGGGGGCGGCGGCGCTCTCCATGCGCTCCAGGAGTATGCTGATGTTGCGCGAGGCGTTGCGCAGCAGGGATTCCATCCTCTTGTGCTCTTCCGGATCGGCGTAGGAGGAGAGGGATTTTTCAAGGATGTCCAGGGCCAGCTTCTTCTGCCGCAGGGTCTCCATGTCGGAGAGGACGGGAGCCAGATGGGTGTTGATCTTTTCGAGGATGCGCTGGAGCTGTTCGGTGAGGAAGGACAGCAGGGCAGGGTTGCCCGCCGCGGTCTGGGAAAGGGCGCTGACCTTCTGGAATTCCTGCTGCAGCAGGGTGATGTTCTTGCGGAAGGCCCCTGTCATGGCGTTGATGTCACGCCCCATCTTCTGGGAGAGCGTGAAGATCTCCGTCAGCTGCGCGCGCTGCGCGTCGAGAAGGGAATCCAGGGCCTCGCGCACGGCGATGTCCTGATCCTGGACAGGCTGCTCCGCCGCCAGGGATTCCGGCGGGATCTCCATCTCGTCCGACCGGGCTGGAAAGGCCAGGCAAAGCAGGCAGGCGAGGAACAGTGCCGCCGCGGAAGCTGCTGAAAGGCGCATGGACACCTCCTGCGCGATGCGCTGCGCCCGGGGGGCTGTTCAGCGGATCAGGTCCTGCGAGTTGAAGGTGATGAGGATATCCTGCTGGGCGCGCGTGGGCGGCTTGGGGAACATGCCCTTCTCGCTCGTGCGCTGCACGGCGTTCACGGCCGAGGCGTCGAAATCCGGGCGCCCGGAGGAGCGCTCTATGGTGCAGTCGAGCACCTTGCCGTTCCTGTCGAGCTCGATGCGCACCTGGACGACCATGTTGCTGCGCGACATGACGGGTATGCTCCAGTTGGGGCGCACGGCCTCGATGACCAGCCCGGCGTACACGTCGTAGATGCCGCCTCCGCCCGGGCCGTCGCCCTGGCCTCCGCCTCCGCCGACGCCGGTCTTGCCTCCCAGCTCACGGGCCAGGTCCTTGAGGGCGCTGGCAGCCGCGGAGCCTTTGCCCGATCCCTGCCCGTTCGCATTGCGCGCCTGCTTGCGCGCATCCGCCAGGGCAGCCGCAGCCGGATTGGCCGGGCCCGCGGGCTTTTTCTCCGCTTTTTCCGCCGGTTTTTTCTCCGGCTTGGGATCGGGCTTCTTTTCCGGTTCGGGAGCCTTTTTCTGCTCCGGCTTGGGTTCAGGCTTCTTCTCGGGTTCGGGAGTTTTCTTCGGTTCGGGCTTGGGTTCGGCCTTCTTCTCGGGCTGGGCGTCCGGCCTGGGGATGGGCACGGCTTCCTGTGCGCGGGCAATCTGCTGCGGCTCCGGCTGGCGCTGCTCTTCCGGCTGGGGCTGGCGGACGGGATCCGGTTCCGGCTGCGGCATGTCCTGGCGCAGGTCTTCAGGCCTGGGGATCTCGGCGATCTCGGGAGCGGAGGGCGCGGGTTCCTGCACGGCTTCGGGCTTGGGAGCGGATTCCGTGGACAGGACCTGCTTTTCGGCTTCCGGAGGGCGGTGGCCCAGCACGGGGGAGGGCAGGTTCTCTCCGCCGGGCAGCCCCATGACGAGGCTCACCTGCACCGAGGGGCGCGTCAGGTCCACCGGCTTGTGCGCAGGCGCATAGAGCAGGAAGGCCAGGGCCCCCAGATGGAGGAGGAGGGAAAGGATGAAGCTGCCTGTGTTCATTTCTTCGGCCGGCCGGCTTGTCCTGCGTTCTGTTCCGCCGGGGCGGGTGAGGGGAGGGCGACGACGCCCAGCTTCTCGATGCCGGCGGACTTGATGCGTCCCATCACGTCCACGACGAGCCCGTAGGGGACGTTCTTGTCAGCCTGGAGGAAAAGCGCCCTGTCCTTGTCCCTGACGAGTGCGGCGAGCTTTTCCTCCAGTTCCGGAAGGGGCACCTGGTAGGTGTCCAGGAAGATGGAGCCGTCGTCGCGCACGGTGAGCACCAGGTGGTCGGAATCCGTGGGCAGGTTGTCGACCTGCTTGGCCTGCGGCAGGTCCACGTCCAGGCCGGAATCCATCATGGGCGCCGTGACCATGAAGATGATGAGGAGCACCATCATCACGTCCACGAAGGGCGTGACGTTGATCTCCGAAACGAAGCTCTTGTTGCGCCTGCTCATGACCGTGCTTTCTCCCCGTGGGGGCGGTTGACCTCGCTCTGCACGCGGTTGAGGAACACGCCGGCAAAGTTGATCATGCGCGTTTCGATGCTCTCGAGCTTGCCCAGGAACATATTGTAGGCGATGGTGGCGGGCACGGCGACGGCAAGGCCGATGGCCGTGGCGATGAGCGCCTCGGAGATGCCCGGGGCCACGGTGGCCAGCGATGCCGATTTCATCTGCCCGATGGCGTGGAAGGAGGTCATGATGCCCCAGACCGTGCCGAAGAGCCCGATGAAGGGCGCCGTGTTGGCCGTCGTGGCAAGCAGCGAGAGCCCCTTGTGCATGCGGTCGACTTCCATGGCGACGCCCTGGTTCAGCGCGCGGCGCACGGTCTCCACCACCACGCCTTCGCTCACGCGGAGCTCGCGGCCGTTGTTGAACTCACGCACGCCATGCTGGGCCACGGCGTAGAGGGGCGATGAGGAATCCCGCCCCAGGGTGCCCACGGCCTGGCGCAGGTCGGGCGCCTCGGCAAAGCGCTCCAGGCCGGAGGACGCCTTGCGCGATGCCCTGCCCAGCGAGAAGAATTTGCCGATGATCACCGTCCAGCTGAGGACGGAGAGAAGCACAAGGATGGCCATGACGACTTTGGCGACCAGGCTGGCGTTGGAAAACACGGTGAGTATGTTGTAATCCATGGACTGCTCCAAAGGTGAATTCACAGGAGGCGTGCTTCCACGGCACTGTGGGCACGCCCAAAAAAACCGGAGGGCATACTATGCTTTTTTTAAAAGATTGCAACCTGTTTTGTTGCAGCCTCGGGCGGCCGGCCAGCCCTGCCCGGCGGACCCGGGAGCAGGGCTCAGTTCCACACCTCGGGGATGGGCTTGTAGCCGGGCTTGCCGCGGTTCGCGGCGTTCATGGCCTTGACAGTGTCCAGGTAATGGAATTTGCACTCCTCGATGGCGCGGCGCACGCGGCGCGCATAGACGGGGCAGCCGTTGCGCACGGTGCCGCTGTCAGCCTGGAAGGCCCCGTGCGGGGCAAGGCTCTTGTCCGCCTTGCGCACGCGGCCCATGACGGTGTCGCCTTCGGCGTCCTGGATGAGGGTCCTGATCCTGAGGTGCAGCTTTTCCACCTGGGAGATGATCACGGCGTAGTTTTCCATGATGGCTGCCGCACGGTCGGCGCTGGGTGACTGGGCGATGATGTCGCGCGTCCGCTCATAGGCCTTCATGTTCTGTTCGTGCAGCTTGTACAGGGCCTCGTTGTCTTCCCAGAGCTTGTTCAGCACGTCGGTGCCGGCGGAGATGAGATGGTTGTCCAGCGCGCGCAGGATCTTGTCGAACCTGGGCTGGGTCTTCATGCTGTCCGTGGCGAACTCGCCCAGGCCGGAGGACATGAGCAGCTCTTTGCCGCTGACATCCGTCACGCCGTTGGCCTTGATCGTGTCCACGTCCTGCATGAACTGGTGGAAGGCGTTGTCGAACGACCTGAAGCTTTCGGGGAAGAAATCGTCCACGTAGGCATGGGTCTTTTCCAGCTTGTTCAGGCGCTTGGCGAATTCGCCGACGATGGCCATCTGGAGGACGCGCCGCATGGGGGGGTACAGTTCTTCCTGTATGGCT
>JAEEGL010473100.1_pt1 | contig 13100 bp, 13 predicted proteins | sample 9134231 | NCBI WGS metagenome assembly JAEEGL01 (sample SAMN16246548, study PRJNA631951) | gut metagenome | biome: gut microbiome; feature: rumen; material: fiber-attached | host: Bos | place: Iran: Karaj | collected 2018-10 | reverse complement strand
GTGATGTAGTCCCTGAAGTCGGTGATGAAGACGGCAAGGCTGAACTTGATTGCGGAATCCTCGAACTCCTCGAGCCTCGCGTTGGGTTTGGAATACGAACCGTCGACGATGACCTGCGGGTGATTGTATGCCGTATCGATGAGGATCTTCTTGGTCAGCTCCACATCGGAATCGTAGGCGACGGTGTAGTACAGGGTCATGCGGTACGCCATGGTCTTGCCGGTGATGTTCACGATGGTGCTGGAGACAACATCGCTGTTGGGGATGATGATGTATTCCATGCTGATCCAGTTCTTGAAGCGGCTGTTGAGCATACCGACCTTCTCGACCTGGTAGATCTCGGTCCCGCCCAGGGTAACCATGTCGCCGCGCTTGAACGGACGTGTGGTCAGCAGGTTCAGGCCGCTGAAGAACTCCGTCAGTGTGTTCTGGGCACCCAGGGAGATGGCCATTCCCGCGATTCCCGCACCGGTGACTATCGCCACGAGATCGAATCCCATGGTGCCCAGGAGTGCGGATGCCGCGACTATCGCGATCAGTAACTTACCGAGCAGGTTGAACAGCGGAATCAATGAGGAATCGGCACCTGCGACCTTGTCCTGCTCCTCCAGCCTGTGGAAGATAATCTTGATGGCGTTGGTGTAGATGTTCCATATGATATATGCGACGATGGGTATGTAGATGAACGACGCGATGTACTGGAACACCGCGATCACGACCTCATTGGCACCGTATACCATAGCGGAATTGGACAGACCGAAGAATATGATCGAGACGACGAGCATGGCACCTGTCTTGGTACTGATCTCCTTCGCGGCATCCTTATCCTTCTTGATTATGAGGTAGACCAGGATGCGGAACAGGATGTACGTGGCGGCAGCGATACCGAACCAGATCGCCAGTGTGATGAGTCCGGTCACCGTGGGGCTGTCGAGGGGTGACGCCAGAGGATCGAGTATCCCCAGGATCTTGTTGTACACCCCGTCCGATGCATAGGACGATGTGACGGTGACGCTGATGGGCATCGTAACCTCGGCAACATCGGTGGTGGTGCCGTAGCTGATGACCGTGGCCTTGATCTCCGCGGTGTAATCGCCGTGCCTGGAGAGTCTGTCGGCCTTCAGGCTCAGCGTTATCGTCTGCATGTCGTTCTCTTTGATGTTGAGTCCGTCCTTGTCGATGGAGGAACTGAAAGCACCGTCCGAATCGTTGCCGCAGGTGATGAAGACGCTGACGTAGTATGTGTTGCTGTTGCGGAAGGATATCGTTGTGCTGGCACTGCCTCCCGCACTCAGGGACAGGCTGTCGTCTATGACGGAGACGATGACACCGTTGTCGGTGGTCTTGCTGTTTGACGCCTCGGCATCATCCGTCACCAGCGGAACGGCCAGCACCATCACGGCCATGACGGCCGCGAATATCATAAGACGTTCACGACGCATCGTTCTGGCCTCCTTTGAACAGTGTGACCTCCATCTTGTTCAGAGGTATCCTGATGTCCCTCTCCCTGAACTCCCTGAGGATGCCCTCCCTTATCTGACAGGAGGTGGTCTTGTTGTTATCGTAATCGTTGACGTAGAATGCGAGGGTGACTATGATCGCCGAACCGTCGTCGCATCTGCTGAACACCGCGTTGGGTTTCGGAACGGAACCGTCGGTGACTATGTTGGGGTGATCGCTGGCGACCCTCTTCGCGATCTTCTTGATGAGCGTGAGGTTGGAATCGAAGGGCACCTTGAATGAAATCGTGTTGCGGTACTTCAGGGTGTTGTGGCTGATGTTCACGATCCTGGAGCTGGCGATCTTGCTGTTGGGCATCGTCGCACCCTCGTTGGAATAGCCGGTCACGAACGAGGTCCTGAGGATACCGATCTCCTGGACCTGATAACGGCTGTTGTTCCCCACGGTGACGTAATCCCCTACCTTGAACGGGCGTGTCATGAGCACGACGATACCGGAGAACAGTTCGTTGATTGCCGGTTTGACACCGAACGACAATCCCAGTCCCGTGAGTCCCGCGCTTGCAATCAGGGTGACGAAGTTCACGCCGAACTTGGAGAGGATCAGGGTCAGACATACAAGGATTATCACGATCTTTCCGATCGCCTTGAACAGCGGGATCAGGGTGGTGTCCATGCCTCCCACCCCTCTCTTCTCCATCTTCGTGAGGGCGCTGGTGATCAGTGCCTTGTAGACATCCCAGATGACCAGGGCGGCGAACAGGATGTACAGTGTACCGGAGACCAGACTGAGTTCCGCAACGACATTCTCAGGTGCACCGACGATGAAGGCGCAGTTCTGGATCCCTGTGAGGAGTATGCATACGGACACACCGATGACGGTGTTCTTTCCGAGGTCCTTGGATTCCCTCTCGGTGACCTTGAAGACGAACTTGAGTATCGCCAGCGACAGCACTCCTGCGGCTATGGATATACCGATCCAGAGCATCAGTGTGATGATGGCCGTGGCCGCCGCGGTGTTGTATGGCGACGGGAGGTTGTTGTCGATGATTCCGAAGAACCTGTTGTAGTTCTCACCGGACGAGTAGTTGGATGTGATGGATACAGGCACCACAAGGGTGGTCTCGGACGGAACCGCGGTATCGTCCATCACCTGCATCCTGATGGTGATCTCGTAATCGCCCATGGATGTGTACCTGTCAGTGCTCATGGATGTCTCCATGGTCACAGCGGTCTCCTTGCTGATCGGTATCTCCGCCGTATCCGCTGACAGTCTGATGACGCTGTCCCCGGTGTCCGTTATCTTCACGGTGATCGGATGGTCGTTGCCGTTGTAGATGTGGATGGAGAGCGGACGGCTCTCCGCGGTGTTCATATCGATGGTCTCCCCGGTCAGGGAAGCGGTCACATTGTCGACCTCCATCGTACGGATGGCCTCAGCATCCGAGGACACGGGTGCGAACAGCAATACGGCAAGCATTGCCAGAATCATCGCTGCGAATACACCCTTCCTCACGGACATACCCTAACGTATGCTACAATATATTAAAAAACCAACAGATACACCCACATGGAATGGTACGTCCCCGCCGGTATCGCGATAACGATAGCGGTGATGCTCTCCGCCAGCTATTTCGACTGGAGGTACAGGGAGGTACCGGACATCCACTGGTGGGTGCTGGGTCTTTCAGGGATCGTACTCACAGCGATATCCCTGATGGACGATATGCGCCTGGAATGGGCAATGATGCTCATGGGTTCCGTGATGATCGTATTCTACATACTGTTCGACATCGAGTTGTCCAGGATCGTGACGATCATCTACGTCATCGCGATGGCCGCGATGTTCATCTGTCCAGTTGTTACAGCATTCGACGACCAGACCGTCAGGCGTCTCCTGGTGATCCCGGTCTGTTTCGTCATCTTCTATCTGATGTTCATGCTGGGCATCCTCAGGGGCGGTGCGGATGCCAAGTGCCTGATGGTCATGGCGATGATGTTCCAAACATACCCTGAGATATGGGAACTGCCGCTGATAGCGAATCCCTCTCTGAACATCCAGTGCGTCATGTCGTTCCCGATCGCCGTGCTGTTCCATGCGGCGCTGTTCTCCTTCGCATGGCTGTTCTGGACGGTCATCAGGAAGATCTACCGCAAGGACGACCCCGTACAGATGATGACATTGTCATGCTACAGGATGAGCATCGAAGAGGCCAGGAGGTCCCATGTGTGGCCGAAGCAGGATGCCTACAACGGCATGATCGTGAATGTCAGGGGCATACCCCAGGACGGTGCACTGGACAGATTGGAAGCGGTAGGCGCGAAGGATGTCTGGGTGACGCCGATAATACCCTTCATGATACCGATCACCGCGGCGGTGGTCTTCATAATCGTCGTGGGAAGCCTTCTGAACATCCCGTTCAGTTTATGATGTTCAGCTTCGTCTTGCAGGAGACGCATCTGTTGCCGTTCAGCCCGACGATGTCGACCAGATATCCTGTCCTCTTGATGAGCTCGGTCCCGCACTCGGGGCAGTAGGTGTTGCTGCCCTCGTCGGTCAGGATGTTTCCGAGATAGACGTAGTTCAATCCTACCTTCTCGGCGAGTTTCTTCGCCTTGATCATCGTATCGACAGGGGTCCACGGGACATCGTCCATACCGTTGTCGGGATGGAACCTGGTGAAGTGCACTGGCACATCTGTGGATAACTCATCCTTGACCCATTCCGCGAACGCCTTCAATTCCTCTTCGGAATCGTTGTAACCGGGTATGAGCAGATACGTCAGTTCTATGTGCACATCCTCGCTGAACGCCACCTTCACAGCATTCAATACATCATCGAGATGGGCTCCGCAGATCTTCATGTAGAACCCGTCGGTGAAGCCCTTGATGTCGATGTTCATCGCATCGGTCACTTTGCAGAGATTCCTCATCGGCTGTTCGTTGATCAGTCCGTTGGTCACGAGGACGCATCTCAGGTCGGGGTCGCATCTCATCACATCGAGGATGTACTCGAACCAGATCACCGGCTCGTTGTAGGTGAACGCGATGGAATCCATCTTCTCGTTCCTGCACAATGATACCAGTTCCTGAGGGGATTCGTAGGTCGTACGCTTCTTCCCCGCTTCGGACTGCGAGATGGAATAGTTCTGACAGTGCTTGCAGGACATGTTGCATCCGATGCCTCCGACGGAGAATATCCTGCTCTTCGGATAGTAATGGTAGAGAGGTTTCTTCTCGATGGGGTCGACGCATAATGACGATACCCTGCCGTAGGTGTACGCTACGAGCATGTCATCGTCCCCGCGTCTCGCACCGCATCTCCCCGTCCCCCCGACAGGGATCCTGCAGTTGTGGGGGCAGAGCTCGCAGACGTATCCGTCGCCCTCGCGCCTGTAGTACTTCGCCTCGATCCTCACGGGACTAATAGCGCCCATAGTCCAGCCTCCTCTTGTCCTCGTTCTTCAGAAGGTATGCGCCGTCATCATTCGTTATGTGTCCGATTATCGAGAATGGGACTCCTGTGGCCTGCAGAGCCTGGATGTCCTCCTTGGCGAATGTAAATAACAATTCGTATTCCCCTCCCCAGTTCAGCACCATGTCCTCCTCGGAACCTCTGGTCGCTATGCAGACATCGTCAACGTCAGGGAATATCGGAAGGAACTCCCAAACGATCTCCATACCGCAGCGGCTGTTCTCGCAAACCGTGTTCGCCGCTGTCGATAATCCGTCTGAGAGGTCGATGCATGATGTCACCTTGCCGCACTGTGAAAGGATAACGCCTTCATGGGTCATCGGTACCGGTGTCATAAGTGAGAAGATGGCATCCTCCGCATCTATCTTGCTCTTGAGTGCGGCGAATCCTGCCGCAGGGCCGCCCAGGGAACCTGTGACCGCCACCACATCTCCCGGATTCGCTCCGTTCCTCATCATTGGTTTACGGTCTTCCATCTTTCCGACGGCGGTGCATGATATGACACCGGGACCGGGTTTCGTGTCCCCTCCTATGACATACGTCTCGCAGAACTCGCAGCACTGGTCGATACCGCTGACGATATCGTACAGGTCCGCCTCCTCCATGTTATCGGGCATCGCCAGTGATACTATCAGTCCCGTAGGCCTCGCGCCCATGGCGGCCAGGTCGCTGAAGTTCACCGCCGCGGCCGTCCATCCGAACTGCTCATAGGTCATGCCCTCGGGCATGTGTCTGTCGAAGGTCACGATATCCGAACATACAACGACATCCCCGTCGGCATCCAGCACGGCCGCGTCATCGTCCGTGCCCCTTACCTCCGGTGCAGGTCTCAGGACCTTCTTGATGTTCCTGATGAGCTGGCGCTCCCCGACCTCCTTCAGAGAAGACATAACAGGACTATCGGTCTTGCGGTTTATTATTTTGTTCCTGAACACCGATGAAAAGTGCCAGACTTAAAAATATGCGCTAAAGGGTCCAATAGTAACCGTTTATTATGATAATGCCATCTGGGGAATGAGGCACGATTGTGTACATCTCGATAAGGACGACCATCAAGAGGAGGTACGAACGTATCCCCAAGAAGGACAGCCGTGTCATGCTGATCCTCGGTATCGTCCTTTTCTTCACCAGCCTGATGCTCATCCCTTCCACGGTCCTTTCCATCCAGAAAGGAGAGAACTTCTGGTCGTTCATCATTCCGCTGTTCATCGGTATTTTTGCATCGGTCTATATGGTCCTGAAGTACAGGCTGCCCAACGACATGCGTCCTGCGGACGGTCTGATGATGATGTTCTCCGTCTGGATACTGCTGTTCGTGTTCGGGACACTGCCGTTCCTGATCTCCGGGATGAATCTCATCGATTCGTTCTTTGAGTCGGTCAGCGGATTCTCCACTACGGGTGCGACGATTCTCACGGATGTGGAGGCCGCTCCCAAGAGCATGCTGCTCTGGAGAGCCATTACCAACTGGATCGGAGGTATAATCATCGTCATGATGTTCATGTTCATCATCCCGATGGTGGTCTCCGGAGGGCGCGGTCTCCTGAAGAACGAGATGTCGGGATCGGGAGGAGGGAACCTCACAGTCAAGCTGGGAAGCGCGGCCAGGCAGTTCATCATCATGTACGCGATTCTCACGGCCATATTCACCATCATCCTGTATATCCAGAATCTCACATTGCTGGATTCGGTGACCATCGCGATGAGTTGTATCTCCATCGGAGGTTTCCTGAACACCAACGACAGTCTGGCCAGCTATTCCATCTTCGTGAAGATAACCGTCATGTTCTTCATGGTCATCAGCGCATCCAACTTCTACCTGCACTACAGGGCCCTGTTCAAGGGCGATTTCAAGGGATACGGCAGGAGCGAGGAGTTCAGGGCGATGATCCTGTGGTTCCTCATAATCTCGCTGCTCCTGTTGTCCAGGGCCGCATTCTCGGGCGAGTGGAATACCGTAGAGGGTTCGGATACGGACAAGATCGTGGACATAGTGTTCAGCGTCATATCCACGGGAACGACGACGGGATTCTCCACCGTCGACTTCACGTCGGAGCAATGGTGGCCGTTCGTAGATCTGTCGCTATTCATGATACTGATGTTCATCGGAGGTTCCGCAGGTTCTACATCGGGAGGAATCAAGATCTCCAGGGTCCTAATCACGCTGAAGGCACTGTTCAATGAGATCCGTCAGGAGGTCCACCCCAATGCCGTCTACACCGTCAGATATGACGGGAGCGGCGTGAGCCGTGAGGCCGTCCACAGTGCGATGGTGGTCATCACCGCCTTCATCGTGGTCACGGGAGTGGGCGCCGCATTGTTCAACACGAATACAGAACTGGACTTCGGCAATTCGGTATATCTGTCGGTGGCCATGATCACCAACACCGGTACCGGTTCCGGTATATTGTTCAGCAACTACGCCGACATGCCGGCGTGGTGCAAGCTGCTCTCATGCGCCCTCATGTTCCTGGGTCGTATGGAGATCCTTGCGATCCTTGCGATATTCACCCCCGGATTCTGGCTGGAGTTCGTGGGACGCAGCGGACTCAACAGCGCCAAGGAGAAGTTCTCCATCGTCAACAGGATCAAGGAAGCGAAGAAGAAGAAGCGCTACCATTCCGAGGATTCCCCGCTCGACGAGGTCATCGAGGACGACGGCCCCATGGAGATAACGAGCGAGGAAGCGGAGGACTAGTCCCGCGCGCACCTCTTAAATAATCTCTCTTGGATACCAAGAGAGGTTCCCATGAACGTTGACATCAAATACGGTAAGGACGGGGTTCAGAAGGTGGACATACCTGACGAGAACCTCATCGGCATATTCTACCCCAAGGACGTCAAGTGCGGTGCACCCGACGAGGTCATCAACGCATCCATCGACGATCCCATGGGCTACGATTCACTGGACCAGTTCCTCGAGGGAGGGAAGGATATCGTGTTCATCGTCAACGACGGTACCAGGCCCACACCCACGGCGAAGGTCCTCGACGCACTGTCCAAGAGGATGGACCTGAGAAAGGCGAGATACCTCATAGCGACAGGAAACCACAGGGACATGACCCCTGAGGAATACGACTTCGTGTTCGGGAAGCACTACGAGGAGCTGAAGGACAGGATCATCTGCCACAACGCCAAGCAGTCGGAGTGCGTGTTCCTGGGGACATCGAAGAACGGCACGCCGATGGAGGTCAACAAGATCGCCGTGGATGCCGACAGATTGGTCATAATCACATCCGTGGAACCGCACTACTTCGCGGGATACACCGGCGGAAGGAAATCGTTCCTTCCCGGAGTCGCTTCGTTCAAGACCATCGAAGCTAACCACAAGCTTGCCATGAAACAGGAGGCCCAGGCCCTCGCACTGGAAGGGAACCCCGTGCACGAGGACATGATGGACGCCCTGGAGCAGGTCAAGGGGAAGAAGATATTCTCCATCCAGATCGTCATGGACAGGCACCAGAACATCTACAAGGTCGCCTCAGGCGATCTGAACCAGTGCTTCAGACAGGCCGTCGAGTGGGCGGAGGACGTGTTCTGCGTACCAATCCCCCAGAAGGCCGATGTCGTGATATCCGTCGCACCCTATCCGATGGATGTCGACCTGTACCAATCGCAGAAGGCCCTGGACAACGGGAAATGGGCGCTGAAGGAGGGCGGTAAGATCATCATGGTCTCCAAGTGCAGGGAAGGTATCGGACACGCTACCTTCATGCAGCAGCTCTCCACATCCAAGGACCCCAAGGTGGTCCTAGAGAACCTCAACAAGGAATATAAGTTAGGATACCACAAGGCCGCGAAGATGGCAGAAATAGCAGTCTGGGCGGACATCTGGGCAGTCACGGATCTCGACCCCGAGATCATCAGCTCAGCGAACATCACACCCTTCCCATCGGTGGCCGCGGCGATGGAGCAGGCGTTCAAGGAGAACCCGAAGGCCAAGGTCATAATAATGATGGACGGAAGCGTCACGATACCGAAGGTGAGCCAATGACATTCAAGACGGACAAGATGGAAGAGATCAGGAATGCAGTCAACGTCTGCACCATGTGCGGATTCTGTAAGAGCGTATGTCCCTCGTTCAAGGCGATCGGATGGGATTCCGCTCTCTCGAGGGGACGTATCGTCCTCTCGTACGGTCTGCTCACCGGAGAGATCCCCGCCGACGATTCGGTGGTGGAGAACATGTACACCTGCACCACATGTGCGGACTGCGTCAGGAGGTGCCCTTCGAAGGTCAAGATCGTGGACATTATCGAGATGTGCCGTGCCGACCTGGTGAAGAACGGTCACATCCTCCCCAAGCACAAAGCGGTCTGCGACAACATCCTCGCCACCAACAACCCCTTCGGAGAGAAGAAGTCAGTCGTGGAGACACTGGGAAGGCAGCCCAAGAAGGCCGAGATCGGTTACTTCGCCGGTTGTACTGCAACATACAGGAGCAAGAAGACCGCTCAGGCATCACTTTCCATACTTGACAAGCTCGGTGTCGATTTCACAACGGTGGACGAGGTCTGCTGCGGATCTGTCATGCAGAGGGTCGGATGGCCCATCGAGGACATCAAGAAGTACATGCAGAAGAACGTCGACGCCATCAAGTCCCTGGGGATCAAGACCCTGGTGCTCTCATGCGCCGGATGCTACAGGATGTTCAAGGAAGAATATCCGAAATTCGTGGACGTGCCCTTCAAGGTACAGCACATGACCGAGTTCCTCGCAGAGCAGGAGCTCAAGCTGAAGTCGATGGATGGTATAGTGACATACCACGACCCCTGTCACCTCGGAAGGCACTCAGGTGTCTACGACGCACCCAGGAAGGTCATCGGCAAGATTCCGGGAATCACGTTCAAGGAGATGGAGTTCAACAGGAACCTTGCACACTGCTGCGGAGGCGGCGGTGGTGTTAGATCAGCATATCCTGAGGAATCCAAGAGGATCGCGTCCACAAGGGTCGATGAGGCCGTTGCGACAGGAGCGAAGACCATCATCACCACATGTCCGTTCTGCGTCAGCAACCTGATCCTCGGACAGGGCGACAGGGACATCAAGGTCGTTGACCTTACCGAGCTCATCGACGATCTCCTATGAGGATAGGAAAGAAGGGAACAGAGGTCAGGAGGCCCATGGTCATGGGTATCCTGAACGTCACCCCCGATTCCTTCTCGGACGGGGGGAAGTATCTTTCGGGCAACGCCTTGGAGCACGCTCTCGAGATGATCGATCAGGGTGCCGACATAATCGACATCGGAGGGGAATCCACCAGACCGGGCTCGGATCCCGTATCATCGGAGATTGAGATCGAGAGGATAGTGCCAGTCATCAGAGAATTGTCATCCGTGTCCGATATCCCGATATCCGTGGATACCATGAAACCGGATGTGGCGTACGCAGCATTGGATGCGGGTGCGGACATCATCAACGATGTGAACGGACTGAGAACGAAGGGCATGGCGGATGTCGTATCATCGGCAGGCGTGCCGGTGATCATCATGCACATGAAGGGCACACCGAAGACCATGCAGAAGGAACCCATGAAGGACCCCGTCACCCCTGTCATCGCGGAATTCCTGAAGGAAAGGTATGAATACGCTCTGGATCACGGCATAAGGGATGTGATGCTGGATCCCGGGATAGGTTTCGGTAAGACTGCAAGACAGAACATGGAGATCCTCAATAATGTATCGGCATTCTCATTCGGATGCCCGGTGGTCATAGGGCTATCCAGGAAGATGTTCCTGTCTGAACTCTTCCCCCTGAGGGACAGGGACGATGTCACCGCAGAGTTATCAAGGCGGGCGTTAGATGAAGGTGCGGATATCGTGCGTGTCCACGATGTAAGGAAGACGGTCAAGCAGTTAGCGCTGGATCCCGATTACCATACCTATTACCAGGATTACGATAAGTGATGCGGCGATCAGTCCGTAGAAGATGATGTCCTTCTTCCTCTCCACACTCTTCTCCGCCAGATAGAGTTCCCTGCAGTCATCGTCGCAGTACTCGTCACCGAACGGAACGGGATCCCCGCAGTATTTGCAGTGGGAGTGATTGGGCAAGGCCACCATGAATCCAAGGATGGCTTCCGATTATATTTGTCTGTGTATGTACACTTACGATTTTTGTTTTAATTCGGTACTGTGTTTTCGGCCTGATGATCACCACTGATTTCGTCGACAGGGACCGTTTCGACAGGATGAGGCGCATCGAATGGGTGGATGTGGATTCCATCCGTCAGAAGAGATGCCTCGTGGTCGGAGCGGGAGCTCTGGGGAACGAGGTGGTGAAGGACATGGTCCTGGCGGGTTTCAGAAGGATGACGGTGGTGGATATGGACTACATCGTGACATCCAATCTGAGCCGCTGTCTGTTCTTCAGGGATTCCGATGTCAGGAAGGTGAAGAAGGCTGATGTCGTCGCCGAGAGGGCATCGGAGCTGGATCCAGACGTAGAGATCACATCCGTGGTGTCGGACATCAGGGACGTGGAGGACTGGGATTACGACATCGTTCTCGGTTGTCTGGATAACATATCGGCGAGGATGCACGTGAACGCCCATGCCTACTATCACGGGATACCGTACATCGACGGTGCCACCGACGGTATGAACGGCAGGGTGATGACCGTCCTTCCCGGAGGGCCGTGTCTCCAGTGCACCATGAACAGGACCCATGTCGAACAGATGGAACGCAGGTTCACCTGTACCGGCAACGGTACGGCGTTCGTCCCCAAGACTGCATCGGACATCACCACCACCGCCGTCATAGCGGCGATGCAGGTGCGCGAGGCCATGAAGGTCGCATCAGGGAAGGAGGAACTGTGCGTCAGGGGAGTGACATACTACAACGGTACGGAAGGGACCATGGAGACACTCGATGTCTCGATAGACCCAGAATGCATGAATCATGAGGAGTGAGAAGATGGCGATAGCGATAACAGTGAAGAACGTGTACAACGGCTCCACCGTCAGGATGGAGGTCGAGAGCGACGAGACCATGGGCGACATAATACAGAGCGCCGCCGAGTACTGGAGGAAGGAAGCGAGCGCGTACATCCTCAAGAAAGGGAAGACGCTGCTGCGCTCGTCGATGACGGTGGCGGATGCGGGGATCATCGCCGATGATGTACTGGAGATGGTGCCCGATCCCGAGGGCGGTTCCAGATGACCTATCCTGAGAAGGTGGTCCTAAAAAGGCTCAGCAACGAGCTGAAGGACTGCAGCCAGTATCTCGGAGGGGACTTCAGTCTGGACCCCGAAACCGCACATCTCCCCATAACCATAGAGATGACCATGGACGGTGTCAGGGGATTCGCCAGCGAGGGGAAGGAGATCTACACCCATTCCTTCGCGATAACCATCAACAGCAGCTACGGACAGCAGAAGCCCGAGGTGAGATGGAGGTCTCATATCTTCCACCCGAACATAATGGACCCGGATGACGGCGGTTTCGTATGCATGAAGATGCTGAACAAGTGGTCGTACGGAATGAGATTGTTCGATTTCATCAAGAACATCGAGGAGATGGTCGCCAATCCCAATCCCGACGGTCCCTTCGGAACGGATTCCTGCATGGCGGCGGCCAAGTACTTCTCCGAGAATAAGGCTAAATTCACCGTGACGATACATCAGGGGTGATCGTATGGTCTCGATAATCTCGGGTTCGTCCAAGGATGCGGAGTTCAGGAAGAGGACGGTGAAGGCAGCGAAGCTGTTCGTCCCCGAATTCGCACTGTCGCTGATGGCGGACCATGCCGATGCAGGATTCGATGCCGATAAGGAGATCATGGGCCTGATGATCGGAAGGTTCTACAGGGACGATGACGGCACCTATGCCGTGGTGGACAGACCCGTATCATCGAAACTGATCTCTGACAGATTCAGCGTGAGGTTCGACGAATCATCGATGGAAGAACTGTTCGATTCCCTGGAGATGGATGACGGCGAATCGATAGTGGGATGGTACCATTCGCACCTGGACATCGGATGCTTCATGTCTCCCACCGATATCGCTACGCAGAACGGACTGTTCGGCGGGGAATGTGGTTTCGCTCTGGTGATAGATCCGGTGAGGAAGGAGATCAAGGTCTTCGACAGTACCATCGACGATCCGAAACCGGCGGATATGGTCGTCCTCAATTAGACCCAGATGGCATGCCTCTTGCGCATGTCG
>JAEEGL010106956.1_pt1 | contig 13100 bp, 10 predicted proteins | sample 9134231 | NCBI WGS metagenome assembly JAEEGL01 (sample SAMN16246548, study PRJNA631951) | gut metagenome | biome: gut microbiome; feature: rumen; material: fiber-attached | host: Bos | place: Iran: Karaj | collected 2018-10 | reverse complement strand
TTTCACAAGGGCGCAACCGTCGTCGTCAAACTTTTTGGCGTCGTCGAAGGCGGGCGCTATCACCCAGTTCTTCTGCTTGTCCCTGTATCCGTACTTCTTGGTTGCCTTGTCTTTTGCCGGCTTGAGGTCCTGGGCCGATGCGGCGATGCAAAGGACCATGGACACTGCGAACAATAATGCTTTCAGGTTTGCTTTCATAAAGACAAAAATACGTATTTTTTTCCTATATTTGAAAACTATTAAAACACATGTCATGGGCATTTACAGGAATCTGTCCGGGTATGAATACCTGGACCTGGAACAAAGGATTCTATATGAAGACAATCATATCATAGTCTTCAACAAAAGAAGCGGAGAGATTGTCCAGGGGGACAAGACCGGGGATGAGCCCCTGTCCGACACCTTGAAGGCGTTCATTTCCCAGAGAGACTCTAAGCCGGGACAGGTTTTCATGGGCGTTCCGCACAGGCTGGACAGGCCCGTGAGCGGTGTCTGCCTCTTTGCCAAGACATCCAAGGCCCTGGAGAGGCTTAACGAGATGCTCCGCACCGGAGACATCCACAAGACATACTGGGCGCTTACCGCAAACAAGCCGCCCAAGGACGAGGACACTCTCACGGACTTCCTTGTTAGGAACGAGAAACAGAACAAGTCCTACGTCTCAAAAACCGGCAAGGAAGCAAAGCTCAAGTATACGCTCATCCAAAAGACAGACCGCTACTTCCTGCTTGAAATACAGCTGTTTACCGGCCGTCACCACCAAATCCGCTGCCAACTCTCAAACATGGGCTGCCCCATAAAGGGAGACCTAAAGTACGGCGCAAAGCGCTCCAATCCGGACGGCGGCATATCGCTTCATGCCCGCAATATACAGTTCATCCACCCCGTCAAGAAGACAGAGGTGGATGTCACTGCGCCTGTTCCAGAGAGCTGGAAAGGCATTCAGGGATAGCACGCGCCATTATAAGGTTATTGATTATAGTTTTTCTTCCAGACAGTCTTACGAACCCTTGAGCACCAGTGGCTCGGGGGTTCTCCCATAACAGAGCGGAAGGCCTGGTAGAAAGACGTGGCCGTATGGAACCCGGAGAGTTCCGCCATGTCCGACACCCTAAGGCTCATATTGGCCCTGAACAGTTCCACCGCATACATTATCCTGTAGTAATTGACATAATTGCAAAAATTACGTCCGGAGAACTTGTTTATGGTTTTTGAAAGATAGGCCCGGTTGGTGAAAAGCGCATTAGCAAGGTCCTGGATGGAATAATTGTCCACCAGGAAAGGGCGCCTTTCCATCATATACTTGCAACACCTGTCGTAAAGATACTGATCGAGTGCCGCCACGGAGAACTGGTCCGGCCGTATTTCACGTAGCGCCGGATTACTCAATGCCTCTTTGAGGCGGGCTTCTTTCTTACGCAGACGAAGTAAAAGGTATATGCCAAGTGCAACGGCCGCGACAAGGAAAGCAGCCAGAACACACAACAAGATTGTCTTCATCTGCTTTCTTTGGGATACGCGCCGTGCAATCCCTGTATGTCAAAGAACTACTTCTTGATAGTATCGAAGCCCTTTCCATAAACGCCGTTGACGGAGCTCACGGAGAGGAAAGCCTGAGGATCTATCTGCTTTATGTAGCGGAGCATCATGTTAAGATCCGTCTTGCGGGTGAGGACCATAAGAACCTTGGTCTCCTGCTTGGTGTACCAGCCCTTGCCGTCAAGGACGGTTACGCCGCGGTGAAGGTCCGTGGTTATGGCATCGGCAATCTTGTCATAATCGTGGGAGAGAATGAAAAGCTGCACGCTCTGCTGCTGACCGGAGATGTACATATCCATAACGTAGCTGCACACCGTAACCAATATGAGACCGTACACGCCGGTAGTGATCTTCTCCGCAAAAGGCATAAGGTGCTTCATGGGGTTCCCTGCCGCATCCAGTATGGCCGCGCCGGTTACCGGGTCTACGTCGTTCACATATGAAGGCACAAACAGCGAGGAGCTTATGATGATGAAGTCGATGAACAGGATTACCTTGCCCGGGGAGATATTGTGGTACCGGGTATAAATGAGCGCGATTATATCCGTGCCGCCGGTGGAGCCGCCCACGGAGATGCTCATGCCTATTCCGACACCCGCCATGAGGCCGCCCATGAGCACGGACATAAGTTTACCGTTCTGGAGGGCCAGGGTGTTCACTATTTCCGCCGGGATGAGCCCCGGGAGGAACCTAAGTGACAGGGAGGCAAGGATAATGGCATATATTGTCTTGGCACCGAACCCCATTCCCAGAATAATAATTGCCAACACTACCAGAATGGCATTAAGGACAAAGTAGGAATAACCCATCTGGATGAGACCTCCAGTTGCGTACTGAATGATGGAACTTATACCGGACACGCCGCCTCCGATGAGGTTGTTGGGGAGGAGGAATATGGCCCAGCCGGCTGTGTAAATAAGTATTCCCAGCGTTACCAGAAGCCACTCTTTAATGGTGACCAGGGCCGATTTCTTGAGGACGGGCATATGCTATTTCTTTTTCTTTTTAAGTGCTATTCCAGTTTTCATCTCTCCGAAGCCTTCTCCGAACACGCTGTTGGCGGGAACCACGGAGACAAAGGCCTTGGGGTCGATTTCCTTCACGGCCTTGGTAAGGGTACCAAGCTCACTGCGGCGGATGACCACAAGGAGAATCCTGCGCTCCTGCTTGGTGTACCAGCCAACGGCCTCCAGTGCCGTCACTCCCCTTTCCATCTCCTTGTTTATGAAGTTTCCTATCTCTTCATACTTGTTGGAGAATATATGCAGCTGCACGGACTGTTCCCTTCCAAGCATGATGAGGTCCAGCACATAGGCGCACACGCCCATGGTCACATAACCCTTCACCACATCCGTAAAGCAGTGGCCGGGGATAAGCAGAAGGAGTGTGATTACCACAAAGTCTGCAAAGAGGTAGAACTGCCCAAGGGAAACGGGCCAGAACTTGTTCACGATGAGCGCCAGGATGTCCGTGCCTCCGGTGGAACCGCCCCTGAGGATAATCAGGGCCAGGCCCACGGCCTCCAGGAGACCGCCGATGATAGGGACCAGGATGGGCTCGTTCACCGCCAGGGCGTTGCCCGGAACGGACTGCAGGAAAGCCATGGAATCGCTCCCGAACACGCGGAACAGGACCGATGACAGTACGATGGCATAGATGGTCCTGATACCGAAACTGCGTCCCAGGATTATCCACGCCATTATCAGGAGGAAAGTATTGATACCGAAGTACCAGATATCCACCGATATACCGGTAACCATGCTCAGCAGGGCCGATGCTCCAGTTAGGCCGCCGTCAATCATATTGTTAGGCAGCAGGAACGATGTCCAGGCCATAACGAACAGCACAACGCCCACCGTGATCACAAGGTAGTCGAAGATGCCTACAAGTACTTTTCTTGTCTTGTCTGTCATTTTACAACAACGTTTACTATACGGCCGGGAACTACGATAACCTTCACTATCTTCTGGTCTCCCACATATTTGGGAGTGCTTTCGTTACTGCGTACAAGGGCCTCAACCTCCGGAGCGCCGGCGCTTGCGGGCACGTCCAGGAAGAAGCGGGTCTTGCCGTTGAAGGACACGGGATACTTGACGGTGCTCTCCGCCGCAAGCTCCTCCTTATACTCCGGGAACGATGCATAAACCACGGACTCCTCATGGCCAAGCTGGTGCCACAGTTCCTCCGCAATGTGCGGGGCAAACGGGCTCAGAAGCACCGTCAGGGGCTCCAGGATGGCACGCTTGGAGCAGTTACCAAGGTCGTTCAGGGCAATCATGAAGGCCGATATGGTGGTATTGTAGGAGAAGGCTTCAATGTCTTCCTGCTCCTTGCCGATGAGTTTGTGCAGGGCCTTGAGCTCGTCGCGGGTGGGCTCATCGTCAGTAACCAGCCACTTGTCGCGGTCCCAGAACAGGCGCCAGAACTTCTTGAGGAAGCGGTTCACGCCGTCTATTCCCTTTGTGTCCCAGGGCTTTGCCTGCTCTATAGGACCAAGGAACATCTCGTAGAGACGGAGGGTATCGGCACCGTATGTGTCGCAGATCTTGTCCGGGTTCACCACGTTGTACATGCTCTTGGACATCTTCTCTATGGCCCAGCCGCAGATGTACTCGCCGCCCTCCAGGACGAACTCCGCATCCTTGTAGTCCGGCCTCCATGCGCGGAAGGCCTCGATGTCCAGCTTGTCGTTATAGACGATGTTCACGTCCACGTGCACCGGGATGGTCTCGTACTGGTCCCTGAGGCCGGCGGAGACGAACTTGTTGGTACCGGGAATCATGTACACGAAGTTAGAACGGCCCTGGATCATGCCCTGATTGATGAGCTTGCGGAAGGGTTCGTCCTCGCAGACATAGCCAAGGTCATACAGGAACTTGTTCCAGAAACGGCTGTAGATGAGGTGGCCGGTGGCGTGCTCAGTGCCGCCCACGTAGAGGTCTACGTCGCGCCAGTATTCATCGGCCTCCTTGCTCACCAGGCCCTTGCTGTTCTTGGGATCCATGTAGCGGAGGTAGTAGGCGCTGGAACCGGCGAATCCGGGCATGGTGCTGGTCTCAAGCGGATAACCCTTGTAGGTCCAGTCCTTTGCGCGGGCAAGCGGCGGACGGCCGTCCTCAGTGGGTTTGTATTCGTCAATCTCCGGAAGCGTGAGAGGAAGTTCCTCCATGGGAACGGGCGTTGCAATGCCATCCTTATAATAGATGGGGAAAGGCTCGCCCCAGTACCTCTGACGGGAGAATATGGCGTCGCGGATGCGGTAGTTTATCTTTCTGTGGCCTATTCCGTGGGCCTCAACATAGTCTATTGCGGCGGGAATGGCCTCCTTAACTGTGAGTCCGTTCAGGAAGCCGCTGTTGCACATGATGCCTTCCTTGGCGTCGAAGCTCTCCTCGGAAACATCGGCACCCTCAATGAGCGGGATTATGGGAAGGCCGAACTTCTTGGCGAAGGCGTAGTCCCTGCTGTCGTGGGCGGGAACGGCCATGATAGCGCCGGTGCCGTAGCCGGCAAGGACGTATTCCGATATCCAGACGGGCACCTTGTCCCCGGTGAGAGGATTGGTGGCCACTGCGCCGGAGAACACGCCTGTAACGGCCTTTGCGGCCATCCTTTCGCGCTCCGTCTTCTTCTTCACCTCCTGCAGGTATGCGTCCACCGCCTCTTTCTGTGAGGCCGATGTGAGTTTCTCCACCCACTCGCTTTCCGGGGCCAGCACCATGAAGGTGACGCCGTAAACGGTATCGGCACGGGTGGTGAAAATGGTCATGTCATAGGAGCGGCCGTCGCATTCCACCTTGAAGACCATCTCCGCGCCCTGGCTCTTGCCAATCCAGTTGCGCTGCATCTCCTTGAGGGAATCCGTCCAGTCAAGCCTGTCAAGGCCGTCCAGGAGGCGTCCGGCGTAGGCGCTCACACGGAGCTGCCACTGGGTCATCTTCTTCTGGAAAACGGGATGGCCGCCACGCTCTGAGTAGCCGTCCTTGACCTCGTCATTGGCAAGGACCGTTCCCAGGGCCGGGCACCAGTTCACGGTGCTTTCTCCCTGGTAAGCAATGCGGTAGCGCATGAGAGTATCGGCCTTCTCTTTCTCTGAGAACGCCTTCCACTCATCGGCAGTGAATGCGGGGCCGTCACTGCAGGCAGCGTTGACGGCGGCGCTTCCGCCCTTTTCAAAGGCGGCAACCAGCTCCTCTATGGGACGTGCTTTCTCCAGGTCCTTGTTGTACCAGGAGCCGAACATCTTGAGGAAAGCCCACTGGGTCCAGTGGTAGTAGTCAGGGTCGCAGGTGCGGAATTCGCGGTCCCAGTCGAAGGAGAAGCCTATGCGGTCCAGCTGGCTGCGGTAGCGGGCCACGTTGTCGTGCGTGGTCTTTTCCGGATGCTGGCCTGTCTGGATGGCGTACTGCTCTGCCGGAAGGCCGAAGGCATCGTACCCCATGGGATGCAGCACGTTGAAGCCCTTGAGCCTCTTGTAGCGTGCAAAAATGTCGCTGGCAATATATCCCAGCGGATGTCCCACATGAAGTCCCGCACCGGAGGGGTAAGGGAACATGTCCAGAACGTAATACTTGGGCTTGTCTGAGCTGTTATCTGCCTTGTAGGTCTTGTTCTTGGCCCAGTACTCCTGCCACTTCTTCTCGATCTCTGCGAAATTGTAGTCCATTATATTGCTTTACCGTTTATTCCAAATTTTCCTTTTGTCTTTTCCAGGCGGAAATCCACCGCCACGGTCATCAATACTTTAACCTTTTTTCCCGCCATGCGTCCCGGCCTCCAGCGGGGACTGGCGCTTATAACGCGGACCGCTTCATCGTCAAGAGAAGTGTGTATGCCTCGCGTTACCTTAACGTCCGTAACGTTACCTTTCTCGTCTATCACGAAACTCACCAGTACCCTGCCCTGGATGCCGTTGTCCGCCGCGTACTTGGGGTACTTCAGATACTGGTACACCCACTTTTCCATGAAGGTGGACGGATCCTGGGAGTTCAGGAACATGGGCTTGAAGTCCACGTCCCCGAAGGCGTAGGTGCCAACCGGGACCTCTTCCTTCACGGAGGAGTTGCGGAACATGGGCTTCTGGCCGTTACAAAGGCGCTGGGCATAGCTGAAAACGTATTCCAGCTCCTTCTCCATGCCCTCGTAATTGATGATATCCCAGCTGTCCCGGCCTGTGCCGTGCTCAGGATATCGGCCCGTAGTGAAGAGGACGGAAGGGATCTCCTTGGTGTAGAAGGCCCTGTGGTCTCCGGTATACGGTTCCACGCCAGTAAGCTGCGCCTGCACCGGGAGAAGCTCTCCCTGGAGGGTTTTGACTATGGAGTTGAGGTCCTCGTTGGACGATGTGAAGGCGTAGAAGCCGTTCTCCCCAAGGCCCACCATGTCCAGATTGATCATGGCGTCTATGTTGTCCACGTCCTTGAAGGCCCGGTTAAGGAAATACCACGAGCCGGCCAGGGTTTTAGTGGAGGAACCGAAGCCCACGAACAATACGCTTCGGCGTATGAGGTTGCGGGCGTAGGACAGCTTTGCCGCCAGCTCCAGCATCATGGCCATGCCGGATGCGTTGCCGTTGGCGCCGTAATAGATGCGCCTGGCTGGTTCGCCGTCAAGCATATAGGTATCGGCCCCCAGGTTATCCATGCGGGCGCCGATGACTATGTATCTGTCGTTGAGGGATTTGTCCCAACCCTGAAGGAAGCCCACCACATTGCGGGAAGTAAGGGTGTCAGAACCCTCAGAAATACCGAAGGTCTGGGCCTGGAGCACGTCTATGCCGTATTCCTTAAGCTTTGCCTCCAGATAATCAGCCGCCATTTTCTCTCCCTCGCTGCCGGGTGCGCGACCCTCCATCTGGGCCGATGAAAGCATGGCCACGTGCTCCTTGAGGGCGCTCACCGTCTCCGAGTCTTCCAGAGACAGCAAGGGGTTCGCGAACTGCGCGTTCGCGGAGAAGGCGGCCAGAAGCGCCGCCGCTATGGCTGCTGCAAGCTTTCTCATTGATTCACCAGAATCCAGCCGTCGGTGGGGCAGAAACTCTTACCTTTGACGGTCTTCATGTTCTTGATGGTCTCTGCAATGCTGTTTGAAGGGCATACCGCCACGGCGTTGAGGCCGTTGCGGAAGTTGATGATCTTGGCGGTGAAGCCGGCATCGTCACACTGGGTTTTCTTGCGCAGGGCATTGGTAGGATCCCTGAATGCGCCAACCACAATGTAGTATTTGTACTCAAGGTTGGAAACGCCTATGCCGCCAAGGCTGGACGGAGTCATGACCGTGCCCTTTGACTGTGACAGGGAGTCCAGCAGATACTGTTCCGTGGCAAGGGAATCGGCAATCTGCTGCTGGATGCGCTTCATGGAATCCAGGCGCGCCTGATGGCGGGCCTCCTCCTGCTTTACGCGTTCCACACGGATGGCTTCAACCTCCTTTGCACTGGGGCGTCCTGCAATTTTTCTTACGAAATCGCAGCCGCTTATGACGATGGCGCTCAAGGCCAAAACAAGAACTAAAGACTTTTTCATGGTCCAATCCTCCTTAAACTGCAAAAATAATCATTTTTCACGAAAAATGAAGTATCTTTGCGCATATGAAGAAAACCATAAAGCTGGAAGGCATCACCCCCATTGAAATATATGGCGTAGGAAACAAGATTCTCATGGAGTTCTGCTCCTACTTCCCTCACCTCAAAGTCACCGCCCGCGGGGACGAACTCATCCTTGACGGCCGCGAAAGCGACATCGCAGAGTTCAACATCCGCTTTGCGGAACTCGTGGCCCTGAGGCACCGCAAGATGAACCTCACCGTGTATGACGTGGAAGACATCTTCGCCGGCGGCGGCGAGGACAAGTTCCGCCTTGCCGGAGACGGCGTAATAGTCTATGGCACAGACGGCAAGGCCATCCGCGCCCGCAACAAGACCCAGCAGGAACTGGTCAAAGCATATTTTGAGAACGATTTGGTTTTTGCCGTCGGCCCCGCCGGAACGGGCAAAACGTACACAGCAATTGCCCTTGCGGTGCGCGCACTCAAGAACCGTGAGATAAAGCGCATCATACTCACCCGCCCCGCCGTGGAAGCCGGAGAGCGCCTGGGCTTCTTGCCCGGTGACCTCAAAGACAAGCTGGATCCCTATCTCCAACCCCTTTACGATGCCCTTTCAGACATGATTCCGTCAAAGAAACTGCAGGAGTTCATGGCGGACGGCACCATCCAGATTGCCCCCCTGGCATACATGAGAGGCCGCACCCTGGACAAAGCCTGCGTCATCCTTGACGAGGCCCAGAACACCAACCTCGGCCAGCTCAAGATGTTCCTCACCCGCATGGGCACCAGCGCCAAGTTCATCGTCACCGGTGACGCCACCCAGATAGACCTCCCCCGCCGCGAAGACTCCGGCCTTCTCGCCGGCATCAAACTCCTCCAGGGCATCAAAGGCATCACCACCATCTACTTCACCCCCGCAGACATTGTTCGACACCCGTTAGTAACAAAAATCGTCAACGCCTTCGACAAAAAAACTTCCGGCGAATAACCGGAAGTTTTTTGTTGTTGTAGTCAAATCCTAGAAGTTGAACTTGGTCATCCAAAGGAGGCGGTGGTTGCCGATCCAGTGGGTTTTGCCGGCTTCATACAGGCCGCGGGCGTTGCGGGCTTCGCCGGCGTTGCCGAACTCGGCCATGGTGTAATCGTACTCAAGGCCTATCTGGAGCTTGCCCATGTTCCAAAGGACGGTGGGCGTTACGCGGAAGGCCTGCTGGATGTTGGTAGCGGCTGCGGTGTTGATCCAGAGGTTACCACCGTCGGCAACGGACTTGTTGAGGACTGTTGCGCCAATGAGGTCTTCCGTGGTACCAAGCTGCTTCATGTAGCCAATCATTCCAAGCACCTGGAACTTCTTGCCGTACTGGGCGGAAACATATGCAGTGAGGTCCTGCATGGGAGTATAGGTGTACTCGTGAGCGGTGGCGTCATACGCGGAAAGCCCATAACCGGAAAGGATGTTCATGTGCTCGCCGCTCTGTGCATAGGCAACCTTGGCCTTCACCTGGAACAGGTCCTTGGTATACTGGCAGTAATAGAATGCCGAAAGGGCATCCAGAAGGCCGCTGGCCCTGTATTTGTCCGGAGTAGTCCTGACGGGCTTGGTGAGGATGTTGGTAAAGCCAAGCTTGCTCACGAATGCGCCGTAATTGGTGGTGATGCCAAAGTACTCTTCAGGCATGCCATATTTGTAAGGGGCAACGCTCTTTGCGCCAGCTTCTGCATCCATGGGAAGGTACTGGCTCAAGTACAGCAGGCCTCCGGTGAGGGTAAGGTAGCCGTGGGTCCAGTGGACCATGAGCTGGGGACTGCGGTTGAAAGGACCGAAGGGCGCGCCGCTCTCAAGGCAGATGCCGTGGGGAAGGTCCGCTCCCATGGGGTGCCATGTCTGGCCGATGTTTGCAACAAGCTTGTCCCCGTTGTTGAGGTTGTAAGCGAGCGACATATATGCCTGACGCAGGCGGAACTGGGCAATGGTGCTGGCGCTGCCCGTGCCGTTGAGGCTGTAGAAATCGGCCTCCACCTTGCCGGAGATGCCCATGCCCTGGTACTCGTAGCCGGAGAAGTCAAGGCCAAGGCGGGTGGTGAGGGAGATGAACTTCCAGTTGAGGCCGGAATTGAGGTCCGTTGTGCCGTCTGCACCGAAGACCTGGTCCTTGGGCATATAGTAATAAAGGTCGTGAGTGCCGCCGTTTACCTCACGGGTGTCGATAGCCGCATAGTTGCGGAGGAATCCGTAAAGCTTGAATTTGGCAGGAGTCTCCTGAGCGTATGCGGAAATGCCCAGGAGAACGGTAAGTGCTATGATAACAGTCTTTTTCATATTAGAACGGGAAAATCTTTGTGAGCCAGAAGAAGCCCAGTACAAATCCTACTATGCCTATGATGAGGCCAACCTTGGCCATATCCTTTGTTTCCACAAGGCCTGTGGATGCCGCGATGGCATTCGGGGGAGTTGAGATGGGGAACAGCATTGCGATGGAGGCGCAGGCTGCGATGAATACTATCATTGCCTGTTTGCCGCCAAGGGCTATGAACTGTGCGTTGTTTGCGGCCTCGGGATCTGCCATGCCTTCTGCAACCACAATAAGGATAGGAATAAGCAGGGCTGCGGTTGCGGAGTTGGAGATGAAGTTACTGAGGAAGTAGCAAACAAGGCCGGCGATGACCAGCACCAGGACCACGCTCATGCTGCCGAACGGGATGGCATTGATGAGCACCTTGGCAAGCCCGGTTCCCTGCAGGCAGGTACCCAGGGCGAAGCCTCCGGCTACCAACCAGAGCACGCTCCAGTTGATTTCCTTGATATCGTCCTTTGTGAAAATGCCGCAGGCGGTGAGGACTCCAAGGGGAATCAGGGCCACGATGTTGGAGTTGATCTTGGTAACGCTCTCAGTCATCCACAGGAGGATGGTGCCGATGAAGGTGATCCACACAACGGTGCTCTTCCAGGTATGAGGCTTCTTGTTCTCCGGGATCTCAAGTTTCAGTTCCTTGGTCTTGAAGGGGAAGAAGAACTGCAGGAGCAGCCAGGCGATGAAGATCATGATGGCGACGTAGGGAATCATGTGGACCATCCAATCCATGAACGGGACCTCGGCTCCGGACTCGGCCAGGAACTTTACCGCCGTGGCGTTTGGAGGGGTGCCGATAGGGGTTCCGATACCGCCGATGTTCGCTGCCACCGGGATACTCAGTGCAAGGCCGATCTTACCTTTATCATCGGCCGGAAGGGTGCCCAGCACGGGGGCCAGGAAAGCCAGCATCATTGCGGCGGTGGCGGTGTTGGACATGAACATGGAGAAGATGGAAATCACCACCAGGAAGCCCAGAAGGACCCACTTGGGCTTGGTGCCGAAGAGGCCCAGGAGGGCGCGGCCCATGGTAACGTCAAGGCCGTACTTCTCTGCCATTATTGCAAGGACGAAACCGCCCAGGAACAGCATCACAACAGGGTCTGCGAATGCAGCCATGATGCTCTTGAAGCCCACAAGCTGGCCGAACTCCGGCTTGCAAAGGAAGCCGAGGCCCTTGTCCGAAACGGCGAGAAGGGCGATGACGATTACCAGCAGCGAGGTTGTCCAGTTGGGGATAATCTCGAATATCCACATGAGGGCGGCAAAGACAAACAGGGCGATGACCCTCTGCTGAACCACCGTGAGGGCGTCAATCCCGAAGAAACTTACGGGAACCGCCAGGAGAAAGATTGTGACTATGAGCACAATGGGCAGAAAGACACAATACTTCACGTTGAATCTCTTTTCCATTATTATAGGTTTTATTACGTTTTTGCCTGTTTTGTTTTATCTTACAAATTTAGCAATAATCCGTTTAATAACCATGAAATGAAGTTTTTTCTTTTTCCTTCAAATATTATTGGGAATTCCCGTTTATTTCTTTAAATTTGTAACGGAATTCAAGATTATTCCTCAATTATTATAACTACTAAAACAAATTACTGATTTCTATCATGAAAACAACTGACATCATGGCACGCCTTCAGGCCAAGTATCCCACAGAGAAAGAGTACCTGCAGGCTGTTCAGGAAGTACTGGAGTCCATCGAAGAGGTCTACAACCAGCACCCTGAGTTCGAGAAGGCAAAGATCGTTGAGCGTCTGGTAGAGCCGGACCGCATCTTCTCCTTCCGCGTCACCTGGATTGACGATAAGGGCGAGGTCCAGACCAACACCGGCTACCGCATCCAGTTCAACAGCGCAATCGGTCCCTACAAGGGCGGTCTCCGCTTCCACAAGGCCGTGACCCCTTCAATGCTCAAGTTCCTGGGCTTTGAACAGACCTTTAAGAACGCTCTCACCACCCTCCCTATGGGCGGCGCAAAGGGCGGTTCCGATTTTGACCCCGTAGGCAAGTCCAACGACGAAATCATGCGTTTCTGCCAGGCGTTCATGCTTGAGCTCTGGAACTGCATCGGCCCTGACCAGGATATCCCTGCAGGCGACGTAGGCGTAGGCGGCCGCGAAATCGGTTACATGTACGGCATGTACAAGAAGCTGGCCCGCGAGTACAACACCGGCGTTCTCACCGGTAAGGGCGGCACCTGGGGCGGTTCCATCCTCCGTCCTGAGGCCACCGGCTTCGGCGCTCTCTATTTCACCCAGCACCTCCTGGAGAAGGCTGGCAAGGACATCAAGGGCAAGAAGGTAGCACTGAGCGGCTTCGGTAACGTTGCCTGGGGCGCTGCCCAGAAGGCCACCGAGCTGGGCGCCAAGGTCGTTGCCATCTCCGGCCCCGACGGCGTCTGCGAGATTCCCGGCGGCATTACCAAGGAAATGATCGACTACATGCTTGTGATGCGTGCCTCCAACCGCAACAAGGTAGAGGACATGGCCACCAAGTTCCCCGGTGCAACCAAGTTCACCGCCGGCAAGAAGGCCTGGAGCATCCCTTGCGACATCGCTCTCCCTTGCGCATTCCAGAACGAGCTCTCTGAGGACGATGCAAAGGAACTGAAGGCAAACGGCTGCTGGTGCTGCTGCGAAGTCTCCAACATGGGCT
>JAEEGL013981781.1_pt1 | contig 13101 bp, 13 predicted proteins | sample 9134231 | NCBI WGS metagenome assembly JAEEGL01 (sample SAMN16246548, study PRJNA631951) | gut metagenome | biome: gut microbiome; feature: rumen; material: fiber-attached | host: Bos | place: Iran: Karaj | collected 2018-10 | reverse complement strand
TCTATCCTTGCAGTATTGCTGATAGAATGCCTGCGCATCAGACCATGAACTTCATATCCTTTCTTAAGCAGAAGCTCTGCAAGATATGATCCGTCCTGCCCTGTGATACCGGTTATAAATGCTACATTTCTCATACTTATTATCCTCTGTTCTTCATTTCTTCTTCCATGTACACGCGGATCGCATCATGCCAGTCTGCGAACATGTATCCGCCTGTAAGCTTAAGCATATAATTCTCCAATATGGAGTAATGCGGTCTGTTAGCAGGAGCGCCGTATTCCTCACTGGTAATCGGCTTAATGTGTGTCTTCGATCCCGCAAGCCTTAGCACTTCCGTTGCGAAATCAGCCCAGGAGCAATCCCCCTCGCATGTTCCGTGGAAGAGTCCGTAGTTCTCCGTATCTACCAGACTGACTATACATTTCGCAAGCTCGGTTGCCGAAGTTGGCGAACCCACCTGGTCATTTACTACAGTGATCTCATCACGATCCTGTGCCAGCCTGAGCATTGTCCTTGCAAAGTTTTTACCATCGCCGTAAAGCCACGCCGTACGTACTATATACCACCTGTCGGCAAACTGCTTTACCATATCTTCACCGGCAAGTTTCGAAGCTCCGTACACGCTCATCGGACCTGTCTTATCAAACTCCCTGTAGGGTTTTGTTCCGTGTCCGTCAAATACATAATCTGTGGAAATGTGCATAAGTCTTGCTCCGACATCCGATGATGCAACTGCAAGATTTCTTGGTCCTATGGCATTGATCTTATACGCCAGTTCCTCCTGTGTCTCGCAGGCATCCACATTCGTGTGTGCGGCACAGTTGATTATCACATCGGGACGGACATCTCTTGCAAACTTAAGCACCGCATCTATATCGGTGATATCAAGTTCGCCCACGTCGGTATTAACCAGTTCGGCATCCGTGCGAGACGCGTATTCTATATTCAACGCTCTTCCTAATTGTCCGTTACAGCCTGTTATGATTATCTTCATGGAGTTTCTTCCTCATTTCTTCGGATATGGAATCCTTCGGTCGTTCATCCCTCAGGATGACAGCATTCTTTCTTTAACGCGTTATCGTATTCCAAGTCTGTTGATCGCTGAGAATATAGCTCTCAGAGATGCTCTGGTAATATTCGAGCTTACGCCTACGCCGTAGGTTGCTTCGCCTGTATCGGCATTCATCAGATGTATGTATGCTGCAGCCTGGCTGCCTGCACCTGCGCTGATGGCATGCTCGTCATAATCCAGGATCTTGACGTTGCAGTTAAGCTCTTCCTTAAGCCCTCTGATAGTAGCATCCAGTGGTCCGTTTCCGACTGCTTCGAATGATTTCTCCGTACCGTCATCTGTATATATGACATGTACTCTTGTATCAAATTCGGAATCGATATCGTCGCTTAAGTCGTCCACTTTCAACTTGCGGAAATGTATGGGCTCTTTTCTGTTAAGATACTCTTCTCTGAAAGCGTCCATGATCTGGTCGGGAGAAACCTCTCCCTGCTTCTCCGAAAGCGCCTGGATGACATTTGCGAATTCACGATGCATGCTCTTTGGAAGCTTGAATCCGAAATAAGTATCCATGATAAAAGCAACTCCGCCCTTGCCGGATTGGGAATTGATACGCACGATGGGTTCATATTCGCGTCCGATATCCGCCGGATCGATAGGCAGATAAGGAACCTGCCAGAATTCTCCGCCGCGTTCTTTCATGGCTTTAACGCCCTTGTTGATAGCATCCTGATGTGATCCGGAGAATGCAGTGAATACCAGTTTGCCTGCATAAGGATGTCTGGGATGGATCGGTATCTTACAGCATCTTTCATATATCTCGATCGATTCGTTAACATTCTCGATCGCAAGAGCCGGGTCTATGCCCTGGCTGAACATGTTATAAGCGATATTTAAGATATCAACATTTCCGGTTCTTTCACCGTTACCGAAAAGCGTTCCTTCAACGCGGTCTGCTCCCGCAAGTATCGATAACTCTGCTGCGGCTACTCCGGTACCCCTGTCGTTATGAGGATGGACGCTTAAGATGATGGATTCCCTGTTTGCGAGATGCTTACTCATCCACTCGATCCTGTCCGCAAAAACATTGGGCGTAGTCATCTCTACAGTCGAAGGCAGATTGATGATGATCGGATCCTCAGGAGTAGGTCCCCATTCAGCCACAACCGCATCACATACTTCAAGTGCATAGTCAAGTTCCGTTCCCGTAAAGCTCTCCGGAGAATACTCAAGAATGATCTTGCCGGGGAATGAAGCAGCGTGTCTCTTGACCATCCTTACGCCTTCTATGGCGATGTTCTTGATCTGCTCTTTGTCCATATTAAACACAACATCTCTCTGAAGAGTAGATGTGGAATTATATATATGCACGATGGCCTGAGGGCAGCCTTCTATTGATTCAAAAGTCCTCTCTAAAAGTTCTTCCCTGCACTGAGTGAGCACCTGGACTTTTACATCATCGGGAATAAGTCTGCGCTCGATAAGCTGTCTTAAGAAATCATATTCGATCTGGCTGGCCGACGGAAATCCGATCTCTATTTCCTTAAATCCCAGCTTTACAAGATACTCAAAAAACTCTATCTTCTCATCCACCACCATGGGATCGATAAGAGCCTGATTGCCGTCTCTTAAATCCACGCTGCACCATATGGGCGCTCTCTCGATCTCCTTATTCGGCCATTCTCTTTCCGGGTAATCCACTACCGGATTTTTTTGATATCTCTTATAGTTAAGCATGTCTTCTCCTTCTAACGAAAAATGAGCCCGCACAACCGCGGGCTCGTATATTTTACTATTCTCCCAAGCCGGCTTCAATTGCATTTACCAGCGTATTTAATGCTTCCTGTTCGTCTGCCCCGTCGCAATGAATTTCTATCTCGTCACCGCACTTTACACATGCACCCAGGACACTCAGAACACTTTTTGCATTTGCAGTATTTTCTCTGAATGTAAATGTTATCAGTGACTTAAACTGCATAGCCTCTTTGCACAGAACTCCGGCCGGTCTTAAATGCAATCCTGTCGGATTCTTGATCGTTACTTTCTGGCTAACCATATCCCATGTGTTCCCCCGTTGTTACTAGATATACAAACTATACCATTTTGTAAAAATATTATCAAGTATTGGTTATTTTACGGCTGTATCAAAAAGCCCAAAAACAAACACCAAAAACGTCGCTTACTCTTCACTTAATGTTACCCATATCTGAACAGGCGCATCAGTTTTTAGTCTGTCTGTTCCGTCATAGAAGTCAAGCGTCACATGATAGTTACTTCCAACCGTATCTTCCTGGTCAAGTATGTCTTCAAGATCCGCTACGGCTTTCACATTTGAAGGATCAAGTGAATCAAGTCTTTGCTGCAGAGCCCTTATGCTGACGCTGTAGGATTCCTCGGGATCTACTATCTTCGCAGTGTATCCGTCAGGCACATTGGTCAGCTCTATTTCATTCACATCCATGCGGATATTTCGAAGCATTGTAGGTTCGATGGACACGGTAACGGTAACCATTCCGTTGAAATCAGAATCTGCAATACGAAGGTTGCTCGGAAGGAATTTACTGATATTGACAAGCGTCTGCATATCGCCGGTCTGACCTGTAATATTGATTGCCTCATCTATCTCGATATTCTCCAGATAATTGATCACTGCAGATCTTCCCGCAACAAGAATGGTATCCGGATCGCAGGTTATGGTTCCGGTCGCTTCATATCCTTCAGCAGGAGTACCGGTGGTTGAGAATGTAAGCCCTACTCTCTTGGTCTGAAGGATCTCAACCCTTACTCTGTCCTTGCTTATATTTGACGTAATATTGTCTTTTGCTACCGGATTACCTTCCGCATCAAGCAGAACTATATCCGCGTCTGTAACGATGTCCTGAGTGAATCCTGTAACCGATACGTTTGCCTCAGCCCGAACAACCTGATCGATGACTGATTCGGGACCGGATATACGAAGCTGGTTTTCATCCGCTGTAACATCGCCTATCATATAGCCCTCGGAAATGGTACCCGATGTAGTCGCATTTAACGCAAGCGTCTTGGACTTCAGCTTCTCAATATTCAGTTTGAGAGTATCGATATTACCGCTGACGCTTTCAAGCTGCCCGAAGTATTTGTTTGTGGAAATATTGATAGGCACCGTGTTGGATGCGGTCAGATTATTAAAATCCGCTATCGCAGAAACATTTTCCGAACTCAGCGTGTCTATGATGGATCTGGGTCCTCTGATCGTTACAACATCCACTACATCCGTATTATCAAGAACTTCGAAAACCTGTCCGTTGTCCGTAACGATCCCCGTGTTTCTCATGGAAACTTTAACATTATTGAACCTGATCGTGGTGTCAGGATCGTTTATATTGGTTACTACATACCACAGAGCTATGGCCATCAGCAGCGAGATAACTTTAAGGCCCCAGTCTGCAAATAATTTATTCTTCATTTGCGACCTCCCCCTTGCCTTTATCTCGTTTAAGCCTGCGCTTCTTGGGCTCATCTACCGGCTTATTCTGTATCTGCGCAATACGCTCCTTAAGTACTTCAGGATCGTTTACCGTTTCAAGCCTGCCCTTATATGCCACGGATATGGCACCGGTTTCCTCGGACACGATAACGGTAAGTGAATCCGTAGTTTCCGATATGCCGACCCCGGCTCTGTGTCTGGTACCGAGATGTTTCGGAAGATTCATATTATCCGACAGAGGAAGATAACATGTTGCAGACCTTACTCTGTTTCCGCTTATGATCACTGCTCCATCATGAAGCGGAGTATTTTTCTCGAAAATATTGATGAGCAGCTGGCTCGTAACCGCAGCGTCAACTTCTATTCCGGTACGGTCATACTCTTCCAGACTCTGATTCTGTTCTATTACGATAAGAGCGCCTGTCTTGACTTTTCCCATCTCCACGCACGCTCTTACGATCTCGTTGATGGTCTTATCCGAGAAAAGTCCTTCTTCCGCGTTCTTTATGTTGTCATATACGAAATTGGTAACAAAGTTCTTCTCGCCCAGATCTTCAAGCGCTTTCCTCAGCTCGGGCTGCAGAAGCACAACAAAGGATATCGCCGCAATACTTAAGATATTACGCACTATCCACAATATGGTGTTCATCTGAAGCAGGTTGGCAATGATAATAAAGACAACAATGAGCATAAGCCCCTTCACCAGAGACCATGCCCTTGTCTTTTTCAGCCACCTCAATATGTGGAATATCAGGAAAGAAATGATAAGGATCTCTATGATATCCGTCACGTGAATACGTGGAAAATGAGGATCTGTGATATTCGTTTTTAAGTAGTCCAGAATCTGCGGAAAAGAACTCATTTATAACCCTATGTCAGTGTTTTTTTTTGCTGGAATTGATCCTCTTAACTTTCTTATGTGTATCAGGCACTGTAACCTTCGGTACTGCCTTGACATAATAATAATATTCATCATCCTCGAACTGGAGCTTCTCCGTTCGCGCATAGTCCACATGGAAGAAAAGGAAACAGATAACGATTCCGACCACAACCGCAAGAACGGATCCCAAGATCAGTCCGCCACCCGAAATATGTGTATCAAACACCAGATCAAATACCAGGATCAAAACCACATCCGCAAGAACTCCCACGCCTATGGCTATATACCAGGAATAATTGATCGAAAGCATTTTGATGGTATATACGATGATGATCGTGATCGCGAAAGCGCACACAAAAGCCAGCATGGGCTTATTGTCCAGCACCGTGTCTATCACGAACTTAAGCCTTGTAGTCATCTCTTCATTCGCAAGCGAGTTGATGGATCCGGCTCCGCTTATCAGCGCTTCAAGAACATAATATACTATGGTTCCACAGCCAACGGAAACTGCTGTAAACGGAGTCCCTAAAAGACCTGCCGCAATAGGCATCACGAACGGAATGTTCAGTAAAAAACAAATGGGCGTCAAAAGAACTGCAATGGTGTCTTTTGGAGAGAACCTGAAGTACATCAAAAACAGTATGACAAATAACGCAAATACAACTAAAAAGCACTCAAGCGACATCTTGTACATATGCAGAAGCACAAATATCGCTGATACGAATACGGTAAAATTCAGCGGCATAAACGAACATGCCAGCGCCGCCATTAATACGATCGCAAAATTATTAAGCCTCGGCATGTAGCCAAGTTTTTTATTGATGATGAGCAGGCAGACCAGACCTATCAGAAACTTGATGACCGGATATACAAAAGCTTCATATTTGCTGTAGAAGCTTTTAATGGCCTGTCTTGCCATAACAAACGGTGTCATATGATCCTCCGGCAGCTGGTATTATTCGTTAGTATATGTCTTGGAAAGCTTATTCAGATTATGAACATAAGAACGCAGATTTCCGCGCGCTTTCGCATATTTGAATGCAAATACAATATACGTTATAACCGAATATACCGCTACGAATATTAAGTATTTTTTGAGTATTCCTTTGGCATACTCCAAAAGATCCATCTTGTAGATCTCAAGCATGAATGTTTCGAAATCATAGATGATATAACCGCCTAAAATGATCCCGAACACAATTGTTCCGGCCACTATACTCTTAAGTACCTGCCAGCCGATGTAGTCGCCTCTGAAATACTGCCATATATTAGAATTCTCCTTTGCTTCATTCTTCTCAAATGAAGCAAGGCGAGTCATCAGAACGATCTTCTCAGGGTCTAACATTTCTCCTCCCGATCAGATAAATCTCATCTTAGGGCCGCCCGAAGAATCGGGTTTGTCATTCTTCACAGGCGCCTGCTGCTGATAAATGCTGTTAAGGCTGTTCGTCATAGAGTTCTTACATGCAGGGCAGAACCTTCCGCTGGTTATGGGCTTTCCGCATTTTTCACAGCCCAGTTCCATAGAACCTTCTGCAAATTCAAGTCTTTCTTCTCTGATCCACTGTCTGATCTGGCCGGCATCAACATCACACGCCTCTGCTACATCCTTGACGCCCACGCCTCTGTTATCCTGAATATATTTCTTAACTTCCTGAAACTTCTTTTCAAGTTCTTCTTTACATGCCGGACATATAAAAGGACCTGTAACATAATTAAACATCTTCCCGCAGCTTCTGCAGTTTCTGACATCCATAAATAATTCCTCCAGTGTGAATCTACAATCCCTTACCTATGGCAAGAGTAATGAAATAAATCTTCTGGGCTCCGACAGCCTTAACCGATTCAGAAACCTCATCCATCGTCGCCCCGGTTGTATAAATATCATCAATGATGATAATTGTCTTTAATTTTACATCATTTGAGGTTATTTTGAAAGCCCCCCTCAAAATATTGTTCCGCTCCGCAGGGGTATATTCCTTAAGCGGCGCCGTCTTTTTATCTCTGATAATAAGCCCGTCATATACCGGAATATTCATCCGGTCGGATATCTCTCTCGCCAGAAGGAAAGCCTGATTATAACCTCTTGTGCGCATCTTGGATTTATGTATCGGAACCGGGATCAGCGCATCCGGATCGATGGCACGGATGGTATTGCCCAGTCTTTCGCATATCTTCTCGCCATACCACGGAGCGTATTCCTGTCTGCCTTTATATTTGAATCTGTATATGGAATCAGCAACCGATCTGTATTCAAACAGAGAAAAACCTCTGTCATAATAATGCCTTGTATGAGCGCAGTCATAACAGTATTCTTTTGTGTCATCTTCAAGCGGCTTTCCGCATTTGTAACACACCGGCTCCGTCACATATCTGACTTTCGCTTCACATTCTCTGCAGGCAAGGGCTCCGTAGGGTTTGACAGCGCGGTCACATACAGGGCACCTTCTGGGAAACAAAAGACTGATAACCTTATCTTTTATATCATTCATCTACCGGTTCATCACCTCTTTTATCTGCCCGGCCAGTCCCGTGCACCTTAAGCTTATCTGGCCATTATCCACCATGTCCTTTACCGCCGATTCTCTGCCGATGATCACTACGCATTTTCGCGCGCGCGTAACCGCGGTGTACAAAAGATTTCTGTTCATAAGAATGTTCGGTCCGGGAAGGAGAGGAAGGATCACTGCAGGATATTCACTTCCCTGGGACTTATGAATCGTGATGGCATAAGCAAGTTCTAAGTCCTCCAGATGAGGATAGTCATAATCGACCATTTTACCTTCATCAAATTCAACCGTAACTATCTTCTCGTATTCGTTGATATAGACAACTTTACCGATGTCACCGTTAAATATCCCCGTTCCTTTTTCGACCACTATATTGTAATCCCCGACCATCTCCCATTCAGCCTGATAGTCGTTTCTTATCTGCATGACTTTATCGCCCTCGCGAATGATCATATTGCCATATTCGATCTCTCTCTTTGATGGCGAGGGGGGATTCATATGCTCCTGAAGAACACGATTTAATCCCTCGACTCCAAGAGTGCCTTTTCTCATCGGAGTAAGCACCTGTATCTCGTATGAAGAAGTACCCGCATACTCGGCAAAAGAAGGCGTTCCCGTATCCCGGCTGCTTCCCGCGATAAGGCTTACGAGGCGATCACAGACTTCTTTTTCGCTGTTCTTCGCTATAAAAAAGAAATCCTTGCTCTTATTATCCAGACGCGGATATCTGCCTGCCCTGATCTCATGGGCATTGATCACGATATCCGAGTTCTCAGATTGTCTGAAAATAACATCCAGTCTGACCACCCTGAATGCTTCACTGTCGCACAGATCTCTTAACACCTGACCCGGTCCGACGCTGGGAAGCTGATCTATGTCGCCCACCATGATAAGTCTGGTACCGGGAGAAATCGCAAGCAGAAGAGACTTGAAAATAAACATATCTACCATCGACATCTCATCTACTATGATAACATCTGTTTCAAGCGGGTTGTCTTCATTTCTTTCAAATCTTATCCTCGTATTGTCATCATCCAGTCCCGATGCGATCTCCAGCATCCTATGAATGGTCCTGGCTTCATATCCGGTTGCCTCCGTCATTCTTTTCGCGGCTCTTCCGGTAGGCGCCGCAAGCATGATATCCATTCCTTCATCGGTAAAGTATCTGATCATGGCTTTGATCGCGGTGGTTTTTCCTGTGCCGGGACCTCCTGTCACTATGACTATGCCTTCCGATGCAGCAGCATGCACAGCCTCTCTCTGGAGTTCATCGTACTCGATGCCCGTTTCCCGTTCGAGCTGCGACAGTTTCGCGTCCACTTTTGCGGCAGGATTAAGTTCCGCAGAATATGCATTTGAAAAACTCAGATCCCGTAAAAGTGCGGCGCATTTCATCTCAGTGTAATAATACTCCGCTGCATACACACGGGGAGACTTATCATCTACGGTTTTTATGACCAGTTTTCTGTGAACGGCAAGATCCTGCACGCCCTCCGAAATAAGATCTTCACTGATACCAAGAAGCGCTGATGCCTGCTTAGTCAGCACATCCATCGGAATATACACGTTTCCTTCACCTGCTGCGCTTTCAACGACGTAAAGTATCCCGCTGGCGATACGGTATTCAGAATCCACTTCTATTCCGGCTTTTCTTGCGATCTCGTCTGCCTTCTTAAAGCCTATTCCTCTGATGTCCTCGGCGAGTCTGTATGGATTCTCTTTCATTATCCGGTATATCTCATCGCCGTATTTTTCATACACCTGAATAGACATATTAGCTGACAGACCGTATTCGTTCAGGAATATAAACGCTCTGCGGGTATCGTTCTTTTCTTTATACTGTATTGCGATCTCACGTGCTTTAGCAGCGCTTATGCCTTTGATCTCACTAAGACGTTCAGGCTGTTTTTCAAGTATCATGGCAAGTTCGTCTCCAAACTTATCCGCCATCCTGAGCGCAAGTTTTACCCCTACTCCTTTGATGGCACCTGAAGACAGATACCTGATAACGCTCTCAACATCTGTTGCAATGATCCTTTCAAAGGATGACACCTTAAACTGCTCACCCCAGTCAGGATGAACGGTATACTCGCCTTTTACACACACGTTTTCTCCGGGATCTATCGCCGGGATATTACCGACGCATTTAATTTCCTTCTTTTCTGACACCAGAACAAACACGGTATATCCGTTCAGCTCATTTCTGAATTTAATACTGTCTATGTATCCTTTTATCTCATCCATATCTCTAATACGTAAACGCGCCAACTCAAAACCGGAGTTCGGGATCAAGTTGGCGGTTTATTTTGATTTATTGTAACGAAGAGTGATAATCAAAAGTGATCTATTCCGAATCTTCGACAGCAGTCAGACCTTCTTTTGCAGCTGCCTCTGCCATTTCTTTTGCATCTATCTGCTCAGGAGTAGCAACTCCTATGCCCATGTTTCTCTTAAGCTGTTCATATAACTGCATCGCCAGCGAATTTTCCTCACCCGTGACGCTCATATTGGATATCTCCTGTATCAGATCATCCGAGAAAATATTGAGCATGTTGCCGGCGTAACTGCCATCAGATTCTGTGCCGAACAGATTCGTAGTCTTATCCATTTCCTTATATACCTGTTCCCACAGATATGCTTCAAACTGTTTGCAGGCTCCCAACAGTTCATCATCCGAAGAATCCTTGCTTAAGGACTTCACGGAATTGCTCATGGTCGAGGTTCCCGATGTGCTCTTCGCATTCTGCAGAAGATTATTTGTATAGTCGGTTAACATTGAAATATCAGACATATCATATTCCTCATAATACATTTGTGCAGGAGGTTACATACTAACCCGCGGCTAACTGCTACAGACCTGATCATCTCTTAAGATTGTTTGCTGTATCCATCATTGAATCCGTGGTGGTGATGACCTTAGAGTTCATCTCATATGCACGCTGAGCAACGATCAGATTAACCATTTCATCTGCCACATATACGTTGGAGCCTTCCAGATATCCCTGTATGACTCTGCTCTTTCTTACATTGTTGTTGGTAGCTTCGTTGATCGCATTACCGCTGACAGGAGTCACGCTGAAAAGTGTATCACCGTATCTCTCAAGTCCGGCAGCATTCTGGAACTGATACGTTCCTATGGTAATCCCCAGCGACTGCGGATTATTATTTGCATCGGGATACATGAGTTCTCCCGTCGTGGATACGGATATATTGCTGACTATATATGTGTTGGCGAGCTGTATCGGCCGGCCCTGAGTATCTATTACGGGATATCCTTCGGAATTACATAACACGAGGTTATTACCGTTTCCGAGAGACCAGTTGAAGTTGCCGTTTCTGGTGTATCTGACCCTACCGTCCGGGCAGTTCACTCCGAAGAATCCGTCTCCCTCTATGGCAAATGATGTATCGGATTCAGATGCTAAAAGCGCGCCCTGTGAATGAAGGGAATTCAGGGATGCTACTCTGGTTCCCAGACCGACCTGCGAAGAAATGGGTTTCGGCTGTCCGTTTGCTGTGGTAGTCTTGGTCTGAAGCTCCTGATAGAGCAGCGTCTTAAATTCTGCCACCTGAGCCTTATATCCTACAGTATTAACATTCGCCAGGTTATTGGCTATGGTATCAACATTGGTCTGCTGTGCGTTCATTCCGGTCGCGCCGGTCCATAATGATCTTACCATACTAATTCTCCCCTTATTGAGCTTGCCACGCCCGCCGGTCCGAGGTCCCTCACAAGGACGGCGTTAGTTCGACGTCAGTCGAACGTGTGGCAGGCTACGCCTGACACGTTTATAATCTTCCCAACTGAGTCGCAGTCTCAAGCGACGAATCAAATGTCTGTATCAGCTTCTGATTGGCCTCATATGACCTCTGTATAGAGATCATATTGACCATCTCATCAACTATGGACACATTACTCTGTTCAAGATATCCCGAGTAGATCTGGTAATTGCCGGGTTTCTGAGTTGCGCCTTCAACCGGCTGGTACATATTCTCGCCATATTTCTCAAGATAATCGTAATTCTCGAAATCCGTTATTCCGATGGTAGCTACCAGAGCGTTATTCTGATATATCTGCCCCGCCCGGTTGATGGTAGCCTCCTGAAGAGGATCGAGACGGATACGCTGCCCGTTGCCGTTTAATACATAATCTCCGTCCGGAGTTCTGAGCATTCCGGTATTATCAACGCAAAAACTTCCGTCGCGTGTATATTTTGTTGAGGTCGCCCCCTGTTTATCGGTGAATTCAATGGTGAAGAACCCGGTTCCTGCGATCGCCAGATCAAATGTATTACCGGTTTCCTTAAAAGAACCCTCGGACCAGTCAACATAGTTCTCACCTATCTTGACGCCGGGATTGATGATGCCCATCCTGCGCGGAAGATTACCCGCCTCAGATACATCCTTGATCTTATATGCAAGCACATCGTCAAAGGCCTGGGCGGTCGCGCCCTCCTTCTTGAATCCGGTGGTGTTGAAGTTGGCAACGCTGTTGGCTACCGTATCCAGCCTGTGTTGCTCATTTAACATGCCCGTATAAGAAGTGTATAAGCCTTTAACCATGTTTATTTACCTCTTGTGCCGGTCAGTTCTCTCTGTATCCGCCTAAGAACTCTACGTACTTGCCGGTTCCTATCGCCACGGCTGTCATCGGATCCTCGGCAGTCATGGTATTGATACCCGTCTGCGATGAGATCAGATCCTCCAGACCTCTTAAGAGCGAACCTCCGCCGGTGAGGACAATGCCTCTGTCGACGATATCCGCTGCAAGTTCCGGCGGCGTCTTTTCAAGAACATTCTTGACCGTCTCTAATATCTGTTCTGTTGCTTCCTTAAGTGCTTCTTCTGTCTCCTCGGAACTTACCTTGATCGTGGTCGGAAGTCCGCTCACAAGATTTCGTCCCTTGACATCCATATATTCAACTTCGGGCCGCTTAAATGCGGTTCCTATATTGATTTTGATATCTTCTGCAGTACTCTCTCCGATAAGAAGATTGTGCTTCCTTCTCATATATCGTACAAGCGCCTGGTCAAAATCATCTCCGGCGATCTTGATGGATTCGCTGACAACGGTTCCGCCCAAAGATATTACTGCCACATCCGTTGTTCCACCGCCGATATCTACTATCATATTACCGCAGGGCTTGGAGATATCAACTCCTGCTCCGATGGCTGCCGCTATAGGCTCTTCGATAATGAATACTTCTCTGGCTCCGCACTGGATGGTTGCATC
>JAEEGL012641104.1_pt1 | contig 13101 bp, 9 predicted proteins | sample 9134231 | NCBI WGS metagenome assembly JAEEGL01 (sample SAMN16246548, study PRJNA631951) | gut metagenome | biome: gut microbiome; feature: rumen; material: fiber-attached | host: Bos | place: Iran: Karaj | collected 2018-10 | reverse complement strand
GAAAAAAATCGGGAATTGGTAATATGTCATAAACGCAAATATGTTTTCTTCCGCATATTGCAAATCATTAACATTACCGGAATAGATATTACCCATATATGCGGTGTCAAGTGCCGAATCAAACGGAACAAATACTCCGTCATCCGATGCCAATTCGATTTTGCTCATTACCTCATTTCCAGCTTTATCGATAAATGTAAGATTGCTTCCGTTCTCGGAAAATGATGACACCGTATTCTTGATTACATATACACCTTTTGCTGCCAGCAATAAAGTATGTGTTTCATTCTCCGAATCTTCAATACTGTATAAAACTTTACCTTCCGTATCAATAATATCGATTCGATTGGGTCCTCCGGAGGCATTCGGTATTGCAACCGCAGCTGCACCGTCATAAAAAGAGGAACCATATGACACAATAACTCCTGATTCAACATAAGGAGTAGAGTAAATAGCAACTCCGTCCTTATTGATTGCATATAAAGTATCTTCCGAACGAACCCATGCATATCCTTCTTTAAAAGGAGATACCACCTCAACAATCGGAACCGTTACACCGACTGGTTCCGGTTCCTCTACCGATGGTTTTTCACTTTCCGCCGGCTTCACTACGGATTCGATTTCCTGCGGTTCAACGGATTCAACTTCTTTTACCGCTTCTTTCTTAAGGCTGCAACCTGCCAGAACAGCTACACAAAGACCTAAAGAAATCGATAAGTATGTTAACTTTTTCACTCCTGTTTCCTCCTGTATTTTTTACTTCATTTCCGTATCATCGTACTACCCCCCTTTTATTCTGTCAAGCGCTTGAATTTACTGGGTTTTCACGATAAATGATCCTCTTTTTTCCAACAAAAAAACGGTACTGTATTCTTCATACAGTACCGCATGATACTTAAATCGGATTAATGCTTCGGGCTGGTCATAACCTTGGGTTTTGCGTTGCCCGATGCTTTCGGTCCGTTTGCTTTCTGAGCTTCCGGCTTCTGTCCTTCCTTCTGTGCCTTAGCCTTATAGGCTTTGAGCGATGTAACCGATGTGGCCAGATCCTTCAAAGTATAATTTACTTTCAAACGCATCAGACGTTTGGTACTCTCCGGCAAGTCCTTCGTTGCTTCTTCCTTCGCTTTCTGATTCTTAATCACCTCGTCAAAGGTCTTCTTATAATCCTTCTCGGTTTTCTCGTAAAACGAACTCATTTTTGCCTCGCCCGAAAGAACATCCAGGTTCCCATAGTAATCTGTTCGAAGACCTTTTACAAGCGTAGGAAGTTTTGAAGACATTTTAAACTCATCCAGTATAGTCTGATATGTCTGCCAGCGAACGAAGTCCTTAAAATCGCCTTCCTGAATCGGCTTGTTTCCGAACTTGTCTTCCATCTCCTTCATCATCTCACGAATGCTGTCTTTCGCTTCATTAATCGCGAGCTGAATTTCCACCGATGCCGAGGGGTTGAAATAAACCTGTGAGATAGCCTCCGGACTAATCGGCTCATTCTGGGCCTGATTCAGAATATATTTCATAAGCGGATCGTTCTTTAACATTTTGACCGTCTGCTGGTTATTCAGATTTCGAATCACGGTTCCTTCCGCTTCCGGATTGGCGATGCGATAATCTTTTGTTTTGTCGCGAATCTCGCGTTCCGCCTTCAAGCATGCAATGTACTGATACAGTTTCTCAACGGCAACCGGGTCCTTCATGCTCTTACCGCTGCATTCGCTTTTAAACATCCAGGTTGTTGCGGAAAGATTCTTTCGGGTGATTGCGTTATTTTCCATAAGATCGGCAATGCCCTCAAGCTTTACCTCAATATGGTCCCTGTACTTCTCAATTTCTTCCAGATTTCCCTCAGTTCCGATTAATTCGTCGGAAACATCATCCATCAAGTCACTGATATTTTCTTTTGCATTCTGAAGTTTGTCTTCAAAAACCTTCTTCTCTTCTTTTACATCCGCAAGTTTTTTATTTGCTGCCTCAAGAGATTTGGATGCATTATGATAATCATCAATCGAGAGCTTGGCACTCTTAAGTTTCTCTGTAAATTCGGCGTAATCTTTCTCGTAACCTTCTTTTCCGCCCGGGTATTTATCAAGCGCATCTTCGTACTTTTTCAGGTCTTCCCCGTACTTCGCCAAATCCTTCTTATACTCCGCGGACTTGCGATCGTATTCATTCGCATCACGCTCGTACTGTGCAAGTTTATCTTTGTACTGTGCCGACTCCGCAACGTATTTTTCATAATCCGCATCATACTTAGCCGCTGCATCGTCATATGCACGCATGGCATTTATGTATGCGTTGTTTTCCTTTATTGCAGTTTCACGATTGGCATCCATGCCGGAGGTTATGAATTCATAATCTTTTACTGCTTTCTCGTAAACTGCGAGATCCTGTTCATACTTTGCATAGTCCGACTTATATTTCGCAGTGTTCTCCGCAACCTTTGTTTCGTATTCTTTTACGCTGTTTTCATAATTCTTGTAATCCGACTCATACTTCGCCATTTCCTCCTGATAACGTTCCATGGAGGCATTGTACTTCTTCGTCTCTTCCCTTTGTTTAAGGAGCGCGTTTCTTTCTTTGTATTCTTTAAGCTTTACCTTGTATTCCTTCTCTCTATCCGGAAACGTCAAAGCATCCGACCTGAAAGCATTCAGTTTTGCATCATACTCAAGCCGCCTTGTGTATGCTTCTGTGTCTTTTCCGCGGAATAATCTCGAGAAAAACAGGGCGATTTTGGAATAGCTTGGTGCCGGACCGGGATCCTGCGGAATCTTAAGTTTAGGCTCTTCAAAAGGTTCTAAATCCTTTGTTGCTTCCAAATCCACCAGAACTTCCGGTTTTTTCGGTTCATTCGGTTTCGTCGGTTTCACCGGTTTCTCCGGTACAAACGGTCCCGCCGGCTCCATCGGTTTTTCCGGAAGTTTCGGCATCCAGTCCTTTGGCTCATTAATATCCGGTTTCACAGGTGCTATCGGTTTAACCGGTTCCGCGGGAACAACAGGAGCCTTGGGTTCTGTCGGCTTAACGGGTTTAACAACTCCGCCCGGAAGAACAGGCTCGTTCGGAAGCTTTTTGATTTTATCCACCTTCTTCTGAAGTTTCAGAATGGAAGCCGTAATGTCCGCAATTCTGTCCTCAAATGCTTCGTTCGTGTCTTTCGCTTTCTTGATTACCTTCGAAGTGTCATCGCGAAGGTCTGCGGCTTTATTATATCTGCCGGCATCTGCCTGATCTTCTACGATATCTTCTGCCAGCGAAGATTTCATCGGTGTAAATTTGTTTCCGGGAAGCTGATTGACGGAGCTGATTCGCTCATCGGATTTCGAAAGCTGCCCTTTTGTATTCTTATAGGCATACGGAAGACCGGAGCCGTCGAAAACATACAGCTCGGCTCCCTGTTTTTTCAGTTCAGACTGAATCGCGTCAAGATCGGCAAAAACGTGACCGTCCTTGTCTACCGCAAAATAGTTTCCGTCATCGTCAAAGTCCGGCTCGGTCTTAACGAATTTCACGTTTCTGCGTTTCAGTTTAATATCTTCTTCTTCGACTCTTCGATTCTGCTTTTCCAGTTCCGCAATGTTTAAATTATCCATGTTATACTTCCTGTTTTATTTTGTTCTATTCTTGTAAGGTTTTCTATAATATCATTGAAATTTGTTGAATTCTCAAGCTTCTTGAACATCTTTTCAACACTTTACGAAAAAAGAATACACCCCCCTGTCCAACAAATGTCCAACATAAAAAGCGCCTTTTTGGCGCTTTTTTAAATTTTTTTATGCCGGCGGAATATCCAATAGTCACTGTGGATCGATAATCGGAAAATCAACCCGATACTCTTTCACCAACAACGGGTGTTTTAATGCATAGTCCAAAAGTTCCTCCCGCAGGTTTTCATTAACGTATTGCCGGACCGTTTCGAATTCCAGCTTATTGATTGCCGGACAGGTCGGTGTCAGTGCAATCACAAGTTCCCCGTCCTCCTTACGCATTACGCGCAGCGGCCAGATGCTGCAATCCCACGGTTTTTCTTCCTTCGAAAGAACGCATCCCGTTTCGGATAAATACGGGCATTTCGCCTCTTCCTCCGAATCGTCTGTTTGGTAATGACTGCTTAAATCATACCGCGCATAATCCGCATTTTCCGAAAACGGAATCAGAACCGTTTCATCAAGTTTCGGATTCTTACGAATGGCTTCCGTATTCTCTTTGGTAAAAACAGGCACCTCCCACAACGATGCTCTTCTGAACGAACAGCAGAATCTGCAGCCGGCGCAGGATTCCTTACTTAGTATTCCTGATAACATTTCTATAACTCCGTTACAATATACTTCTCAATCATTCTATAAGGCTGATATGACCTTTTCGCACGCCTCAAACCTTCCATACCGAGATCTTCCTCGCGATTGATATATGTGTAATCCTTGCAGCAAAGAATCGCGAATTCATTGCAAAGAAGCTGATAGATTCCCGTGATGTCGCGACGGCCTTTCTCAATTACTTCATCCATGCAGTCGTCGTTTAATGCAACACCCGCAGCATAACCCACAACCGTACTCTTGACGTAAACTACGATGCCTTTAAATTCCAGCTCGTCAAAATGCATCAGATAATACCTGATGGCCTCGTTCTCCCGCGCAAGCATTTCGTCATACCCTTCCGCAAGCCGGTCTTCAATCCAGGCTTTCTGAAACAGAATCACGTCAAGCAGATTGTCCTCACAGATATCCTCGATGCGAACACTTCCTTCATACGTCGAATAAAAAGCACGCACGCGGTTTCTCTTTGCCGCCAGTGCTTTCCCCGGAAGCACGCGCAGGTCTTCCGCAAGATACAGATACTCCGCATAATCTTCCGAATTCTCGTAAGTAAAACGCCCCGAGTACTGTTCTTCCAGGATGCTCTTAAACTCTTCCGTTACGGTAAAGAACTTCACCTTCGAATCATATTCTTTCGCATCATTCAGAATCATATCGATAAAATGTTTCGGATCCTTCATATCGCCGAGCGGTGCAAGATAAACGCGCACACCTTCCTCATCCAGAAAGCTTCTGTGAACGAATAAAACATCCTCGCAAAGTGCATATTCATCGCCGTACTTCATGGAAAGGCCGGTCATTAAATAAACCGAATGCTGACACGAAGAAGCGCCGTATTTTTTCAGATACGGGTCCAGCAGGTTCTTTTCTTCGATTGTCACTTTTTTAAACTCAATCATCAATCTTAAAACAATCTATCTCCATTCCGCTGTGCAGTTTTTCCACATGATCTCCAAGCTGCTCTTTTAAAATATCAAAAGCATGGTCGCCGGTGCAGTGACCGGTATATATATGTTTTATGCCTGCTTCTTTCAACTCCGATGCACAGGTGAGAATATCGTCGTCCGAAGATTTATGAAGATGGAATCCGCCGATAAATGCATAGATTTCCTTCTTCTCATCGCAGTAGTATTCTCTTACTTCTCGGATGATATTTGCCACACCGGCATGGGAACAGCTGCTTACGATTACGGGGCCGTGTTTGGATTCCAGAATAAGCGTCTGTTCATGGCGAAAATCATCGGGCACCATTTCATCGCCTTCCTCACGGAACAGTTTCGTCCGCTCTCCGATTGCAGAAAGTCCCTCCGATGTATGCGGAATCAGAATCGTGGACCAGGATAACGGGAGTTTGAAATCTTCGTCCATATACTGAAGGCGCTTTGCATATTCCTCAAAAATACCCTTTCTGGGGCCGATATATTTTAAGCCGTCCTCGTGTACGGAATAATAACGCGCATCCGCATCTTTTCCGACATAGAGTTTTGCTTTTTTGTTAATTTCAAAAAACTTATCGAAACCGTCCGCATGGTCATAATGTGCATGCGAAAGAACCGCCGCATCCGCTTTTGATAAATCGATGCCCATTTTCTTCGCATTCTCGTAGAACAAATCACTCTGTCCCGCGTCCACCAGCATCGTGTATTGTCCGTATTCGACATACAAAGACAGGCCGTGTTCCCCGGGCAGCGTAACACTCTCACCGGTTTCGTTTCCGGCATCGTCTTTTACGGCAACGCTTCCTTCTGAGTTTTCGGACAATACCACGATGCGAAAGCGCGATTTGTGTTTACTGGCCTTTATGGCATCAATGATGATTTGCGGCAGTGAATATACCGTAACATCCAGAAGAAATCCGATCCAGAAAAACGGTCTTGTCTGCGGAAAGAATAAAAAGGCACCTGCAAACCAGAACGCGCCGAAAAACGGAATCGCCGAAGTGTGCGTTCCGCGCTTTTTATTCTGAAAATAGACGCCGATATTATAAAAGTCATGAGCAAAGCCCATTATGATGCACACGCCCAAAAACAACGCACGGACTTTCTGCCAGTAAGTCATCCCTGATTCTCCACTAAAAAATGTCCCGCATACAGCAACTACAAACGTCAGTCAATTACAAATGTCAGTCAATCACAAGTTCCACCGGACAGTGATCGGAACCCATCACCTCCGCGTGAATGGAGGCTCCTTTGATACGGTCCTTCAGCTTCTCGGATACGACAAAATAGTCAATCCGCCATCCCGCATTTTTCTCTCTTGCATGGAACATGTATGACCACCAGGAATACGCATCCTTCGTATCGGGATACAGATAACGGAACGAATCCACATAACCGCTTGCAAGGACCTTTGAAAAGCACGCTCTTTCGCGGTCTGTAAATCCCGCATTGTTGCGGTTTGACTTCGGATTCTTTAAATCGATTTCTTCATGCGCAACATTTAAATCGCCGCAGTAAATAACCGGTTTCTTCTTCTCCAGTTTCAGGATGTATTTTAAGAACGCATCCTCCCAGGTCTCGCGGTAATCAAGCCTGGTAAGCTCTCTCTGGGAATTCGGAACATACACGACAATCATGTAAAATTCTTCGAATTCCGCCGTAATCACACGGCCCTCATGATCATGCTCTTCCACGCCGATTCCGTAAGTTACGTTTAACGGTTCCTTCTTCGTAAAGAGCGCTGTTCCGGAGTATCCTTTTTTCTCCGCATAATTCCAGTACTGATGATATCCGGGCAGCTCCAGATCGTGCTGATCCGCCTGCAGTTTTGTTTCCTGCAGACAGAAGATATCCGCATCCGCCTCGTTAAAATAATCGAGAAAGCCTTTCGTAAGGCATGCCCTGAGTCCGTTTACGTTCCATGAAATTAATTTCATATTGCTCCCTTCTCCCGCAGCACTTTACAGAAATGCCCGATCGGGAATCCCACCACATTCGCATACTCGCCTTCAATACGTGTTACGAATGCTCCGCCGAGTCCCTGAATTCCGTATGCTCCTGCCTTGTCCATCGGTTCGCCGGATGCAATGTATTTATGAATTTCCTCATCGGACAATTCATCAAAATACACTTTGGTCTCGTTATGAAACGTAATGGTTTCGTCCGGTAAAAGAATGCTTACACCGGTAAACACGCTGTGCGAACCGCCGCTCAACGCACGAAGCATCGCAAACGCGTCCTCTTCATCCTTCGGCTTGCCAAGGACTTTTCCGTCATGATACACGATGGTATCCGCGCCGATGATGCCGTAATTATCTGATGCCGAAACTGATGATGCGCGCACCGCCTCCGCCTTAATCAAAGAAAGCCTTTCCACCAGTTCTCCCGGCGAAAGGTCTTCTTCGATGTTTTCATCCGCTTCACTGACCAGTACTTCGAATTCCAATCCAATCTGCGTAAGCAGCTCCTTCCTGCGCGGGGAGCCGCTTGCGAGAATCCATTTCATTTGTTGATATGACATATATTCTTATCCTTCTTTTGAATACTCACCGTTTAGTGTCCACACATGGTCACTCCGGGCGGTTTACTTCGCCGGATTGGTTTCCGGCACAAACACTCTTGTATTCTTCACATCCTTCTGATGTGTGTTTTTCTTCTCCAATGCTTCTTCGCAGAATGCATCCTGTGAACCGAACGGCACCTTGCCGCGCTTGTCAAGTTTTGCATAGCTTCCGTCGGGTTGCAGGAAATAAGCCTTTAAATTGTCTCGTAGTTCCGTATCCAGAATATGTCTTAACCGTTCGGTCAGTTCCTTCGCTTCCACGGGGAAAAGGATTTCCACGCGGCGCTCTAAGTTTCTCGGCATCCAATCTGCGGAGCTTAAATAGAATTCTTCGTTTCCGCCGTTACGGAAATAATAGATTCTGCTGTGCTCGAGATAATTACCGACAATCGAATGCACGGTGATATTATCGGATACACCCGGAATTCCGACCTTCATACAGCAGATGCCGCGCACGATTAAATCAATCTTTACGCCGGCATTGGATGCCTCGTAAAGCGCCATAATGATATCCTGATCGCAGAGCGAATTCATTTTGGCCACGATTCTGCCTTCCTCACCGTTTACGGCAAGTTCCTTCTCTCTTGCAATCAATGCGAGGAATTTATCCTTCATCCAAAGGGGTGCAAGGGAAAGCTTATTCCATCCTTCCGGCTCGGAATATCCGGAAAGCATGTTAAATACAGCCGTTGCATCCTCTCCGATGGCTTCGTTGCAGGTAAAAAGTCCGAGGTCCGTATACAGTTTCGCCGTCGCATCATTGTAATTACCGGTCGCAAGATGCACGTATCTTCGAATGCCGTCCTCTTCTCTTCGTACTACAAGTGTAATCTTACTGTGTGTTTTTAATCCGACCAGACCGTATATTACATGGCAGCCGGCTTTTTCCAGTTTTCTCGCCCAGACAATATTATTCTCCTCATCAAAACGCGCTTTTAATTCCACAAGCACGGAAACCTGCTTGCCGTTATCCGCAGCTTCTGCCAACGCTGCAATAATCGGTGAATTGCCGCTGACACGGTAGAGTGTCTGCTTGATTGCCAGAACATCCTTGTCCCTTGCCGCTTCTTTGATGAAATTAACAACCGGTTCAAAACTCTCGTACGGATGATGCATTAAAATATCTTTCTTCTGAATCGCATCAAAAATACTCGGTGCACCTTCCACATCATAAACCGGGATTGGTGAAAACTTCGGCATCTTGTATTCTTCGAATCCGTCGAGTCCGTAAACCTTCATAAACACGGTCAGATCCACGGTTCCGTCGATGCGAAAGATATCCTCTTCTTCAATCTGAAGTTCATCCACAAGGATTTTTAACAGTTTCTTCGGAATGGAATCCTGCACTTCCAGACGAATGGCTTTGCCCCACTGGCGGCGCTTTACCTGTTTCTCAATCTCTTTTAACAGATCTTCCGCTTCGTCCTCGTCAATCGACAAATCGGCATTTCTCATGATTCTGAAAGGCGATGCGCAAATCACGTCGTAGTTTAAAAACAACTTGCTGATATTGCGTTCAATGACCTCTTCGAGGAAAATGATTTTCTTTCCTTCCCTGCACGGAAGCGGCACGATACGGTTTAATACACCCGGGACCTGCACGGTGGCAAACTCGGTCTCTGCCTTCGCACCGTTCTTTTTCTTTGCTTTGTCCGCATCTTCGTTCTTTGCACGGGAAGGTGTTTCCTTACGTTTCACCAAAGCACCGATGTTTAAGGATTTATTGCGGATTAAGGGGAAAGGTCTCGAAGAATCCACCGCCATCGGCGTTAAGACAGGATAAACATTCTCTTCGAAATACTCATCCACATATTTTGCTTCCTCTTCCGTCAGTTCCTCATGGGAACGTACGACGGTAAGTCCGACTTCGTTCATTGCCGGAATCAGACTACGGTTGTAGGTTGAATACTGGTTTGCAACCAGTTCATGCGTTTTCGTACTGATGATTGCAAGCTGCTGCTTCGGCGTCAGTCCCGCGATATCCTTCTTCGTGTATCCCGCATCCACCATGTCCTTTAAGGATGCCACACGAACCATGTAAAATTCGTCGAGGTTGGAAGAAACGATGCTTAAGAATTTTAAACGTTCAAACAAAGGGATGCTTTTATCTTTTGCTTCCCCCAGAATTCGTTCGTCAAATCCAAGCCACGACATTTCACGGTTGATATAGTATTCCGGATTTCGTAAATTCAAACCTGCCATATTAAGTCCTTTTCCCATCAAATGCTTTTCTTTTGTTTCAGAACCGGATGTACGTTAAATACCTCTTCAAAGAACATCGCCTTCTCGTCAAAGAGTCCCTTTTCGAGTTCGATATTCTGATCCGTATCGACACGCAGAATCAGTTCACCCTCATCAAGCGTAATCTTCACGTTCGTGAACTTCTGCTTATGCGATGAATCGAGTGCGCATGCAAGACGAAGAATTGCCGTCAGTTTTGCGATAATTAAGTATTCGCTTCGGTCAATCGTCGACGTACTTGCAATCGCTTCATAGTAGATAAAATCGTCATGATTAAACCGCACGATATTTGCAAGCACCTGACGCTCCGCGTGGGAGAGACCGATGATTTCGGTATTCATCACGATATTGTACGAACAGTCTCCGACCTGCGTTAAGGACATATAACGTCCGCAGTCCTGCAGCAGTGCCGCAATCTGTAAAAACAGTCTTTCGCGTTTTCCGAGGCCGTGCAGTTTCTTCGTCGCGTCAAAAATGCTGAGCGCGATTTTTTCCAGAGCCTCACCGCGCTTGCGGCTGCCCTGATATCGGTTGTTGATATTCTTCGCGCACGCAATGATATCCTGTTCAAAATCATGCTCCGGACGAATCAGTTTATTGTTTACCGCATAATCGTATGCAATACCGTCGCAGAGCGTCACGCCGGGAACCCAGATGAATCCGGCATCCAGTGTCTCCATCGTACATTTGATTAACTGCGAGGATATCACAACCGACGATGTCATTTCTTTAAAGAATCCGCCCTCCAGAAGCTCCAGATAGGAGTTCTTGGAAAGATATCCGTAAGTCGATGAATTTTTTTCTTTATACTGCTTCAAGGACGGTGCCACATAATCGTCCACCACAATCAGATTATCTATTTTACGGTCCTTTAAATGCAGTTTCTTAAACACTGCCAGCTGGTCGTTAATGAGTTCTTCCAGAAGCGATGCCGTATGCGAAGGTTTAGCACCGATCTGCTTTAACTGGTCGTTTAAGCGGAATACGCCGAGACGCATATTCTGGGTGGTAACCAGAGTGTCCTTGTCGAATAACGAAAGCTGAATGCTGCCGCCCCCGATATCGAGAATTGCGGTACCTTTTTTGATAATCTCTTCGAAACCGTCTCCCGCGGACGCAACGGATTTGTAATCCAGGAAGCGCTGCTCGGAATTGCTTAATACCTCCACGGCAATACCCGTGCGGTTCTCTATCTGATCGAGCACAATCATCGTATTGTGAAGTTCACGGATGGCGGATGTGCCGTATGCCTTGTAATCATCCACCCTGTAGGAATCCATGATCTGCTTAAACTCGCGCAAAACATGGCAGAGCTCATCCATCCGCTCATACGAAAGAATGCCCTTCGAATAGGACTCGGTTCCCAAGTCAATACGATGACGAATGTAGTCGATTTGCTTCCACTCTTTCGTGCCGGATGAAATCTCATAGATTTTCATGGAGAGTTCGTATGAACCCACATCGATTGCCGCAAATAGTTTCTTTTTCATTCCTCTTCTTCCTTCATGGTTCGTACGTAAGTTTCCTTGATTCGACCGAGCAAATCGGTTGTTGTCATGCCCAGAATCGGGTGACGTTTGTACGGTGCGATTTCCGCAAGCGGAAGAAGCACAAAATCACGATTGCACATATCCACATGCGGAATACGTAAGTGGTCGCGTTCCAGAATAATATCGTCGTAGTAAAGAATGTCCAGATCCAATGTTCTCGGGCCCCATTTAATGAGTCGCTCGCGGCCGGCCTCTTTTTCCTCCTGCTGGAGGCGGGTTAAGAGCTCAATGGGGCTGTAAAGCGTATCCATGCAGAATACGGAATTGTAAAAATCATCCTGATCCACTCCGCCGTAAGCTTTGGAACGGTACATTTTCGAGGTACGAAGCACTCTGCAGTTTTCGTCCGCATCCAGATTCTCGAGTGCATTACGAATCAAATCTTCGCTGTCGCCCATATTCGATCCGGTTGCAATATAGGTTCTGTGCCAGCTTCTTTCCACGTGCACGGAAACAGTCTCCAAAGGCAGCGGAATCGGTGCCTCCGGCTTACTGATCTCCAGTTCGATACTCTGTGTTAAGGGGAATTTTACCATGATTTTACGTGCCAGCTGATTGGCAACGGTTTCAATCAGGTTGAAGCGGTTAATCCGCATGAAATCATTGATATAAAGACATACTTTGCCGTAATCCACGGCATCTTCCAAAGAATCGGACTGGGAAGCCGCAGTCGTATCCATACGAAGTCTGGCATTGATGATGAAGTTCTGTCCCTTCTCCTGCTCTTCTTCGTAAACCCCGTGCCACGCAAAAACTTTCAGACCCGAAATAATAATCTCGTCCATCATAATCGCACCCCCATGCATTATTATTTTTGCAGTATCGCCTCCGTCATACGAATGGCTCTTACATTCTCTTTTACATCATGCACACGCACGAATGCGGCGCCTTTCATAACGGCCATAACGGTCGTTGCAATCGTTCCTTCCACACGTTCGAAAATCGGCAAATCCAGCGTCAGTCCGATTACGGATTTTCTCGAAGTTCCGAGAAGTACCGGATAGCCGAGTGTATGGAATTCTTCCAGATGATTGATAATCTCAAGATTCTGCTCGTAGGTTTTTGCAAACCCCACGCCGGGATCGATGATAATGTTCTTTTTATCAACGCCCGAAGCGATTGCATCCTTGCAGTACTTCTTTAAGTCTTTCTTCACATCGGACATAAAATCAACATAATCCATATTCGCGCGGTTATGCATAATCACGCAAGGAATGCCTTTTTCGGCAACCAGATCGCGCATCTTCGCATCGCCCTGCAGCGAACGGATATCGTTTACCATGTCACAGCCCGCTTCCACAGCAGCCCTTGCAACCAGGGAATCTGCCGTATCCACGGAAATCGGGATATCGAAATTCTTACGGATTCCTTCAATTACGGGAACCACGCGGGCAATCTGTTCTTCGCTCGTAACCGGAATATAACCCGGTTTCGTACTCTCTCCGCCGACATCAATAATGGATGCACCCTGGGCAATCATTTCCTCGCAG
>JAEEGL012614883.1_pt1 | contig 13101 bp, 1 predicted proteins | sample 9134231 | NCBI WGS metagenome assembly JAEEGL01 (sample SAMN16246548, study PRJNA631951) | gut metagenome | biome: gut microbiome; feature: rumen; material: fiber-attached | host: Bos | place: Iran: Karaj | collected 2018-10 | reverse complement strand
TCATACATATCTTATATGCATGTCGACACACGCTATCTCTTTCTTCTCATCCGTTTCAATTTACGCTCGCTTCTTTTCAACCGCCGTTTTTTCGGCGAAAGCGGTTGCAAAAATACAACCTTTTTCCTTTCTATCAAAATATTTTTTCATTTTTCCCCTAAACACAATGGTCTAAATTATGTGAACCAGCACTTTACATACAGAAATTTTTTTTTACACATCGCGGTTTTCTCCGGAAAACCACCCGCAGAAACCAAAAAAACACCAAATTTCGACCTCTTTTTCACCACTATCCACGAAAAATTTGCCGAAAATAAAATTACACACTGAAAAACAATAAATTATACACAAAAAAGGGCCCACACAGATGTGTAGGCCCTCATTTATTGAGAATGTATTTCGACCTCTATCGAGTCACCACGACACGTCGGGCCGGGGTTTCACCCACCTTCACAAGGTAGACGCCCGATGCCACGGAGAATTCCGCAGCAGAAGACTCAACCCTGTTCACTCCGGCGATGCGTCGGCCAGTCACGTCATAGACCACCACCGACATACCATCGGCACCCTCGACCACGATTTTTCCGTCGAGGTTGTAGACCGAGAAGTTGTCGTTCTCAACGTCAGAAATACCCACGTTGTCGGTGACAGCAATGTTGGAACGAATCACAGACTCATTCTTGGTAATGCTGCAGGGAGTACTCTTGACAGCCGCCACCTGATAATACTTCGTGCTGCCAGGTGCATCCTCGTCGGTATAGGTGGTATTACCACCCACAGGCAACTGGTCTATCATCTCAAGACCTTCGCTCTGGCTGAAACGATAAATCATGTAGCTGACGAATTCAGTACCCTCGTATTCGGTCCATACCAAATTCCAAGTACGGTTGCTCATACCTGGACTGATGGTGAGGTGCATCGTCTTGTGAACATCGCCAAAGTCGGACTCATAGCCATACACATCCACCGCAGTCATCTTGTAGCGGTAGCTGCGCGAAGCGGGACGCGAAGTGGTATCCACCCACGACGAAGCCGAGTCGAAAGGAACCACAGCCACGATGGCATACACTCCAGAGGTATTGGACTCACGATAGATATTGTACCTATCAACCTCATAGTCCTTGGTCCATACAACCACATTACGGTCATCCTGGACACTCACCATGCAGAGGCTGGGTGTAACATCATCGGTGAAGACGGCAGCAATCAGGGTGTCCTGCGTGACGGCAATCACGCGGGTCAAGGTCTGGTCACCATTGTCCCACTCGGCAAAGTGGTAGCCGTCAGCAGCTGTAGCCTCTAGCGTAAGCATCGTGCCATAGGGATAGCTGCCGGCACCGGTGACGGTACCGCAGGTGTTGTAGTCGGTCACACCGTCAGCAGTACCCAGGCGTACAGCAGTGGCCACCGTGTGGGTGTCGATGGCGAAGACGGCCGTCAGCGAGAGGTCGTCGGTCACCGTCACCGTTCTCACACTTTCAGTGACGCCATCGCTCCACATCACAAAGTGGTGGTGAGCCGCCACCACCGTAGCGGCAAGCTGCACCTCGTCGAGATACTCATAAACACCGCCTCCAGTCACCGTACCCAGCGAGTCGTCGTTGCTGGTCACAGTCAACGTGTAGAGGTTGTGGGCATACTGTGCCGTGAATGCGGTATCCTGCGTGAGCGTGATAGTGCGCGGATTGTCGGTCACACCGTCGTTCCACTGGCTGAAGTGGTAGCCATAATTGGCCGTCGCCTCCAGAGTCACACTGTTCAGGTAGTTGTAGCTGCCAGCGCCCGTCACACTGCCGTGGATGCTGCTATCGACCGCCAGCGTCACATTGTACTGGTTGAAGTCGAACTGAGCTGTGTAGGAATCGTTGCCCGTGGCAACCACCTGACGCGGATTGGCTGTCACGCCGTCGTTCCACTGAGTGAAGTGGTAGCCGTAGTTGGCCGTGGCCTCCAGAGTCACCGTATCGAGATATTCCACCGTGGCGGTGCCGCTGGCCGAACCCTTCACCTCATCGGCCGTGAGGGCGGTGACGGTATAGTTGTTCTTGGCAAACAGGGCAGTGAACGACGTATCCTGTGTCAAGGTGACAGTACGCGGATTGGCAGTCACGCTGTCGCTCCACATAGTGAAGTGATAACCATAGGCGGGCGTAGCCGTGACCGTGCAATCTGCGAGGTAGTTGTAGTTGCCGTTGCCCGTCACGGTGCCGTGTTCCACATTGTCCACCGCAAGGCCCAGATAGTACTGGTTAAAGTCGAACACTGCGGTATAGACCACATCGGAGGTCACAGCCGATTGACGCGGATTGTCGGTCACGCCGTCGCTCCACTGGGTGAAGTGGTAGCCATAGTTGGCCGTGGCCGTAGCCGTAACAGAGTCGAGATAGAACAGCATCGTGTCGCTCACCGCAGCCACACCGCGCTCTGCATAGTTTGCCTGGGCGGCAACAGTGTAGCTGTTGCGGGCAAACTGAGCCGAGAACGAAGTATCCTGCGTCAAGGCAAAAACACGGGGATTGTTTGTGTCGTTGTCGTTCCAACGGATGAAGTGGTATCCGTATGCCGGATTGGCAACAAGCGTCACTTCTGTCAGGTAGTTGTAATTGCCGGCGCCCGTCACACTGCCGTGCTCGACATTGTCGACAGCCGTTGCAACATTGAACTGGTCGTAACCGAACACCGCCAAGAACACCTTGTCCGACGTTGCCACAACCGTACGCGGGTTATCAGTCACATTGTCGTTCCAGTGTTCGAAGTGGAAGCCGTATTCGGGCACTGCCGTCAGCGTCACGCTGTCCATATATGGCACCGTGTCGCTGCCCAGTACAGTACCCATCACCACACTGCTTGTATCAACCGTATTGAACAGCGAGAACACAATATTGTCCACCACCGCAGCATTGGTGTTTCCACAGCAATTGTCATCGTACCAATAGAAAATCAGCTTATAATTCCCACCTTCCACGGTCACCGAGCCGTTGGCCTGCTGCCATTCGTAGCCGTTGGCCAGTTGTTGGGCGTTCTCAAGCAAGATTGCCTCACCCTGCACCTCATAATGGCCCCAAGCCGATTCATTCAGTGCAACCGATTCGGGAAGCAGAGCCACCCGGATGAAGTCCCATCCGGCTTCTCCAGGATTCAACCAATCGAACGAATAATTATATGTGCCCGTGAGAAGCGAAACCGGATGGTAAGCCCATACTATCGACTCATTTTGGTTGTTATAATGATTGTTATACCCATTGTCGCTGACAAAGAGCGCACGGTTGGAGCTATTGGTATCATATGTGCCGATATACCAGCGATTGGTGTAGGCACCGTTCACCAGCGTCCAGCCTCCGTCGTCGTTCGCATCTTCGAAGTCGAAGTTATAGCCTCCACTCACCGATGCTGTTCCAACAATACTATACATATTAATCTCGAACAGCGCAGTGAAGGCGGTATCCTGCGAAACGACGAAGAAACGGGGGTTGTCGGTCACGCCGTCGCTCCACTGCGTGAAGTGGTAGCCCGTCTGCGGCACCGCCGTGACGGCCGTCATGAACCCGTATTCGCGCAAGAAGGAGATGCTGTCGCCATTGAGGGGATTCTCGTCAAGGGTGTAGGAGATTACACCGTAGGGCGTTGCAGCGTCCACTTTGGCCGTCACATTGTACAAGTTGCGTTCAAACATGGCGTCGCCCCACCAGTTGCCATCGACGGGAATCACACGGACACTGTCGGTCACACCGTCGTTCCACTGCACGAAATGGTAGCCGTAGTTGGCACGGGCAACAAGAGTCACCGTATCGTCGGCCGGCACTGTGTCGCAGCCCAGCACCATACCGTATTCGGACGAAGGCCACACATTGCCGACCACATAGTATGTGTCGATGGCAAACAGCGGTGTCAGAATGGTATCCTGTGTCAGGTTGACGGTACGCGGGTTGTCGGTCACGCCGTCGCTCCACTGGGTGAAGTGCCACTTCCAGTCGCCCCAGGCCCACACCTCGGCCGGCGTGGTGCAGCTCGGCTCGACATTGACACTGGCATAGCCATGTTCCAGCGCGCCAAACTTGAGGGCATAGGTGTTGGTCTCCACCAGGTTGGTGGTGTTCCAGAAAGGTGTGTTCTGGTAGGTAGCCAGCAGGCCACAGGGCACATGCACCTGGGCGTTGTCATTGAGACGGTCAAGCACGTCGCCCGTCACCGACGGAGGCAATCCCTGCATCTTCAAGTGCTGGATTTCACTGGTGATAAGGTAGGTCGGTATCGACTGTACCGCGTCATCCACAAACACCTTGGTGAAGTACGGCAGGGCGTTGTTGGCCACATACTCGCAGTTCACAGCGTTATAGAAGAGTGTGTTGTTGCTCATGATGGCGTTCTCCTCGATGCGAGTCACCGTCGAGGGAATTGTCACCTCAAGGCTCCAGTTGCACTCCCAGAAAGCCTCGTGGCCGATACTCAGCAAACCTTCAGGCAGTTGAAGCGAATGTAGTGTACTGAGTCGTTCGAAAGCATAAGGTTTAATGGCTGTAATGCTATTGGGAATTTCCAGATTGTTCACCACCTCGCCGCCTATATAGAGATTGCGGGAATAGGTAATGGGCTGAGCATTCCATCCGTTGGCAAAGCCAATATGACACCACTGCTCCACAGTACCATTATAAATGGTGCGCAGCAAACCGTTGCAGCCCTCGAAAGCTGCATCGCCAATGGTATCGAGGGTTGACGGCAGCGTTATCGAAGCGATACTCGAAAGGTTGTAGAATACATTCCTCTTAAGTTCCGTGATACCCTCGGGGATGACCGGGTTTATCACTTCGACTCCGTTCATAAACAAGTGGCGGGCATAGCAGATGGGATTTGAGCTTCCACATTCAAAGTCGATATTACACCATTGCTCCATACTTCCGTTCCAGATGACGCGCGTCAGGTTGTCACAACCGGAGAAAGCGTCACACCTCACTCGAGTCAGGCCCTTCGGCAGAGTAATCCAAGTCATGTTGTTCTGCCCGCTGAAGGTTCCCCAGCCGTCAATCTCGGTCACTGGGAACAACATACCCTCATACTCCACGCTGTCGGGTATGGCATAGATGCCGTTGATAGTGCCGTTCACGCTCTGCAGCGTCATGCCACGACCGTTGTAACGGTAGCAGGTGATGATGCCCGCAGTGGTATCGCAGAAGTTGAAGGGTTCGAACTGCGGATAGAAGATGCGGCTATAGGTCGCCACCACCGTACGCACCGAGTCGTTGTAGTTGTTGTAATCCCAGTCTTCCCAGCGCAGGAAGGTGAATCCGGGATAGGCATGGGCCTCAAGAGTCAAGGTGTCGAGCGCCAGCACGTTGACTACTTGCTGTCCGTTCACTGCCACCCAACCCTGCAGCGTGTCGTACAGTCCTACAGCCACCGTGTAGGTGTCGATGGCGAAAACGGGTGTCAATATGGTGTCCTGTGTCAAAGTGATGGTACGGGGATTGTCGGTCACGCCGTCGGACCAGCCGATGAAGTGATAATAGCTGTCGTTCGAGGCATACACCTGGGCTGGTGTGCTGCAGGTGGCATTCTGCCACACGTCCACATGTCCGTGCTCGGCGCCGCCGAACTTGAGAGCGTAAGTGTTGGTCTCCACGAGGTTGGCGGTGCTCCACACTGGGTCTGACTGGTACTGGCTCAACATTCCGCATCGTACCTGTACTTGCGATCCTTCGGGCATACGGTCAAATGCAAAGGGATCCACCGTCGGCGGGTTGCCCTGCATCTTCAGCGTCCACAAGTTGCCTGTAAAGAGGTTAATAGGCAGACTCTGCACATTCTCGCCCACGACGATAGTGTTGAAATCAGACAGAGCGCCGGCATCCATAAAGGTACAATTCGTGGCATTGAAATAAAGTATATTATTGCTCATCACCGCCGCATGCCCGATGCGAACCACCGTCGATGGAATAGTCACCTCAAGACCCCAGTTGCAGTCGTAGAAAGCATAGCTTCCGAGACTCAGCAGACCCTCGGGAAGCGACACCGAACGCAGGGTGCTGAGGTGGGCGAAAACACCCGGCTTGACGACTGTCACACCCTCGGGAATCACCAAGTCCACCACAGGTGCCCCGCCGATATAAAGATTGCGAGAGCGGTCAATCGGGCTGCTAGTCCAGTAGTCGGCCATACCCAAATCGCACCAGTCGGCCACCGTGCCGTTGAAGATGGTGCGCCGCAAGTTGCTGCAACCCTCGAAAACACCATACTCAATGGTATCGAGCGTCGACGGCAAAGTGACAGAGACCATATTCTCATGCGCATAAAAAGCCCACTGGCCAATCGAGGTGACCCCCTCGGGGACAATAAGATTGATAACCTCCTGACCACCAATATACAGACTGCTGTTGCGGGCAGGCTGGGAACCCGAATCATCGAACCTGATGGCACACCACTGCCCCACAGTGCCGCGGAACACCGTACGTACACCCTGGCCAAAACAACCCGAACCAATCCATGACAGCGAAGCGGGGAGTGAAATCTCTGTCATATTGGGCTGGTCGTTGAACACCCAACCATCAATCTTGGTCACAGGCAGCATCTCGCCCTCATACATTACACTGTCGGGAATTACCACGTTGCCGTTCAATGTGCCGTTCACACCGCCGAGGGTCATACCGGCATTATAATAGTAATAATAGAATATGGTATTGTCAGGCAACGTGTCGTAGAGGTCCTGCACAAAGACAGGTGTCAGCAAGGTATCCTGCGTCAGCATCAGTTCGCGCGGGTTGTCGGTATTGCCGTCGCTCCAGCGCATAAAGTGCCAACCTTCATTTCTATTAGCCACAAATCGGGCCGGCGTTGTGCAAGTTGCCCAATCCCAAACATCGACATAGCCATGCTCGGTCGAAGCAAAAGAGAGCGTGTAGGTGTTGGTCTCTTGCAGTTGCGGCACCTGGTTCCACTCGTCGTTGGCCTGGTAGAGCGGCAACAGGCCGCAGGCCACCTCGACACGGGCGTCGCTGCGTAAGCGGTCAAGGGCCCAGTTCTCCACTGTAGGAGGTACGCACTTCATGCGGAGCACCTGCAGATTGTTGGTGATAAGACCGTAAGGAATCACCTGCACACCCTCGCCCACCGTGATGGTACCTACATAAGGGAAGGCGTTGTTCGACAGTTGTGTGCAGTTGACTGCATTGTAATAGAGCTGGCCTCCGATATGAAGTGCCTCATTGGCTACATAGGTCACATTGGCAGGAATTACCACTGAAGCGTTCCAGCAATCCCAGAAGGCATATGAACCGATGGTGTGCAGCGAATCAGGCAGGTCGAACATCCTCATATTGCCGCAATAGCGGAATGCACAGAAGTCGATGTCGGTGATATAGGGAGAGAAGTTGATTGTGTTGAGGTACTCGCAACTCTCAAAAGCAAACTGACCAATCCTGCGCACATCGTCACCAAAGGACACCGAGATGAGGCTATTGCAACCGTAGAATGCGTAGTCCTTGATAACAGAGACACCAGCAGGAACAACCAAATCTGTCACCTTGCTGCTTCCAAGGAAGAAGTTGCGCGATCTGTGGATGGGGTTGGCACTGGCACCACCGAATCCGACATTGCACCACTGGGCGATGCTGCCCGTGAATCGGGTTCGACCCAAGGCATTGCAATTTTCAAAGGCACCGTAGCCGATGGTGTCGAGCGTCGAAGGCAGCGTCACATTGGCCAACTCGGTGCAGTTCACAAAGGCATACTGACCAATAGAGGTCACACCCTCGGAAATAATGGGATTGATTACCTCATCATTACCAATATAGAGACGGTGGGCACTCTGTGTCGGATTGGACCATGCGTTCTCAAAATAGATTTGGCACCACTGAGCCAGCGTGCCAGTATAATTGACCGCCGTCAGGTTAGACTCGTCATAGAAGGCATCATAACGAATGGTATCGAGTGTGGCAGGCAGGGTCACCGATGTCATGTTAAACTGCTGGGCAAGGCTCCACGAGTCGATGCCGACCACGGGGTATCTGTTGTCGTCGAACGTCACCGTATCGGGAATGACCAAATCGCCCGAGATGTCGCCGTTGTGACCCGACACCACCATACCGCGGCCGGGAGCATAACGGTAGTAAAGCTGACCGTCGACAAACTGCATCAGTTCAAAGTTAGCGCATAATTCGTTGTTGCCCCATACCTCAAAGGTTCGCACGGCTTGACCATCGCCATCGCTCCAACCGGAGAAGTAATAACCGGGATTGGGGGTGGCGGTGATGGTCACCGTCGCGCCGGCCAGCACTGTGTCGCCGCCGGTCACATTGCCGCGCTCATTCCACTCGTTACACACCACGGGCACCACATAGTAGGTGTTGAGGGCAAACTCGGGAGTAAACATAGTGTCCTGCGTGAGTACTACCTCGCGCGGGTTGTCGGTATTGCCGTCGGTCCACTGGGTGAAGTGGTAGTGGTCGTTGGCACCGGCATATATCTGGGCATTCGAAACACAGGTTGCCTGGTTCTGTATCCAGGCGGAACCATTGTCCGAATGGCCGAACTTGACGGCATAGGTATTGGTTTCCATCAAGTTGGGCCAGCTGCTCCACACGGCATCCTGCTGATAGAGGCTCAGCTTGCCACACTTCACCTGTATCTGGGCACCTTCCCACAACCGATCGAAAGCATAGCTGGCCACCGTGGGTGGATTGCCCTGCATCCTCATAATGCTGATATTGCCGGTGAAGAGGTAAGGTGACAAGCTTTGTACATTTTCACCCACCACAATGGTGTTGGCGTCAGGAATGGCATTGTTGGAATACTGAGTGCAATTGGCGGCGTTGTAATACACCGTATTGCCACGTATTGCATACTCTCCAATATAAGTCACCGTCGAAGGAATAGTAAAGACTGTACCCCACATGTTTTCGAAAGCATAACGACCGATGCGCACCAGACCCTCGGGCAGATCTACCTTGGTAATTTCGTTCAATCCCTGGAAAGCACACGGCTTAATGACCGTCACCCCTTCCGGAATAACCAAACTGGTCACGCGGCTTCCACCAATATAGAGTTTGTTGCAGTGGACGAGTGGGTTGGAACCCCACTCCTCGTAGAATCCGATGCCGCACCACTGAGCCAGCGTGCCGTTGTAAGTGATGCGAAGCAGGTTGCCGCAGCCCTCAAAAGCGTCGTACCCCACCGTGTCGAGCGTCGAAGGCAGGGTGACGGTGGCAATATAGTTGAATTCGCGGAAGGCGTTGCGGCTAATGGAGGTGACCCCTTCGGGGATGACGAGGTCGACCACTTCGGTGCCGCCGATGTAGAGGCGGCGGACATTGTTATTGACCACAGGATTGGACCAATAGTTTTCAAAGTCAATTCCGCACCACTGCGCGATAGTTCCATTATAGTTGACTCGTGTCAGACCCTGCATATTATAGAATGCCTCGTTGTTGATGAGCCGGAGGGTGGCCGGCAGGGTAACAACGGTCACTCCCTGCTTCTCACCGAACACCCAGCTGTAGATGGAAGTGACAGGGTATTTCGTGCCCTCGTAGGTCACACTGTCGGGGATAACCACCTCGCCACTGATGTCGTCGCTGACGCTGTAGAGACCCATGCCTCCGTTGCGGTAGGTATAGCAGAACACATAACCGTTCGCAAGGGTGTCGCAGATGTTGATGGCCTCAAACACAGGATAGTACTCTCGGTTACCATAAACGACGAGGGTGCGCACCGAGTCCTCCCAGCCTTCGTCCCAGTCGTCCCAGCGAGTGAAACGGTAGCCGGGATTGGCGTGGGCGGCAATGGTGATGGTGTCCAGTGCCAACACCTGTTGGCTGCCGGTCACCCAGCCCTGCACGCTGTCGCGCACAGCCACATTCACGGTGTAGGTATCGATGGCGAAGACCGGGGTGAGCATCGTGTCCTGCGTCAGCGTGATGTTGCGCGGATTGGCGGTGTTGCCATCGGCCCATTGCACAAAATGATAGTACGCGTAGCTCTCGGCAGACACCTTGGCTGGCATGGTGCAGGTAGCCTCGGTCTGCACATAGGCGCGGCCGTGCTCGGCCTCGCCGAAGGTGATTTCATACATCGGTGTCTCGGACATGTTGGGCACCGCGCTCCATTCGGCAGCAGCGCGATAGGTGGCCAGCATACCGCACGGCACCTTCACCTGGCAGTCCGAACGCAGGCGCTCCAAGGCGTACTGTGCCACCGTGGGCGGGTTGCCCTGCATCTTGAGGTAGCCGATGCGGTCGGAGAAGAGGTTGGTGGGCATCGCCTGCACGTTCTCGCCCACCTCGATATTGCCACCCTCATAGAAAGCGTTGTTTTCAAAAACAGTGCAGTTGGTGGCATTATAATATATTTTGTCACCGCGGATGGCGCCCTCGCCGATGTAGGTCACCGTGGAGGGAATGGTAAAGCCATCTTCTGGCCACAGGTCAATAAAGGCAGAGCGACCAATATACTGCAACCCTTCGGGCAGCACCACAGTGCGGGTGCCATTGAGGCCTCGGAAAGCACTGTTCTTGATGACCGTCACTCCCTCAGGGATGATGATGTCGGTCACCTCGCTTCCACCGATATAGAGGTGGTGGGCATATTCAAGGGGGTTGTTGACGAAGCCGATACGGCACCAGTCGCTCAGCGTGCCGTTGTAGTTTACACGCACCAGTCCACCGCAATCATTGAAGGCTTCCTCTGCGACAGTGTCGAGCGACGCAGGCAGGGTGATGGTAGCCATAGCGTTCAGTCCCACAAAGGCAATGTATTTAATCGCCGTCACTCCTTCGGGAATCACCGGGTTGAGCACCTCCTCGCCACCGATATACAGGTGGTGGGCATAACGGGTGGGGTTACTGTGCCAGTTCTCGAACTGAATGTTACACCACTGCTCGAGCGTGCCGCCAAAGTCGACGCGTGTCAGGCCGGTGCACTCGTAGAAACCGGTCACATATTTCAGGTTCTTGGGCAGCGTCACCGAAGTCATGTTGCGCTGCTCGTTGAGGTCGCCGCAGCGTATCTCGGTCACAGGCATCATCGCGCCGTCATACATCACGCTGTCGGGAATCACAAAGGCGCCCGTGATGGTGCCAATGACGCGTTCAAGCGTCAAACCCGTAGCATTGGGCCGATAGAAAAGCACCAGGCCGTTTTCGAGGGTGTCGTAGTGGTCGGGGCCGAAAACAGGCCACAGGACTGTGTCCTGCGTCAGAAACACCTCGCGATAGCTGTTGGTCACACCGTCGCTCCAGCGTATAAAGTGCCAGTTCTCGTTGGCTCCAGCATCGATGATTGCGGGCAAAGTACAGGTGGCATCGCGGTTGATGCTGGCCCAGCCGTGCTCCGAGTTGACAAGGCGAAGGGTATAAGGAGGAACCTCCACGAAGGTATTTTCGGTCAGCTCGTCCCAGCCGGCAGCGGCGCGGTAGGTAGCCGTCAGACCGCAGGGCACCTGGATATTCACGCGCGAACGCATGTTGTCGAAAGCGAAGTTGGCCACCTCGGGCGGTGTACTGCCCATCAGTTTGAGCACACTCAAATAGTCATCGTAGGGCAACAGGTAGCGCGGAATGCGCTGCACCCCCTCGCCCACTATCATTCGGCCCACATGCGGTAGCGCCACAGCACCAGCATTCCAAGTCTCGTAACGCGCCACGTTGCAGTTCACGGCATTGTAGTACACCGTGCCGTTACCATGTAAGGCATACTCGCCGATAGAGGTCACGGTGGAAGGCACCGTGTAGTCGACATTCCACTCCCACTCCCAGAAGGCCCGATGGCCTATGCGCTGCAGGCCTTCGGGCATCTCCACCGTGTAGACATTGGAGAGGCGGAAGAAGGCATAGGGCTTGATTTCGGTCACCCCCTCGGGGATGGTCAGCGTGTTCTGCACACGGCTGTTGCCCACATAGAGCTTACGCGACCAATAGACGGGGTTGGACTGCTCGTCGGCAAATCCAATATGGCACCAGTCGGCCAACGAACTGCAATAGACGCGCGCCAGATTGGAACAATCGACGAAGGCGCTGTTACCGACGCTGTCGAGCGTGGAGGGGAATGTCACCGTCTCCAAGCCCGTGCAGCCTTGGAAAGCATTGGATTTAACTATGGTCACTCCCTCCGGGATGACAAGATTGGTCACCTCCTGCCCGTCGATGAACAGGTGATGGCCATAGGCAAGTGGGTTGCCATACCATCCGAAATCGATGGCCATCCACTGGACCAGCGTACCGCCGTAATTGACCTGCGTCAAGGCAGGGCAATCGTTAAACGCGATATAGTCCACCTGTGTCACCGTCGCAGGAAGGGTCACTGAGGTCAACGACTGGCAACTTTGGAAGGCGGCCTCCTGAATCCAGCTCACCGAGGCACCGACCGTCAGCGAGGTGATGCCGGTGTTGTTGAACGACCAGCCACTAATGGTGGTGACAGGATAGGCAACGCCTTCGTACGTCACACTGTCGGGAACAGTCAGCGCACCGCCGATGTCCCCGTAGTGACCGGTAAGCACCGCACCGCCATTTTCAAGCTGGTAGTACAGCGTCTGCCCCGTAGGAGACACTGACTCAAAATTTTGTGCCCATGCCCGCGGCATCAAGACCGACAGCATCAGCACCAATGCAAGTGATAATGATTTTTTTATATGTTTTATATTAGTTATTATACTCTAATATATTAATATACAAACCCCTACCCCTTTTACGCAAAGAGATATGGTTACTGCAAATATACATTTTTTTTTCAAATGACAAAGAAAGTTGAAAAATTTTCAAAAAGTGGCTGGCCACAGGGAGCACATGTCGGGATTTGACCATATGGAAACCAATATGATACAGTACCATCTCTTACTCATCTCCTACTCTTCTCCTATCCATCGCCAAACTATCTCCTACTTGAGTAGGCAATAAATAGGCGAAGAATACGTTATAGCTGGTGGAAAATAAAAATATATCATTATGGCAAAGCAAGTTGAAGGTTATCTTGGAGGCTTCCGCGGCAAGCTGGGTCCCGCCGTGGGCTATGTGTGGAACGGGGTGTGGTGCGTCCGCAGCCGGCCGGGCCAGGTGCGCAATCCGCGCACCGAGGCGCAGCAGCAGCACCGCGAGCTGTTCAAGCAGGAGGTGCAGC
>JAEEGL012487076.1_pt1 | contig 13101 bp, 9 predicted proteins | sample 9134231 | NCBI WGS metagenome assembly JAEEGL01 (sample SAMN16246548, study PRJNA631951) | gut metagenome | biome: gut microbiome; feature: rumen; material: fiber-attached | host: Bos | place: Iran: Karaj | collected 2018-10 | reverse complement strand
TACGCCTACCTAAAGATTGCCGAAGGCTGCAACCGCTCGTGCTCCTACTGCGCCATACCCCTTATACGCGGCGCACATAAGTCGCTGCCCATCGACGAGCTTGTGGCTGAAGCGAAGGCCCTCGTCTCGAAGGGTGTCAAAGAGCTGCTGGTCATCAGTCAGGACACCACGTGGTACGGCCTCGACCTCTACCGCCGCCGTGCTTTGGGCGAGCTCTTGAACCGCCTCGCCGACGAGAGTGGGGCAGAGTGGATACGTCTCCACTACACCTATCCCTCGTCGTTTCCCGACGAAGCCATCGACTCCATCGCCAGCCATCCCAACATCTGCAACTATATCGACATCCCGCTGCAACATATCAACAGCCGCATCCTCACCTCCATGCAGCGCGGCATTGACCGCGAAGGCACCCTGCAGCTGCTTGAGAAGTTCCGCTCGCGTATCCCCGACGTCTCCATCCGCACCACCCTCATCGTCGGCTACCCCGGCGAGACGGAAGCCGAGTTCCAGGAGCTCTGCGACTTTGTGCGCAGCGCCCGCTTCGACCGCATGGGATGCTTCGCCTACTCGCCCGAAGAAGGTACGCCCGCATATCGTCTCGGCGACCCTGTGCCCGACGAGGAGAAACAGCGCCGCGTCTCCGAACTCATGGCCATCCAGGAAGAGATATCGCTCGAGAAGAACCAGGCGCGCATAGGCAAGGTGTTCCGCTGCCTGGTCGACAGGATCGAGGACGGCAACCTCATCGCCCGCACCGAATACGACAGCCCCGAAGTCGACGACGAAGTGTTAATCCCACTAAACACTAAACACTTAACACTAAACACTATTAATCCCGGCGACTTCGTCACCGTCCGCATCACCGACGCCCTCGAGAACGACCTCATAGGCGAGCTCGTCTGAAAACATTCTTTCTTCCAATTCAAAAAAAGTTCGTACTTTTGCAGCCGGTTTTGGTCGCCCTTCCGGGGCGCCAAGAGGGAATCGGGTGCAAATCCCGAGCAGTCCCGCTGCTGTGAGTTTCAATAACTTGCGCTCCCATTAATCCACTGCGCATCGCCATAGGTGTGTGGGAAGGAGGGAAGCGTGAAACGAGCCAGAAGACCTGCCAAAGCCGTTTTTACGAGCCCTCGAGGAAAGGACCGATATGAGCACTGCGTTATATTGTATAGTATCGTTTATTGTTTGCCGCCTGCGGTCGGCGCATTTGCAGTGTGTCTTGAGGGCTTTTTTGTTTGCCTTTCTTCTAATCCCCATAGCAGTGTCGGCCCAGGTTGATACTGTGCATTCGTTGGAGCAGGTAGAGGTGTCGTCGCAACGAGCCCCCTCGACGCTGCGCACCGCGGTGCCCACACAGGTGGTCGATGCCGAGAAGATCGAGAGCCAGGGCCTGTTGCAGCTCAGCGACGCCGTGCGCCAGATGGCGGGTGTCACCTTGAAGGACTACGGCGGCATCGGCGGCATCAAAACGGTGTCGGCACGCGGCCTCGGCAGCCAGTTTTCGACCTTGACCATCGACGGTGTGGCCGTCGACGACGCGCAGAACGGACAGGTCGACCTCGGCCGCTATCTGCTTACAGGCGCCGCCTATGTGAGCCTCAGTCACGGCCAGCAGCAGGAACAGCTGCTCTCGGCACGCGCCTACGCCGCCGGCAACGTCCTCAACCTCGAGAGTGCCGAGCCACGTTTCTTCCTCGCCGAACGCACCAACCTCAAAGTAGGTATGGAACTCGGCAGCTTCGATATGATGAACCCCTCGCTGCAGTGGGAGCAGAAATGGAGTGGCCGCCTCAAGAGCAGCCTCCTGGTGAGCTGGCTCAAGAGCGACGGCGACTATCCCTTCACACTCTACTACACCGCCGGCCGCACCGACAGCAGCAGCCTCGAACGCCGCGAGCATTCGGCTATGCACATGCTCACCGCCGACGGCAGCCTCTACTATCGTATCGCGCAGGGCAACAACCTCACCGCCAAGGTGCACTATATGCATGGTCACCACGACCTCCCGGGGCCTGTGATCTACTACACCCAGCGGCCCTCGCGGCAGGGCACCGACGAGGAGGTGGCCTTCGCACAAGCCAAGTGGAAAGTGGAAAGAGAGAAGTGGAATGTGCAAATATTAGGCAAACTGCAGCAGACCTACGACCGCTATGAGGACAGCGCGGCTTACACCGTCTCGGGCTTCCAGATGAACGACTACCTGCAGCGCGAAGGCTATGCGAGTGGCAGTGCGGTGTGGAGTCCGCTGCGGTGGCTCGACCTCAGCGGTGCCGCCGACGGCAGCTTCAGCAGCCTCAAGACCAACCTCGCCCAGCGCAACGACGTGCACCGCACGAACCTTATGGCCGTAGCGGCGGCACGCGTGCACCACAAGGGATTGGAGGTGCGAGGCAACCTGCTGGGCACCGCCATCAGCGACCTCGTGGGCGACCTCGACACCATGCCAACCTACCGCCGTCTCTCGCCCTACCTCGGCGCCATGTACACCATCGGCAAAGGGTGGCTCACGCTGCGCTATTTCTATAAGGAGACCTACCGCGCGCCCAACTTCAGCGAGCTCTACTTCTTCACCATGCCGCGCAACCTGCGGCCCGAATGCGCCAAGCAGCACAACGTCGGCGCCACCGTGGCCACCGAGCACGTCGGCGTCACCGTGGATGCCTACTACAACCGTGTGCGCGACAAGATACTGGCCATCCCCACGCAGAATATGTTCCTCTGGAGCATGCAGAATATCGGCAAGGTCGACATCCTCGGTGTGGATGCCACCACCGACTTTCACCTTTCATCTTTCACCGTTCACCTTAACTACAGCTACCAGCGTGCGATTGACAAGACCGACCCCGAGGGTAAGACCTACGGCCACCAGATTGCCTACACGCCGCGCCACAGCGGCGGCGGTTCGCTGCGGTGGGAGAACCGTTGGGTGAACCTCGGAGCAACGGTGATGGTCGTTGGCGAGCGCTACTACCGCATGCAGAACAGCCCTGAGACGCGTCTGCCTGCCTACTGCGACCTCGGCCTCGAGGCCGACCGCGCGTTCGACCTCCGCTGGGGCACCCTGCGCCTGCAGGTGCAGGTGTTGAACCTCCTCGACGTGCAGTACGAGGTGGTGCGCTCCTATCCCATGATGGGCCGCAACTACCGCCTAAAGATAATGTATGAATTCTAAAAACAACACATACCTATGAAACAGATACGCTTCTTGATGTTTATGGCTGCCGCGGCGATGCTGTTTGCCTGCTGCAAGCCCGACGACCCCACTCCCGAACCCCAGCCGGAGAAGATTGAGACGCCGCGCCGCATTGCTGCCGAGAGCGGCAAGATCTATGTCACCTGCTATCGTCCCGCGTCGGTGATACGCATCGACGAGGCTACACTCAAGGTGGAGGCCAAGTGCCTGCTGGGCAACTACAACCCCGAAGGGGTGGCCATAGTGGGCGGCAAGCTCTTTGCCGTCAGCTCGTGGAACCAGACAGAGAACGGCGGCTACCTCTACGACGACAAAGTTTATGTCATTGACCTCGCCACCTTCACCGTCAGCACTACCCTCACCGTGGGCCTCAACCCCCAGCAGGTGAAGGTCGTCGACGACGGCCACGTGATAGTTAACTACAGCGGCAACTACGCCGACCAGCCGGGTGGCGCCGCCATCATCGATGTGGCCACTCTCGCCGTCACCCAGACGGGACAGCCGATGGCCTCGATGAGCGTCTACGATGGCAAGGTCTACGGCTATTCCACCTCCTACGACGCCGACTGGAACCCCACGGCGGCCTACATCTGCTATGACCCCGCCACCGCCACCGCCACGCCGATACTGGAGGGCTGCAGCGTCACGCGTCCTTACAGCATCAATGTCCTCGGCGGCAACATATACCTTACCTCCGACGGCAACTATACCGCCAACGGCGACGTGGTGTGCCTCTCGATCGACGGTACCCAGCGTTGGCAGAGCGAAGCGGGCATGCTGCCCAACAAGGTTGTCGACCTCGGCGACGGCAGCGCATACGTGCTCAACGAGGGCACGTGGGGCTCGAACAACGCCTCGCTGAGCCGTGTCGACCTCGTTACGGGAACCATAGACAACGTCGCCTTCTCTGCCGCCAACGGCCGCGACCTGGGCGATGTGGCGCAGGATGTGGTGGTATACGGTGGTAAAGCCTATGTCGCCGTCAGTTTTTCGAACACCATCGAGGTGGTGAACCTGGCGGACAACAAATCATCTCAGATAAAGCTGTAAGCTGTAAGTTTTAAGCTGTGAGCTGTAAGTGGGCTGCCGCCGACCTGCGTAGCCACTTAAAACTTAAAACTCACAGCTTAAAACTTAAAGTTACTGCTGCGTGGCGATATAATCCAGCACCTTCTTTTTGTCGCTGCTGAAGGTGAGCACATCTACCGTGCGGTAGTAGTTCTCCTTGTCTACGCAGTAGTGGTAGGCGTATTTCAGGAATTCGACCTGCGAGTTGCTGAAGTCGATGGCTGCTGCCAGGCGTGAAATCTGCGACGCTTTCATGGGCGTGGCGGCCACGATGGTCTTGCCGAGTGCCAGACGGTCGCTGTCGAACGACATAGCCTTGAGGCGGAGTATCATGCCGTCCACGTCTTCTTCGGTGGGCAGCGGCGCGGTGGCTTGTGGTGCCGGAGGGGCAGGGGGTATGTTGCCGTGATGGGGTTCGTTGTTGGTACGGCGTGCGTCGGGCCTCTGGCGGAAGTCCTCCATGTCTTTGATGTCGCCGCGGTTGTGGCCGGGGGTGAAGAGGTAGAGCTGCTCGAGGCGCATGTCGTAGTTCACGTTCACCGTCACGTTGGGCTCGCCTGGACGCAGGCTCAGGACGGCGGCTTTCTCGGCAGGACGCTTGAGCACCACCACCACCTGGTGCGTCTGGTTGCTGATGTCGTTAACCATCACGCGGCTCTGCGGCATGCGGTTCACAAGGTCGCCGTCGATAAACACCGAGAAGGCCTCGCCGTGTTGGCTCTCGAAGCTCACGGTGTAGCGCTGTGGCGGCGGCACAGGGCCCGGACGGCCCGGCTGGGCGTGGGACGGTGAGAGGTGAAAGGTGAGAGGTGAAAGCAACAGTGCAATCAAAAAAAACTTTTTCATATCCTTTAGTATTTATGATTTAATTTACGAATTTACCCGGTAGCTTGTGCTCGCGGAAGTAGGCGGTGTCTATCGAGCGGCCTTCCTCGCCGTGCAGGGCCATAGCGAACTCGTCGAAGGTGCGGTGCTCCATATAGACGATGTTGTAGACGTCGCCCACGTTGTCGATGAAGTGGGCGTCGCTGTCGGTGATGAAGTTGAACCGCTTGAGGTAGGCGAACTTCTTCAGTATTTCCTCCTTTGTGGTGCGGAAGTTGATTTCGAGGCCGTCGGCCTTGAGGTCGGGCGGCACGAAGCCCAGCTGGCTCATCAGCGAGGTGGTGCCCTTGTTGATATGCGCCGGCACGAAGAGGCCGCCCAGTGCGTGCACCTCGTCGTAGATGCCGTCGATATCCACGTCGATGGCGTTGAGCAGGTGGTATTCCTCCTCGCCCACAATCTCGTCGTTCTCGTCGACGATAAGCTGGTAGCCGAAGCGGTCCTCGTCGTTGGGTATGGGCGGCAGGTGCTCGTCGAGGAACTCCTGGAAGGCGTCGAGCTGGTCGTCGTCGCGGAAGTAGCATAGGCAGTGCGTCTCCTCCTGCGAGGTCACCTCCACGCCGCCGAGGACGAACAAGCCCTTCTCGCGCCCTATCTTCTGTGTCACCTTCACCTGCCGAGTGGTGTTGTGGTCGCTGATGGCTATCATGTCCAAGCCACGCTGCAGGGCACGGTCGACGATGGCCGAGGGCGACATCTCGAGGTCGCCGCACGGCGAAAGCACCGTGTGGATGTGCAGGTCGGCTTTGAACGGCGAAAGGGACATATTCTTTTTAACGGCGAATTTTACGAATTTTACTAATTTGTCTCAATGAGATTTCATGCTGATTACTCGAATTGGGTTGCGCAAGCATTAGAGTAATTCGCCAATAATTGACCTGCGTAGCTTGGCTCCATAAAGTCGCCGACCATAGTTCGAGTTAATTCGCGTAATTCGCCGTTCCAATTATTGATTCAGCAGTTGATATATTTTGCCGACGGTCTCGTAGGTCTGCATGGGGGTCGAGAGGAAGGGGATGCCCTCTTCGTTGCTCTGCTCCATGGTGTCCTCGGAGGCTTCGAGGCCTTTGACGAGGATGACGCAGGCGAGCTCCTTGAGCGAGGCAATGGCCATCACGTTTTTGTGGGTCTGCAGCGTCACCCACACGTTGCCCATCTCGGCGTTGCCCATCACGTCGCTCAGCAGGTCGCTCACGTAGCAGCCGTCGATATCGCGGTCGAGTCCGCTCTCGCCACTCAACACTTTGAGGTTCAGTTTCTCTACAAGTTCTTTTACTTTCATGTGATATATTGTTTATGCGTTGATTTCAAATTGCAAAGATACAAATTAAATGCGACGTGGCAAGAAAAACATTACAATATGCTGCACGGTAGGGTATTTCTTCAATGAATCTACTATTGTTCTTCAATCGTTCTTCGATGGTTGATTGAAGAACGATTGAAGAACGATTGAAGAACAGGGCGAGTTTTCGGCTTCAGGGTGGCAATAATACAGCAAGTGTTGCGTTATTGTGGTATGTTTGTAGGCGAGATGATAGCTCTGGGCGTGGCTGTGGCGTGGACCGCTACGGCGATGTTTGCCGAGGTGGGGTCGAAGCGCATGGGAAGCCTGCCGCTGAACACGGTGAGGATGACGATGTCGCTGACGCTGCTGGTGGCCACGCTGTGGCTGACGCTGGGCGTGCCGTGGCCGCGCTATGCCGACACCTCGACGTGGCTGTGGCTGCTGCTGAGCGGCGTGGTGGGGTATGTGGTGGGCGACTACTGTCTGATGCAGGGCTATATCTTTATCGGCTCGCGCTTCGGCCAGCTGTTCATGACCCTCTCGGCGCCTACGGCGGCCATCATGGGACGCCTGCTGCTGGGCGAGCAGATGCGGCCGCTGGCTATAGCGGGCATGGTGGTGACGCTGAGCGGCATCGCTATGTCGATACTCGCCAAGAAGGGCGACACGGTGGGATTGAATCTGCCGCGCAAGGGTATCTTCTTTGCCGCTATGGCGGGAATCTGCCAGGGTGGGGGATTGGTGCTCAGCAAGATTGGCTTGCAGCACTATGACGCCGCCATCGCCGCCGCGGGGGTGGCTCAGGAGGCGGTGCCCGACGGCGCCGTGGTGCCGCTGCCGCTGTTCCTCAGCGTCCCCTTCGCCGCCACGATGATACGCGCCACGATAGGGCTCTGCGGCTTCTTCCTGCTGCTGGTGATTTTCAACCGCGACTGGAAGGCCAAGCTCGACCACGCGGTGCACGACCGCAAGGCCATGTGGTGTGTCTTCGGCGCCACAATCTTCGGCCCCTTCGTGGGCGTCAGCGCCTCGCTGCTGGCAACGCAGTATACCTCGACGGGCATAGCGCAGACGCTCTTTGCCCTGACGCCGGTGCTCATCATAGCCCCTGCCGCCTGGATTTTCCACCAGCGGGTGACGGTGCGCGAGGTGGTGGGTGCCGTGATAAGCGTGTGCGGCGTGTGCCTCTTCTTCATGTAAAACAAAAAAGATGATAGATATGAAACGGATAGTGATTGTAATGCTGATGGTGATGGCTGCCCTGTGGCAGCCGACTGCCGCACAGGAACGTCTCACGAGCCCCGACGGGCGGATGGAGCTGCGCTTCGAGCTGAAGGACAGCGTGCCCTACTACAGCCTCTACCGCGACGGCAAGGCTGTGGTGCTGCCGTCGAAGATGGGCTTCGAGCTGGAGTGGAGGGACGACCTGGCGCATGCCTTCGTGCTCAAAGACACCAAGCGTAGCACCTTCGACGAGACGTGGCACCCCGTGTGGGGCGAGGAGGCGAACATACGCAACCACTACAACGAGATGCTGGTGACGCTGGAGCAGCCAGCAGGCGCTGTGACGAGCGCCGACGGACGCTCGAAGACTATGGCCACCGTGATGCAGCTGCGTTTCCGCCTCTACGACGACGGACTTGGCTTCCGCTACGAGTTTCCTCAAGAAACCCTACCTTTACTTCTGAGGCAAGAAAATCCACCTAAAAAGGACAACGCATTGGTGTGCTTCTGGATTAAGGAAGAGCTGACGGAGTTCGTGATGGCGGGCAACCACACGGCGTGGTGGATTCCGGGCGATTACGACACGCAGGAGTACAACTACACCGAGAGCCGCCTGAGTGAGATCGACAGCCTATGGGAGAAGAGCCACGAGCACGGCGGCTGGCCCTGGACGGCTTTCTCGCGCACCGGCGTGCAGACGGCTCTCCAGATGAAGACCGACGAAGGACTTTACATCAACATCCACGAAGCGGCTACCTTGGATTACCCAACGATGCACCTGAATCTCGACCCCAAGACGCTTACTTTCCGTGCTTGGCTTTGCCCGGATGCGGCTGCCTACAAGGGCCGCATGCAGGCTCCTTGCCACACTCCTTGGCGCACGGTCATGGTGTGCGATAAAGCCACCGATGCCCTGCGGTCGCGTCTCATCCTCAACCTCAACGAGCCTTGTGCCCTCGAGGATGTCAGCTGGATTCACCCAGTGAAGTACATGGGCGTATGGTGGGAGATGATCAGCGGCAAGAGCACCTGGAACTACACCAACGAATTCCCCTCAGTTAAGCTTGGCGAGACCGACTTCGTGCATGCCATCCCCAACGGCACCCACGGCGCCAACAACGCCAACGTGCGCCGCTATATCGATTTCGCTGCCAAGCATGGCTTCGACGCCCTGCTCATCGAGGGCTGGAATATCGGCTGGGAAGACTGGTACGGCAAGCAGAAAGACTTCGTCTTCGACTTCCTGACGCCCTATCCCGACTTCGACCTGCCGGCGCTGAACAAATATGCTCACGAGAAGGGCATCCGCCTCATCATGCACCACGAGAGCTCGGCCTCGACCGTCAACTACGAGCGCTGGATGGAGAAGGCCTACAACCTGATGAACGAGTACGGCTACGACGCCGTGAAGAGCGGCTATGTGGGCACCATCATCCCCTTCGCCGAAGGGCACTACAGCCAACCCATCAACAACCACTACCACTACGCCATCGTGGAGGCTGCCAAGCACCATATCATGGTCAACGCCCACGAGGCGGTGCGTCCCACGGGATTGTGCCGCACGTGGCCCAATATGATTGGCAACGAGAGCGCCATGGGCACCGAGTTCCGCGAGCGCATACATCCTGGCCACACCACCATCCTGCCCTTCACGCGCCTGCAGGGTGGCCCGATGGATTACACCCCCGGTATCTTCGAGCCCGACATGGGTAAGATAGTGCCGTGGGGCAAGAAGATGCAGCACACTATCTGCAACCAGCTGGGCCTCTACGTTACCTTCTACTCGCCGCTGCAGATGGCCGCCGACTTCCCCGAGCACTATGAGCCCTATTTGGACGCCTTCCAGTTCATCAAGGACGTCGCCGTCGACTGGGACACCTCGATTTACCTCTACGCCGAGCCGGGCGCCTACATCGTCACCGCCCGCAAGCCGAAGGTATCGTCCCTCAACAAGGCCGCCGAAGGACTAGGGAAGCTGTCCGACGGCAAGAAAGGGGTGATAAGCAACGCCGCCCGCTATGTATATGGTATTGCAGACACACTAAACACTAAACACTTAACACTAAACACTCCACACGAAGTGTGGTACATTGGCGGCATCACCGACGAGAACGCCCGCGAGTTCAGCGTGAAGCTCGACTTCCTCACTCCCGGCAAGAGCTACGAGGCCGTCATCTACGCCGACGGCAAGGATGCACGCGGCATTCCCGACGAGGGCTACAATCCGTATTCGTATACGATAACCAAGAAGAAAGTCACTGCCAAGAGCACCCTCAAACTGAAGATGGCCCCCTGCGGCGGCTTCGCCGTAAGCATAAGAGAGATAACGAACGTTAAATAAACAATATATCTTTTTTTAATTTAATCAACCCAATTAGCAATGACACGCTATATCTTTGTGACGGGAGGCGTTGTTTCCTCCCTAGGTAAGGGCATTATTTCTGCCAGTATTGGCAAGCTGCTGCAAGCCCGCGGCTACACCATCACCATCCAGAAGTTCGACCCCTATATCAACATCGACCCGGGGACATTAAACCCCTATGAGCACGGCGAGTGCTACGTGACCGTCGACGGTATGGAGACCGACCTCGACCTGGGACATTACGAACGCTTTACGGGGATACGCACCACACGCGCCAATTCGGTGACCACCGGCAAGATATACAAGGCTGTTATAGACAAGGAACGTCACGGCGACTATCTGGGCAAGACCATACAGGTGGTGCCGCACATCACCGACGAGATAAAGCGTCGCATCATGCACGACGACGGTGTCGACTTTGTGATTTCCGAGATAGGCGGAACAATAGGCGACATCGAGTCGGCACCCTACCTCGAGGCCATACGCCAGCTGAAGTGGGAACTCGGCAACCGCGCCGTCAGTGTACACCTCACCTATGTGCCTTACCTGAAGGCCGCCGACGAGCTGAAGACCAAGCCCACGCAGCATTCGGTGAAGGAGATGCAGGGTGCGGGCATACAGCCCGACGTGCTGGTGCTGCGCACCGAGAAGCACCTCTCCGACGGCATCCGTCAGAAGGTGGCGTCGTTCTGCAACGTGGACCTCGAGTGCGTGGTGCAGAGCGAAGACATGCCCAGCATCTACGAGGTGCCTGTCAACATGCAGCGTCAGGGCCTCGATGCGGCGCTGCTGCGCAAGTTCGGCGTGCCCGTGGGCGAAACGCCCAAGATGGACGGCTGGCACCGCTTCCTGGAGTTGCATCGCACCGCCACCAAGGAGGTGCATGTGGGGTTGGTGGGCAAGTACGACCTGCAGGACGCCTACAAGAGCATCCGCGAGAGTCTGGTACTTGCCGGCATCTACAACCACGTGAAGGTGAAGATTGACTTTATAAACAGCGAGAATATCACCAAGGAGAATGTCGCCGAGAAGCTCAAGGGCGTGGCGGGCATACTGGTATGTCCGGGCTTTGGCCAGCGCGGCATCGAGGGCAAGATTGTCGCTGTGGAGTATGCCCGCGTCAACAACCTTCCCGCTTTCGGCATCTGCCTGGGTATGCAGATGATGGTCATCGAGTTTGCCCGCGACGTGATGGGCTACAAGGATGCCAACTCGAGCGAGATGGACGCCAACACCCCGCACAACGTGATAGACCTGATGGAGGAGCAGAAGACGGTGACCAACATGGGCGGCACCATGCGTTTGGGAGCCTACAGCTGTGAGCTCCGCAAGGGCAGCCGTGTGGCCGATATCTATGGCACACTACAGATCAGCGAGCGCCACCGCCACCGTTATGAGTTCAACAACCGCTACAAGGAGCAATATGAGGAGAAGGGCATGATGTGCGTGGGTACAAACCCCGAGAGCGGCTTGGTGGAGATTGTCGAGATTCCCGGTCACCGCTGGTTTATCGGCACCCAGTTCCACCCCGAATACTCCAGCACTGTGCTTCATCCGCACCCGCTGTTCATGGATTTTGTGAAGACCTTGACGGAAATTGAAAATTGAAATACCATTCACAATTCACAAATCACAATTCACCTATTACGAAAAGATATCCAGAATGAATCTAAAACAGATCAAGTCAATCCATTGCCTGCAGGGTAAAAATGTGTCGTACGGCATTATCAAGGAGACGGTCCCCGGCAGGAAGACGGAATCGCCATCTCGGGAGATGCAGATGCTTTCTCCGGATTATGCCAAATCTGAGATGAGACAGTCGAAGAAGGTGCCAATTACAAAATTGAAACTTGGACTGTACATCAAAGGTGTGAGGAATTATTTTGATTTTCAGAATTTCCGCTTTTACACTATGGTGAATCTTCCTGAGATACGACGAGAGATTGTGCCGGCACGTAAGTATAGAAAGAATGGCGAGTTGCTGTTTGTCGCCGATGACGGAACCGAACTGGTTTTGCCCGGCGATTATTTAGAAAATATATACCGGAATAAGATTTATACGTCCGAGATGGATGACATGATTCTTTTATAATTAGAAGTGGTTTTTATTCCTCAGGAATGAAAAGGATTGTTGTCATATTACTCTTTCTTTTAGTAACTTTTGGGTTGCGGTCTCAGGATTTTATCGGCTGTCGTACTGATAGCGGGTGGGCAGAGACGCCGATGGTGAGGAAAAATTTTTATTTGAAAAGCTTGCCTCAGTATGGTGTGTTTCTCGAAGTTACCTCGCTGGGCTATCATGAAGTCTACATAAATGGAACTAAAGTCGGTGACTGTGTCCTCCAACCCGCAGTTTCGCAACTTGACAAACGGGCATTTACGGTGTATTACGACATCTCGTCCTACGTTCATAAGGGAAAGAATGAGGTGATGATATGGGTTGGTCAAGGTTGGGGCCGTATTTATGGCACACCGGCGGTAGTTATGGCCGAGGTGGTGTTGGGGACACTACCAGACATGCTATTGTCTGCGGAATGGACTGACAGCACCTGGGAGGCTTCTCCTTCTGGCTACAGTTACACCGACAACTGGCAGCCCATGCACTTCGGCGGTGAACGTTACGATTCCCGCGTCCAGCCCGAATGGAGGCCCGCCTCGGTATATAATGCAAGCGATATAAAGGTCTCTGAGCAACAGTTTGAGGGCAACTATATTGTCGACACGCTGCTGCCCATCTCCGAGATGCCACAGCCCGACGGCTCCCTCCTGCTCGACTTCGGACGAGTGGCGACGGGCTGGTTCCAGGCCTCTTTCCCTCCACTGCCTGCAGGGCATGAGATAACGATGGAGTACCTCGACCACGTGGATGCCAAGCCGCCCTTCACCGAGACAGACATCTATATCTCCTCTGGCGACAGCGGCCATTTCACCAACCGCTTCCACATGCACTCCTTCCGCTACGTCCGCCTCCGCGGCCTTAATTCTCAATTGGCTCCACAAGGTCGCCGACCTCAGTTCTCAATTCTCAATTCTCAATTAATTCAAATCTCCGCCGTCGACCCCAAAGAGGGCGCCACCTTCGAG
>JAEEGL011888681.1_pt1 | contig 13101 bp, 8 predicted proteins | sample 9134231 | NCBI WGS metagenome assembly JAEEGL01 (sample SAMN16246548, study PRJNA631951) | gut metagenome | biome: gut microbiome; feature: rumen; material: fiber-attached | host: Bos | place: Iran: Karaj | collected 2018-10 | reverse complement strand
GTCATGAGGTCCGAACACGTCATCCATGGAACCGGAACAAAGGTTCTGACGGAAGAGGGCGGCCATGTGGGTCGCAGGCACCAGGGTCCCGATGAACTGTATCCCTTCGCCCATGGTGCCCATAGGCATGTATATGCCTGTTAGGAATCCTATTAGCACGCTCACGACGGTGAAGAATCCCGAGAATGCGCCTGCGCTTCTTATGCGCGATATCATCGCGAACACGATTATCGATCCCGAAAGGGAGGACGGTATGAGCAACAAAGCGCATACAGCAACGGAACCGATGTCCATGGGGCACCCTGTAAGGAAAAGACAGATCAGAGATATCGCAAGGGCGACAGCCCCCATTATCACGCCGACCAGGAATGTGCTGATGATGTATCCTCCGGCCATCTCGTACGGCTTCATGGGCGTGACAGTGAAGTCCCTCTTCCTGCCGGTTATGTTGTCGTCGACCATGCATTGCAGGGAACCCGCGGAAGCGGTCACGCTCACGATTCCCAGTATGCCTGCGAACACCCATGAATCCACCAGTGACGAGATCTGATCCTTGGTTGCGAAGCTCATGGACCCTGATATGCTGTCAACGAGCATGCCCCTGAGGAATAGGATGTACAGCAGAACGACGATCAGTACGGCCATTAGCGAGAAGAAGACGGACATCTTGTCCCTGAAGTAGTTGAGAAGGTTCCTCTTCACGAGGTAGCCCATCGCGCTCATTCCTCGATACCTCCTGTTATGCGGATGAACGCATCGTCGAGGGTGCCTGTGCGGACCTCGAAAGATTCTATATCCTTCTCGAGGTCGTTGACGATGCGAAGGGAAGCCTTCGTGTTCGGCAGAGGTATCCTGATGACATCCGTGCGCATCTCGTATGCTATGCCTCTGCCGGAAAGGTAGGATTCCACGGCAGAAGCATCCTTGGGAAGGATCTCCAGACAGTCCGAGCTGTACTGCTCCTTGAGGACTGCCGGGGTACCGTGCGCTGATATGGTGCCCTTGTTGATGATGACGATGTCATCCGCATCAGCAGCCTCTTCCATGTAATGTGTGGTGAGGAAGACAGTTGTACCTTCTTCCTTCAGATCGTAGATGTTCTTCCAGATGTTCATCCTCGTCTGCGGGTCCAGACCTGCTGTGGGCTCATCGAGCATGAGTAGTTTGGGGCTGTGGACGAGCGCTCTGGCGATATCCGCTCTGCGCCTCTGTCCTCCTGATAGTTTGGAATACAGCCTGTCGGCGAATTCCCCGCAGCCCGATCTGGATATCGCATTCTCCACCCTGTCCTTCAGATCTTCCTTGGTATAGCCGTACATCCCGCCGCGTATCGTGACGTTCTCGCGTACTGTGAGCCTGGAGTCAAGCATGTTCTCCTGGAAGACCATCCCGATGTCGTTGCGTGCTTCCGAGGGTTCCTTGCCGAAGATGAGGACTTCTCCGGAGTCCCTTTTCAGCAGAGAGCAGAGGATGGAGAATGTCGTGGATTTGCCTGCCCCGTTGGGGCCGAGGAAGGCGAAGAACGAACCCTCCTCCACGCTGAACGATATCCCGTTTACGGCCTTGAGGTCCCCGTAGGATTTGTGTAGGTCGGATACCTGAACAGCATAATTTGGCATAGGTCGGATGATTGCTCACGTCGATTTAAGTGTTGTTCATTTCTAAAATGCTTGAAGAACACCCAGCTTACATATTGTTTAAATGAAGGGACGCGGCAGCTTTTGCCATCCGCGCCCCATTGGAGAATCAGAAGACGGTGACGTCGACGTCCTCGTCGTCCCATTGGGTGTAGGCGATTATCTCGCATTCGCCCTTCCCCACGGCAGTGACGTTGCCGTCTTTGTCGACGGTAGCGACGGAGGTGTTGGTGCTTCTCCATTTGACTTCTTGGTTGGTCTTGAGTTTCTTAGATTCTCCCATCTTGAGATACAGATCATCCGGATAGACCTCCAGTTCGATAGGGGCGGTCACGGGTTTGTCAGATACCACGACATCGACATCCTCGTCATCCCATGCGGTGTATGCGATGATATCACACCTTCCGCTGCCTACGGCAGTGACATTACCGTCCTGATCGACAGTCGCCACCGAAGTGTTCGTGCTCCTCCATTTGACTTCTTGATTGGCGTTCAGTTTCGTCCTCTCTCCGACTTTTAGGTATAAGTCGTCCTGGAAGACCTCAACATCCATGTTACGGAGGGGATGGTCCCTGACGTTCACGTCATATCCGGCTAATTCCCTCCCTTCGGGAGAGACGGCGATCACCTTGCATGTGCCTTGTCCGACCGCTTTGATCACTCCGTCGGCGGAAACGGTGGCCACCATGCTGTCGGTGCTGCTCCATGAGGCGGTCTCTCTGAAATCGTTCGGTACGCTCAATGACTGCGAAATTTGCAGATGTACTTCTCCGTCGGATCCGTCATCGTTCAGAAGGACGAACCCTGCGGCGGCCCCTGCGATGCAGACAGCGGCAATAGCGGCGATGAAAATTGCATTACTGTTCGTTGTATCACCTTCACGTTATCGTTGTTGGGTCAAGCAGTCGGAGCCGCCCAATCGGCGATGTATGTCGCCGATCATGTCAGGCGGCGAATTCGGCGGCTGTAAAGTGCTCCGTGATACCTTACTTCCTCAAATGATATTTATTAAAGGCCTTACCGAACGGTCAGGAGCTTTATTCAATCGTTCGAATACGCGATATGATAGATTCTAGATGGTCGAATAACAGCGAGTTGCATGGTCTGCCCTGAAGGTTTCTGTTAGAACCCAGATGGAAGCCGTACCCGTTTGTTGGAGTACTCTGTCACGCCCGTTACGATCAGCATATCCGTTCCTCAATGACTCGATGAATCGCGGATATGGAGGTTTAATGGTATCCGGTTGAAGCTCAGATAGCACCTGTGTTCATTGGTTCCTTTTCGGTGCTTCGTTCCGGCCATCGATAATATCCTCGCCTGGTATGGATCAGGCAGGATATGATGAGCGCATGCAGCTTGCGGCGATAATAGCTAGCTGCGTAGATGGCCTTATCCGAGCATTATCCAATCCTTGATCTTCCGATGTCGTGACAGAGTGTTTCCGACACGGAGAGCATCTGTGAATATTTATGGATGGCCTGAACAAACGGTATCGGAACAAATGGTACATGGGGCTTACCTATGTTTTTCACCCTTATTAACTGAGCATATTCCTAATGTGTGCCGTGCCGGACACAGGTGGATTACTGACCATCTGTTCAGGCATCAGTTATAATGGTCCGATGCTTATGGGCCCATACGTATCGCAATTCGGACGGAGATGGACCTATGGGATGACGCTAAAGGCCGCCGTACAGCGGCCGATATGAAGGGAGGGACTACAGCAGATGGACGAGACAGCATTGATCACCAGCATGGCGATCCTCCTCCTGTCGGCCGCCGTCTGTTCCCTTATCTCCAACAGGCTGAAGCTCCCCCCGTTGATAGGGTATCTGATTGCCGGGATAATCCTGGCCAATGTCTGGACTGTGGATGAGACGTCGGAGACCATTGTCGAGGTCCTGTCCGATATGGGACTCATAGTCCTGATGTTCTGCATAGGGATGGAGATCAATCTCAAGAAGATCAGGAAGCAGGGCCTATTCGCGATAGTGGTCGCTCTTGTCCAGCTGCCGTCGATGGTCCTTGGCGGCGTGGTGGCAGGGACCTTCATGGGCTTCGACATGGTGCAGAGCATCTGCCTGGGTGGGATAATCTCTGGATCCAGTACGGCCGTAGTCATGGCCGTCCTGAAGACGCAGAACTGTCTGGACAAGGATCAGATCGACACCATCGTCCTGATAACGATAATGGAGGACATAGGGCAGGTCATAATTCTGTCCATGATCACCCCTCTCATGGCCGGGAACGAATTGGACGCCCTTGGCCTCGCAGTGATGGTCCTAAGCATCATGGCGTTCATGATCGCCAGCATAGTGGTGGGTGTGAGGTTCATGCCGCGCATCATGAACTGGATCTCCGACCATGTGTCATTCGAGGTCCTGCTGATCCTGTCGCTGGGGATGGCGTTCGGCATGGCCCTGCTGGCCAATTTCGCGGGTCTGTCGGTCGCCATCGGGGCGTTCCTCATGGGTATGATGATATCCCCCAGCAGGAACAACAAGAAGCTGAACCGTGATTTCGAGCCCATGAAGAGCATCCTGATGTCGATGTTCTTCATCTCCGTCGGGATGGAGATATCCCTGCAGCATCTTTGGGAGAACATCCTGCTGATCATAGGGCTGTACCTCCTGTTCGCATTCCTGAAATCCAGTACGGTCTTCCTTGGGTATTGGATAGGGGGAGAGTCGCCGCGCAACGGATTCATCTCGGCGATAAGCCTTGTGGCCATGGGTGAATTCGCATTCATCATCGCCAAGCAGGCATTGGACTACGGTGTCGTGGATGAGGGTTTCTACACATCGGTAATAGGTGCCGCATTGATCTCGATGATGGTCCTCCCGATGATCACCAGGTCGTCAGACCGGATATGGGACAGGATGGTGGACGCCTGTCCCGCCGGTGCGTTGGATGCACTCAGAAGGGTCAACGGTTCCCGCGATGCGCTGTATTATGGCATCTCCATGTCCTCCAGGAGGACAAAGAAAGAGTTCAGGAGATTGATGGTCATGAATTACATTTTCGTGCTCCTGGTGATCCTGGTCGAGATACTGTTCGTCCTGATCAACCCTGCGTTGGCCGAATCGGCGGAGGAGCATATCGGCGGAGCGGCCATGCTGTGGAGCATACTGATGCTCCTGATCAACCTGATATGCATCTATCTGCCAATCTACATGATAGTGAGCAACCTCAGGAAGGCCAAGGAGCTGGGCGAGATATCTCCGGGTGACAGTTCGGATGCAGGAAAAGGGAGGAAGAGATTCTCCATAGCGGATATGTTCACCATGTCCAGCACGACCATGGTCAGCGCAATGGTGGCCATCATCGTGCTGATCCTGGTCCCTAACAATCTGGGGATGCAGGAGCACATAGTGGTGCTCATATTGGCGCTGGCCGGACTGTTCCTATACAATAGCAAAAGGCTTCAGAGGGCGATCAGATGATTCTTTAAATCCTGCATGGTGAATCGATGCCATTGAACAACTGGACAGGTCTTGGTTATATACCTATGATGCATGGAATGTCTGTTCGCGGGTCGGATACAACGCTCCTTAAAAACTGAGGGGCAGGGAATCTTCAACACACTCGGTAACAGATCACCATCTATTATGGGTCACGCACAGTCCGACCTGCGATTTTCATCCTCATATTCTGCGATTACAATTCAGTTGTCACTTCTATCCGTATGTATTATCCAATATAATGTGGACATCATAAGAAGGACAGACCGACAACTATCAACTCTGACAACATCCAGTATACAACACTGTACAGTTGTTCAGGTCGTTATTAAATACTGTTACCAGTTATTCAGTTTAAGCAAGTTCACACTGCTTAATACCACAGGCAATATGGATAGTATCAAGCAGAGACGGGATGAAAAGAGTCCAAGGAGATTAGAAGATAGGACGACAATACACTGTTCGGAGGCGTTGCTAATGAGTAAGAGGCATGAGATCATAATGACTACAATCAGACTTTATCATGAGAAGGGGGACTCTCTGTCCCTGGATGCTGTAGCCAAAGGTGCCGATTGCAGCAAGACTCTCATAGTACACTACTTCGGCAGTAGGGCAAACTTGCTGAAATGCTGTTTCAAGATGGTCTGCGAAGAGGTAACGTCTGCATTCAATGCTATAGAATGTCCGGAAGGAACCGATAAAGAGGCTTTGAAGCAATATCTGACAGATCTTTGGAAGGTCTACTTCAATTATCTCAAGGACAATCCTCTGAAGGCTCGTTTCTACATAGAGTACACTCACAGTCCTGCGAATTTGCCGCCGCAGTATAAGACTCCCGAAGGGATGATAATGTCTGCTTTGAATGAGAACTTCAAACACTTGGTAGAGGACGATCCCCATTTGATGTTTGATATCGAATACATGGTGGCCATGGCTAACGGTATGGCAGCATTCGTGTTTTCCGAGAAGACCGAACCGTCAGAAGAATTGACGGAGAGATGCTCTCATATAATCATGAATGGAGTTGTTTCGGTAAATAGGGGTTCTTGAGGAAACCGTTGTATCGCTAAATGATCTGGCGACAGATGCAACTTAGCGAACAATACATGAATGGGCATTTTTGATTATGATTGTTTCAAAGAGGGTATGCATTCACAACTAAAGAAGCATCTATGATGGTTTGAACTTACTATATTTAGTCAAGATACATAGACTACAGTCACTACACATTTTTATAATTTGATGGAGAGGAGGATAACTGGAATGATTAACTTGGCCAAAATGGCAGGATATAACAGAATAGCGTTTATGGTATTGGCTGTTGTGCTACTGGTATCAATTTCTGCTGTCACGATCGCTTTAGACGACACAGATAATGTCGTTGCAGACGATCATCCAACAGAAATACAGTATAGGTGCGAGACAATAGACGGCAAAGATGTAGCGTTTCTTACTACAGCTAATCGTTACCTCAATCTAGAAAATGTCGTTATACCGGAAACGGTGATATCTAACCATAAGACATATACTGTGATTGGGATTGATGATTATGCATTTGGCGCTGTCAAAGACAAGTATCCATTTAACAATGTTATCAAGAGTGTCTCAATACCGTCCACGGTGAAATCCATCGGGATATACGCGTTCGCGCACTGTGTCAATTTGACGTCCGTACAATTATCAGAGGGTTTGGAAACAATATCCAAATTTGCTTTTTACAGAACCCCTATAGGGTCCTTGACAATTCCAGAATCAGTTATAGAAATCCAACAGAGTATATGTGAAGAATGTCTGTATTTGAAAACGGTTGATGTGAGGACGGATGCTGCCCTTGACAGATTCTGTTTTAAAAAGTGTATTTCTCTTGAGTCGGCGATAGTTAATGCAAATAGTATGGAAAGATCCGCCTTCGGTGAATGCCCTGCCTTGAAGTATGTCAAAATCATGGAGGATGCAACGGCATTGGGCGATTTTGTATTCAACGGCGATGAGAATCTCTTCCGCATCGAATTTCCGGATTCCCTCGAAACTCTCCCACCCAACATCTTTTTTGAGACGAGCAGAGAAGACTCGAGCCCGATGTTTCCATTTAAAGATGTGAATGGATATGATATTGATATTAATGCCGAGAATTTGAAGGGGAAGATCTGGCAGAAGTTCGATGATTATTTTGCCCAAGTATGTATCTTAACCCTGGATGGTAATGGCGGAACACTTAACTGTGATGCGGAACAGTATATTCGTGTCAATTCGGATCTGAGCATAAGTGCTCCTTCACGTCTAGGGTATATTGACGGCGGATGGGAACCTGCCCTTCCTGAAAAGATGCCTTCGACCAATTGGTCCAGTAAAGCAGTCTGGCTGGTGGAAGTCCCTCTTTCTGTTGAGGAAACATATGAGAAAATAGATTTTACTCCATATCACGACGAGACAGCATACACTTTTTCAGGGCAACTGACTCGCCAGGATGTTGGTAATTATACAGTAATTGCAACCCTCACAAATCCGGGAAATAGCTGTTGGGCGGATAATCGTACTTCCGTAGAGAGACCCATCAATTGGGAGATTAAACCGAAACAAGTCATAGTCACGGCCGACAAGCCCATTGAGAAAAAGGTCGGCGGTGCAGATCCCGATTTTAAAACCGCAGTTTCAGTCAAGAACGTCATCGAGGGTGACACGATTGTATACAGTGCAACGTGCTTGCATGAAGAGCTTATTGGTACGTACGTAGTGACAGTAAGTGGAAATGAAACTCAAGGAAACTATCAAGTATCATTCCTCAATGGCAATGTGTTCAAAATAAATGGTACTGAGATCCACAAGCCTGTTGCAAAGACCGGGCTTGTATATGACGGGCAAGACCATTATGGTATAGAAAACGGGCCCGGATATGAATTAACAGGGGAAATAAAAGAAAAACAATCCACTGCGTTTATCGGGCATGCATACAAAGTTACCGTAGCTATCAAGGAAGGTTTCCAGTGGAAGGAATCTCCTAAAAATCGTGCATCATTTGATGTGACTTGGACTATCGCCCAGTAGCCTGTGACAGTAGCAGCATCCATACCAATAAGTAAGTTACACGGGGGATCAGACCCAGATCTTACCAAATCAGTTCCTACGCCTAAGGCCTGTGGCTCTGATAGTATAGGATATACGATAAGCCGTGCGCCAGGAGAAGAAGTAGGGAAATACATGATATTTGTGGATGGCGAAGCAAGCCAGGGCAATTACATCGTGACCTTCCAAAACGGTCTGATGTTTTCAATCATATCCGAGATTGATAAAATAATCGAGAGGCCACAAGTGATTACAGGACTAACATATGATGGGACTGATCAAATCGGAGTTCCTGAAGGTGTAGGTTATACGTTAAATGGAGTTTGGAAAGAAAAGAACGCCAATGGAGGCAACCCTCCATATTCGGTCACTGTGGTGCTCGAATCGGGATATAGTTGGGTCGGCGGTGGAACCGATTCCTTTGTTCTCAATTGGACTATCGCCCAGAAGAATGTTGATGTTATAGTAAAACAAAGAGTGGTAAAACTGGTCGGGGCTTCAGATCCTGAGAATTATAATAATTCTATTGTTATCGAGGGTAATATTCCTGAAGACGGTTACAGCATAACTTATATCACATCTCGTGAGGCAGGAGAGGTTATCGGAGATTACATGATATATGTGACCGGTGATGCGAGTCAGGGCAACTATAAGGTTAATTTCTACGGCGAAGAAATGTTTTTCATCGAGGGAAATAAGGTAGATCGTCCAGTAGCTAGGACCGGACTTGTCTATAACGGTCATGTTCAGACAGGAGTAGTTGAACTCGACGAATACTCAATAACGGGTAATCAGGCGTCTGCCGCGACTAGGGGGACTACTCATCATATCGCAACGGTCACCATCAATGTCGGATATGAGTGGAAGACATCACCAGAGGATCGTAGCCCATTCAACATCGAGTGGGATATTGCTCCTCTAGGAATAGAGGTCAGAGCCGATAAGCCGCTGAACAAGCTTGTCGGAGCAGCAGATCCGGATTTCAACGGAGCTGTCACCGTACATGGACTTGTAGATAACTATGCCGTAACTTATCTGGCATCTTGCATTCATAGTGAAGCTATAGGGGCATATGACGTCACAGTGTCTGGAGATGCTGTGCAGGGAAATTATGATGTCACATTTATTCCTGGACATCATATGTTCATGATAGGCGGTACTGTTATCGATAAACCAGTTCCCGTAAAGGTGGTTTATAACTCTACCACACAGACTGGTGTGCTGCCAGGAACTGGATACACAATCACAGGCAATACAGGAATCAACGCTACGAGGGGAACGCCCATTATTGCCCATGCGGATATTGAAGTGGGTTACGAATGGGCAGGAACCCCCGGTATGCGTTCGACATTAGATATCCCCTGGGAAATAGACCCAGCCATGTTGGCAGCGGTAGCGGATAGCCAGGCGGTCGAGGAAGGTGAGCCTGCGCAACCATTCACCGTATCATTCCATGGTTTCTTCGGAAGTGATGATGAATCAGTCGTTACAATTGAGTCTTTGGCGTTCGAATGTGATTACACGCCGAGTTCTGGACAGGGAGTTTATGATATTGTGCTTGTCGGAACCTTCCAGGCGGCCAACTATGATTTCATCCTGGAGGATGGAATAGTTCTCTGTGGTAAGGAGGTAATAGACAAACCTGTCCCTGTTATAGGGTTAAAATATTCTGGATGGGAGCTCATAGGCGTCATGGCTGGTTACGGATACACCGTCACCAATGAAAAAGCAACCTTCCCAGGTACTTATGTCGCTATCGTTACTCCAGATGAACAACATGTTTGGTCAGATGCTACATCAGGTCCATTCGAGCTCCACTGGGAGATTTCGAAGGCTGACCTGATTATCACAGCTGACGATCAAGAGGTATATGTCGGAAATCCCGCAGCGCCCTTTACTGCTACCGTCGAAGGATTTGTTCATGGAGAAGGCATGAGCGATCTGGACGGTTCCCTGTTTTTCGAATGCGGCTACACCACAACGTCCCCTGCAGGCAACTATACCATAGTTCCCAGCGGAGTCAGTTCTGATAACTACGAGATCGATTTCCAGAACGGTACGCTTACTGCGACGAAGCACGATCCAAAGCCCAGGCCAGATCCTCCAGTGATCCCTGTTTCGGTAACATTCAAATCTACCGCAGGAGGGTATGTCAATGTCGATTCGTTAAACGTTCCATTGAACTCCAAGGTGACTGTCAACGGTGACATGCTAATCTTCGGCACGGGCCCAAGTGCGAAGATCGTTAAAGCTGTAGCTGAAGCAGGATATGTGTTCGACTCATGGTCTGTGGAAGACGGACAGCGTATCATGAAGGACATGGATATCACGGCATCGTTCAAGAAGGTCAGTATCATTGAGATATCTGTGTGGGAATCTCCTGATAAGATCTCCTACGGAGAAGGGGACAAGTTCGATCCGGAGGGAATGGTGATCCTGGTTACATACAACGACGGTTCTTTGGCAATCATAGGATATGACGGTAACGAGTCCGACTTCTCCTTTAACCCATCCTTGGATACTCCTCTGAAAGTGGATGATGCCAAGGTGACTGTGATATATGGTGGACATTCGGCAGAGGTGCCCATAACAGTATCTGGACCGGAAAAGGAGCCTTTCCCCTGGCTTATCCTCCTGATAATAATCATCGTGATTTTCATGATCATCGTTATCTGGAGATACACCAAATCGGAGCACAAGAACTGATTGAAACCGGTAGGCGGCTCCCGGATAGCCGGGAGTCGTCAACCACTTTCCTTTACAAAAACGTGCGATATTCTCGCATGTTTTCTCCATTTCTTTATAGCTTTCGCTAACAGATTCCTGCATCCGACCCACCGATTCTGTTGAGCTATCTCAATTTCCTTGGACGGTCCAGATGGCCGTAAAATATCTTTTCGAGCTTGGTCTTCGGTCGACTTCGTAATTTTTTCAAGGCGATCGGTTCGCAAAGTGGCTCAGACGATAGAATACCTCAGACCTCGCACCTCATTCCGGCATCGGATGTCAGGAGTTATGCTTGGACCGGATCCGATTCAAGTTGCGAGCCTGAAGTCCGTTTTGGACTTCAGCATCGCATAGATTACCGACAGCATCTTCCTGGATGCCGTTATGAGCGCCTTCTTCGTGCCCATCTCCGAGCACTTCCTCTTGTAATACTTGGTGATGAACGAATCGCAGTACATCACATGGGTCGATGTCACGCGTTCCATTATCATCCGCATCATCCTGTCTCCGCTTTTGGTCATGTGGCCATGATGCTCCTTGCCTCCGGAATCCCTCACCCTCGGGACCAGACCGAAATATGCGCAGAACTTCTCCGAATCTTCGAATCTATCGATGTCCACGATCATCGACATTATCTGGACCGCTGTCTGTCTTGCGATACCCGGTATCGTCGTCAGCAACTCCACCTCTCTGGAATCAGGCAATCTGGATTCCACCTCATTCTGGACGGAATCCCTCTCTGCCAACAGCCTTTCGAAATCATTCATCCTGTTCATCAACGTGTAGTCGCTTTGGTAGGTGGCTTTGATGAAATCGCGAGACCCTACTTTCTGCAGTCTCTCATAACTCTTTGGTAGGTGCTCGCAGTTCCTTGACATATGGGACTTTATGCGCTTGACCTCGTCGGTGATCTTGACTGACAGTTCTTCACGATATCTGCACAGATCCTTCAGTTCGCATTGCTCTCTGGTCGGGATGAAGGCCATCTGGAGATCGATATCCCCCTTCTTCCACAGCCTCAGCATCCTGGCGATCGTGTACGCATCCTTCTTATCCGTTTTCTTATCGGATTGCGTGATGACCTTCAGCGCCTGGGCATGGACGACATGGGTCTCAACGCCTTGGTCGCTGAAGAACCTGAACGGCTGATACGCGTAGGTCCCGGACTCCATCATCACGCAGAATCCTTCCCGATCGCCGTATTCCATCAGCTCGGAAAGATTCCAAGATTCTGAATCCTTGATGAAATTCTTCTCGAACTTCGGCTTGCCAGTGCTCGTGAGCACGCAAGCCGTGATATTATCCTTATGTACGTCTAATCCAATGTATCTCATGCGGCATTCCTCTGTTTAGCGATTGAGAATGAATGTCGCACTTTTCAGTCTTTATGCTTCAATCCCAATCGATTTTGCCGCACGTTTTTGTTTTTGGAGATTTTTCAACTTAGAGGCCAGTTTTTTGGTCATAAACGCGGACGATTATTATGGCGAAGAATCATACCGGATTGCAGCATATTTTGTTATAAACCAATGTTTGAATAAAGTATTTGGATGTGTATGCTTTCCAGTTAGAAACACCCTCATGAATAATAGAAATGTTAATAGAGGCGTCTGTATCGTTAAAGACGAGAATGTTACACAGATAGTTGAGTCTTCTTTAAAAGTGGTTAATAATAAGATAATAATGGCAAGTCCATTAGATGGAAGTGAAAAGTTTACGATTTCTTTTGAAACGCTAGTTTCAATGAATATGTTTATTTTTTCGCCTGAAGTTTTTTCTATTTTGTAGGATGGTTTTGATTCATTTTTAGATAGTATGAAGGATCCTGTTAATGACGAGTATCTTCTCCCCAAAATCATTTCAGATGCTATTCAAAATGGAGAAATAGAACTGAAATGCGTGTAGTCGGACGAGAGGTGGGTTGGTGTTACATATAAAGAAGATCTTCCAGAAGTTATTGATTTTTTTAGGTGTAAAATCAAAAGTAATAAGTTTCCTGAGGGGCTATGGGAGAAATGATTCCTTTGAATACTGCTGTTATTGGTATCATTGGATGTATTTAAAATTTATTTGACGCGACACTTTATATTCTACACCCCACTACAAGTTTGCATAATCAGCGTTTACGTTTGTAAAGAGCTAGACCGAAGGGATAAGGATGGGAGCAATACACTACAGGGCAAGGGCACCATTGAGATTGGGGCTCGTCGGAG
>JAEEGL016922861.1_pt1 | contig 13102 bp, 13 predicted proteins | sample 9134231 | NCBI WGS metagenome assembly JAEEGL01 (sample SAMN16246548, study PRJNA631951) | gut metagenome | biome: gut microbiome; feature: rumen; material: fiber-attached | host: Bos | place: Iran: Karaj | collected 2018-10 | reverse complement strand
TTCAATCATTTTTTAACACCAGATAATTTTAAGCAAGAAATGTCAGGTTTTATTAATGAAGGTATTACCGAATACTTAGCACAAAATGTAGATCCAAAAGGATATAAAACATATATGCATAATGTCGACTTAGTTTCTTTTTTACATAAACAAATTGGAGATATGCTAATAAAATCTTATTTTACAGGTGAAACTAGTAAAGTAAAATCTAAATTAGCTACTTATTTATATCCTCAACCAGTAGATTCATTTATTTTTGAATTAAAAGAAATATATAATAATTGTTATAATCAACCATATAATGTTTTTAATTCTATTATGGAATCAAAAACGGATTTTTTTGCTAATATATATATGAAAATATATTTGGGAAGAATAAAAGAAAACACTGATGCATTAGAGTATTATTCCAACGGGAATATTGATCAAAAAAGGATATTCAACGCAATTGATTTAGATTCGGTTTTCCCTAATTATATTGTCTCATATATGAAAAAAAATAATTTAATATCTTCATATAAGGAGCAAATTGTTAGAACAATATTAAATGGTAGTCATCTAAAGCACTCTGATTATTATGAACAAGACAATATAAAGCAATTTGTTGATGCTATTATGCGTGGGGAAACTATTGAAATACCTAATGCTAATGCTATTCAATTTTTGCTATTTGATAAACTTAATAATAAAAAATTAAATCTGAATGAGTATGCAGATAATGTTTTAATGGTTGTTAGTAAATTTCCTAATTTTAATGTTGAATACTTAAATAAAATGGAATTCTTAAAAGCAACGATTGGAAAAAACAAATTTGATTTTGTTTATGATTATGTAAAAAATAATATTGATAGAATTAGTAATATAACTGAATTTGCTAATGAACACAAAAGAAATACAATTGAATCTCAATTTAGAGTTATTATTCCTAATTGGTATTATTTAGAAAAAAGAGATAATAAACTATATGTAATTGGAATGGATGGTAAAGGTAAAGTTATTAAAGAAATTCCGGTAGATAGAAAAAATGGAGAACAGTTTTATATTGAAAATTTATATGTAAGTGATAATGAGGGGAATCTATGTAAACCAGTCTTAACTATAGATGAAGATTTTAGTAAAATAAAAATATTACCTGTTATTAGCGATATGGTTTCCGATGTGTATGATTTAGATAATTTTCAGAAATTAATAAAAACATCACCATTTTTTACGGATTTAAAAGGACATCTTAAAAAAGATAAAAAAATTGATAATGATTCTCATGAACCATTCTTTGGAGTAGAAGGTGTTTTTTATCAAGTAAATAATTATGGTATTCAAGCTCATGACGATTATAGGACAGTTCATATTGATTTAGCTAAGCTTAGAAACGATTTTGATACTTTATTTGAATTCTTTCCTAAAGGAAACACTAAAGAAATGATAACTGGTATTTTAAAAGAAGTTATAGAAAGCATTTATGAAATAGATTATTCATCAGAAATTGATTGGTGTTCAAATGAACTGTATGAGTTATTATATAATGGTAAATCACAATCAATACTTGCAGATATAGAAGGTATATTAAATTATTTAAAAAATGAAAAGAACAAATTTATTAGTAGTAAATATGAACTAGTATTTAAAGATAAAATGGCAAAAGAAGAATATGATAGAAGAAAAAGGGCTTTTATTATTAAAACAGAAAATCAAAGACAAGCAAAAGCATTAGCAGAAGAACAAACTATTAAGAAATTTAAAGACTTAGAAATTAAAAATTATGAAGATAAACATCGCTATGGATATTTAATATATAAAAGAAAAATACAACATTTAAATCAAGACTTACAATTTGATTTACCTGGAAAAAAATTAGTTCAAAGTGTTAGAGAACCAGGATTTGCTTCTATAGACATTAATAGGCTTATAGAAAATATGAAAAATTATATTTCTTTATGTGAAGGTAAAAAAGATCCTAAACCATATATCATTTCTACTGTAGAATCAGCAGTAAAAAATCTTCTAGAAAAAACTGATACAGAAGAAGGAAAAGAATTATTTAATTCTTTAAAAGAATTAATTTGTAATTCAATTCTTAATGATTTAAAACTTGATATGAATAGATTTGAAAGTCTTATTAGTAAAAGTAATGAATATATAAGTAAACATGCAGTTAATTGGCCAGTTGAAATAAATCCTGATAGAGAAAGAATTGCCGAATTACTTAGTGAATTATATTCAGTTATTAATGATAAAAATCAATTTGAAAATATAGTAAAAACGGTTAGTGATTATGCTGTTAATAAAGGATATGATGAATTTGTTTATAAAATGATATCTAACTATCTAGCTTTATATCAAACTGATATGAAAAATAGTTTAAATTAATCTATATCATAATTATTTGTAGAATAAGAAAATGATAATATAGAAAACTTTTGTAAAAAAAATAAGTCATTTTAGGTTTATTTATTCCAAAATCTATACCATAAGTTGCGATTAAAGCAAAAAATAGGTAATTAATTATAAAGGCTAGGTAAAACTAGTCTTTTTATGTTATAGTAATTATTAAGGAGGTTTTGCTAATGAAGAAAAAATATATTAAAGAGGATGAATTAGATAGATATCTTAACATAGCGGCTTATGGACTTAATTACTATGGAAACAATAATGATGGCATAGATAAAATATATGAAATATATGAATATTTAAAAGACAAAAAGAGTGTTAAACAATTTGGCGAAATCAAAGTACCTAATGCACATTTAGAATTTTTATATAATGCTTTAGTTCGTCGTCATAATACACCAGATTATAATAGCGATATAGAATTATTTTTAAAATCTAATTATATTGTAGAAGAATTAAAAAAAGAAATTTATGTTGTTATAAGCGACGATAGTTATTATAAACAGTTATGTGAACTTATGAATAGTGAAAAATCATTTAATGATTTTTCTAAAGAAGAACTTTCATTAATATTTGATTCATTATTGAGAAAATATAATACAACATCTAATGTTGATATAAAGAATAAATGTAACGATATTGATTGTATATTAAGTGATTATTTATTTATTCTAGATGGTGAAGGACCAATTGATTATATAAAGGAAAGATATAATGAAGAGCTACCACGCATAATAATTGAAAAATCTGGACTAATCTCATCACCTACATATTATAGTGGCTATGGAATAGACACGAGTTTACTAGGAGATGAACATTTATTTTCTATATATAAAAAAATTGTAAAATACTATCCAGATAAATCAGATGAATTTGTTAATATGGTAAATAATATTAACTATTTAACACCAACTGAATTTTTAACAAACTATTCATTATTTGTACAAAATATTTTTAAAAGAAAAATGGGAAATGTTAATCTAGATGATGCACCTAAAATGTTGAATAATTTTTTAGGTGTTGTAACAGCATTTTCTTCAACAAAAAGAGAATATAAAGATGAATATTATGAATGGGAAAAAGAAATGGATGCAATGATACAAAAAGAAATCAAAGAAAAATTTTTAGAGAATGTTGAACAGTATGAAAAAGAAAGAACAAAAGGGTATAAAAAAGTGTTAAAAAGATAAATAGTCTATACATATTACACCAATAGAAAACAAATAATTAAATAAACTATTATTTTTAAATTGGATATTGTATAATATTCTTGGAGGCTTGGTAATTGATGCCAAAAATGGCAGATAAATCATTTTTGTTAATTGATATTAATGAATTAATGGAGGTAAATAAGAGTACGGCAAAACAAAATGTTAAAAATGTTTTTTTACCAATAGTTCATGGTGAAACATATACAGAATATGACTATAGAAGTATTGAAAATTTTTTTGAAAATATACCTTCTGAGTTTAGGAAAATAATTCTATATGGATCATTTAAATCTAGAAGTATTGCCAGTGAATTTTTTACAGGAACTACATTTATTATCACAAAGTATAAAGATGATGAAAAAAATATGATTAGTGGAAAACACAATAATGATAAGAATCAAAAAATCGAGTTCTTTAGCGAACCAAATTCAATTGATTTAGATTATATTGAAAATTACATTTTAAAATTAAGAGAAAATAAATTATATGACAAATATGTAAATTCTATTAAAAAATTATTTAATATCGAATATGAAAAAAATGATTCTTTAGTTAAAAGATTGGAACATTAAGATTGAGTAATAACTCAATCTTTTTTATGATATAATTTTCTTAAGGGGGCAGATATGGGAGACTTGTTTGAAAAAATGCCGTTTTTAGAAAATGGTAATATATGTTTAAAAGAACTAACAATTGATGATTTAAAACAAATTAAAGAGTTATTACTTTCAGAAGAAGTATATCACTATGTTCCTGCATTTGTGCCAGAAAAACAATGTAATGGAAATGTAGAATATTTCATTAATAAAAAATGTAAAGAATTATTTGAAAAGAGAATTGAGATAATTCTTGGAATATATTACAAATATAATTTCTGTGGATTATTTGAATTTTATAATTATGACAAAGAAAAGCAAAAAGTATCAATTGGAGCAAGATTAAATCCTGATTTTTGTAACAAAGGTTTTTCAAATGAGTTTTTACCATTAATAGCAGACTATTTATTTAATCAAACTGATGTTACTAGTATTTATGCAAGCAATATAATACAAAATGTTGCCTCTAAAAAAAGTTTAGAAAAAAATGGCTTTTGTAGAGTAAGTGAAAGTGTTTCTGAGGACTGGGGTTTTGGCAATAATGTATTGGTTGATAAGTGGGTTTTAAAAAAGAATAAATAGTATATTAGTATAGAAGGTGAGTTTATGAAAAATAAAGAATTTATTAGTATGTTACCTTTAAAAACAAAAAGACTTAGTATTAGAATGGTATCTAATTTGGATATTGATTTGCTTTTAAAAATGGATAAACAAGAAGAAACTCAAAAATTTTTAGGTGGAATTAAGAATAAGACCAAAGAAGAAAGAATACAATTTTTAAATAAAAAGAGTAACAAATTTAAAGAAGGTGTTGCTAGTCTTTTGACAGTATGTTTGGATAATAATCCAATAGGTTTTGTTGAATTAAAAATAGATGAAGAAGAAAATATGGCTACGTTATCATATATATTTGATTATGATTATTGCAATAAAGGATATTGTACTGAGGCAGCTAAAAAAATAATAGAAGTTGGTTTTAATGACTTGAAACTATCATATATTTTTGCAGATACTGTTAAAGATAATATTAGTTCAAAAAGAGTACTTGAAAAACTTGGATTTAAATATAAAGATTCTACAAATAAGGATTCTATAACATTTTTAAATTATTATTTATATAATAAAGGCTAGGTAAAACCAGCTTTTTTTGTGTTATAATTTAAATAAAGAAGTGATAATATGAAAGAAATTGAAATTTTAGTAGAAGTTTATGAGGATATTAGTAAAGTAAAGAACATATTAAAAAAATATAAATATGTTGGTTTAAAACACACTGTTGATGAATATTATTATGATCCAAAAAGAAAAACTTTAAAGCCTGATAATAATAATCAATTATCTCATTGTTTAAGACTAAGAAGAAAGAATAGGGATTATTATATAACATATAAAGATGATGTTTTTAAAGATGGTAAATGGTTTTATTCTAATGAGTATGAAACTAAGGTTGAATCTATTAAAATGGTTAGAACAATATTTAAGAAATTAGGATTAAAAAAATTTATAACAATAGATAACAAAAAAGATATTTATTTAACTGATAAATATGAAATAGCATTAGAGAATGTTAAAGATTTAGGTTTGTTTTTAGAAGTAGAGTATTCAACTAATGATGATGTTAGTGTGGCTGATATTAAAAATGAAATACAAAAGTTCATAGATGAATTAAATATTAATGTATCTAAAGAACTAACTATGGGAAAACCAGAAATGTATATGCGTGTTCATAATATAAGTATTAAATAAAAATGTAACTATTTTTGTGTAAAATTGAAATAATGTATTTATTGATATATAATAATTATATAAGGAGTAAGATATGAAATATGAAGATGTAAGGGTGCAAGATCCAACTGAACTTGAAAATATTGCTACAATACTAAACAATAATATAGGAAAAATAGTACGTATTAGTGGATATAAATATATGAATAATGATATAACAAAAGATAATTATTTTAAAAAATGGGCTGTTATTCAAGACTTATATTATGATTCACAAAATGCAATGGGTCGTGTTGATTGTGCTTTCTTTGGAAGTGAAATACCAGATTTAGAAAACATGGAAATTGGATTTATAACAGAAATACAATCATCTAACAATGAACAACTATATTATAGAAATGATCCATTGGATGAAAACTTGCAAAATATAAGATAGCTTTTAAGCTATTTTTTTATGGTATAATTATTTAGGATGTGATTATATGGATAAGAAAAGAATAAAAACTGGTATTATTGTTAAGAGCCTTGCAATATTATCTAGTGTATATGGAATATATAAAACATGTTTTGGAATAATGGCTCTTACTTATTTCACAACACTATCAAATATATTTATTAGTTTTATGCTTTTGATTGCACTTGTTAAAGATTGTTATAGTCTTAAATATAATAAAAAAATAATAATGAATAATAAAATATATATAACTAAATTTCTTGCTACTATTTCTATAACTCTTACGTTTTTTGTATTCTTATTAATTTTAGCGCCATATATTAATGGAGGAATTATAAATGCATATTTAGCTAATGGTGCTGGAAGTTTGTTTGTTCATTTTGTTACACCAATTCTTGCTATTATTGATTTCTTGTTTTTTGATAATGATTATAAACTTGAGAGTAAGCATACACTATATGCTGTAGTACCACCTTTAATGTATGTATTATTTGTAGTAATAGCAAGTTCTCTTGGACTTAGATGGGGTACGATGTATGCACCATATAACTTTTTAAATTATCATGCTCCCACTGGATGGTTTGGATTTGATCTTAGTTTAATGGGATGGGAAACTCTTGGAATTGGTGTGTTTTACATGATTGTATTTTTATCAATACTATTTATATTTATTGGAAGATTCTTCTTATTTTTAAGGAAAAAAATAAATAATTAAAATAGGCGATGCCTATTTTTTTATTTTCAAGATTTTTTCAAGATTTGATTGCTACAATTAATTCGTAAACAGGAAGGAGAGTGATAAATGTAGTAATCAAGGAGAAAAAAAATTGAATTATGAAACTCATGTTATAATAATTGTGTCTAAAAAGAAGGTGATTAAAATGAAAATATTAATAATAGAAGATGAATATAGTTTAGCTGATGCAATTGCTGAATCTTTAGAAAAAGAACATTTTAAAACAACAATAGTTATTAATGGTCTTGATGGAGAAGTATCATTAACACTTGATAGTACAAGCACTATTACTTTGACTGGAAATTCATATGTTAAATCACTTACAAATAGTGATTCAACTAATAGTAATATAAACTTGAATGGTTATAAACTATACATAAATGGAGTTGAATTAGTAAAATAAATAAAGACTAGATGAAAATGCTAGTCTTTTTTGATATAATTATTCATGTGCGGAAATAATGGGGTTATAATATGGATAATTATAAGGACACTGAAATTAGAAAAAAGACTATTATTAAAATGATTAGAAACTTATTAGTCTTTATAGTATTAGTAATATTTACTTTTTGGTTTTTATTTAAGGATCAAGATTTAAATGAATTATTAAATTCTTTAGAAACAGCTGATAAAAGATTTATCTTTATTGGTTTTTTATTCATGTTTTTATCATATTTAATTGAGGCTATTAATGTTAGAAGTTTGCTTGTTTCTTTAGGTGAAAAAAAGATATCTATTATTAGTGCACTTAAATATACAGCAATTGGGGCATTTTTTAGTGCGATTACTCCAGGATCAACTGGTGGTCAACCCCTTGAAATGTACTATATGTCAAAAGATAATATTAATCCAACTAGTAGTGGACTTGCTTTATTGATTGAGCTTTGTGGTTTTCAAATTAGTACTATATTCTTAGCAATAATTTGTGGTATTTTTTATAATTCTATATTAACTGGTGGCTTTTTCTACATTTATTTACTTGGAATAGTTGTTAATTCATTTGCTTTAATTTGTATGCTTCTTGCGATGTTTTCTCATAAACTTGCACATAAGTTTTCAAAAATTATTTTGAAGATAATGGAAAAATTAAAAGTGAAGAATTATGAAGATAAAAAAATTAAGATTGATGCGTTGATGAATCAATATGTTGAGAGTTCTAAATTTATAAAACATAACAAACGAGTATTTATAAAAGGAATCTTAATGGTGTTTGTACAAATATTCTTCTTTTTCTCAATACCATTCTTTATATATAAATCATTTGGACTTAGCAAACTTAATTTTATTGAATTATTTGCTATGCAGTCAGTTTTATACAAAGCAACCACTTCAATACCAATGCCAGGATGCATAGGCATTAGTGAAGCTTTGTTTATAGCTTTATATGGATCTGCTTTTGGTGAAACACTTCTAAGTGGTGCTATGCTACTATTTAGATTTGTATCTTTCTATGTATATATTATTATCTTCTCATTTGTTGTTTTAATAAATGGAGTTAGAACTAAAAATGTTGAAGGAATAATAGATAAGGAAATGAAAAATAATGATTAGACTAGAATTACTAGTCTTTTTTTGACAATTTTATGCAAATATGCTATTATATACGGCATTTGAAAGAGGGGATAAAATGACTAGTAAGGAAGATAGAGTACAAACATCCATGGAGAATATTGAACTTACTACTAATTTTTTAATCAAAGAAATTGAAAATAGATTTTATACACATAAAAAATCTAAGAAAGAATGCTATGATATTGTGAATCAATTAATGGCAGTAAGAACATTTTTATCACGTCTTAGATTTGAACAACCATTTGAAAATAAGAAATTAGACCAAATAAGATCAATTCATCTTTCTTTAATGAATTTATATGAAAAAGAAGATTATGACACTCTTAATGGAGAAATAAGCAAGGTTAATAATAATTTATGTAAAGACGCTAAAGAAAGAGATAGAACTAAGTTAAATGATTTTAAAAGAAAATATAATAGTCTTTCACCATTTTATCAAAGTAGATTAAGTAAAGTTGAGAAAACTCCAAATGGAAAATTAGCTTTACGTGAAAAAGGATTAGATAATGTTAAATTTTTAACAGAAAACTATCTAAATGTTAAATATAATCTTAAAAAAGTTAAATATGAAGAAGCGGGTTTAAGTGATATGTGCAAATCACAAATTGCTTCTTGCAAAGAATTACTTAAGACTTGTGATTCTGAAGATATGAGAGTACATTATTCTGCTTTAATAGAATATATTAATAATTATGGTTCTGCTGAAGTAGTAGTAAATGGATTACAAGATATGGCAAGTTTATGTGAAGGAGCAGAGTTTTTATCACTAAAAAAACTTATTACTGAAATGGAAATAAAATACAAATTAAAATTTTATAATAATACTAAGAGTTATGGCATTGAAATGTTTAATCAAATGAGTAATAGTAGTATTAAAAAGGAACTAAAATAGATGGGATAATCCCGTCTATTTTTATGTTATAATCAAAGTAGATATAAAAGGAGGACTTATGTATTCAATTAAAAATCCAAAAGATATTGCTTATATCTTAAAATATCATAGGGCAAAAGATATGGTAAATATTATGAAGTTTTTTCCAGATCTTAGTCCAATAGATGATCTAGCAGTAATAACAGATGAAAAAGACTACGAAAAGAATAAAGATAATATTTCTAATTTAACAAGTATTAGAAATGGAAATCCAATTAGTGAACTATGTATGAAATCAATCCCTACAAAAGAGATTAATCCAGATTATATTGATATTTTAAAACAAATTAAAAAAGAAAATAAAAATGGTGTTTTAATACTATTTCATTTAAATGTAAAACCAACAGAAAGATATGAAAGATATGCTGGTATTAGTGTGGGAATATCTCTTGGAAATATGATATATATCGATGCAGTTGGAAAGGGTTTTGACGGAAGAGAAGTTCTAAAGGGCATTAGTTGCCACGAAAGATATTCAATACCTTGGGCTGATATTAGAAAAGTAAATATAGATACATTTAAAAATTATAATAATTATATGATTAATAATAAGGATTACAAATTAAGTAGGGAAGAGAGAATAAATTATCTTGAATCATGTGGTATAGATAGAGAAGTACTTGAAAAGAAAATACCAAAAAGATATAAAGCAATACCTGACTTTATTTGGTTAGATATTATTAAAAATATAATAAAGGTTGTATATAAAGAAGAAGACTTTATAAGAGAAAGTGGGTTCTTAGAATTTAATCTAAGCGGACATACTGAAGGCAAGAGATTTAGACCATGGCAAATGGCTGATGATCAAAGAATGTAATTTTTAATATAAATGGTTCAATATATGATGTTGATAAAAACAATTGTGAATATACAAGAAAATTATTTCAAAAAATCCATGGATTTTAAAAACTTGAATGAAAATGTTCAAGTTTTATTTTTTATGTTATAATTAATCTATAAAGTAGAGGTTTTGATATGATATTGAGTATATGTAGTGAACCACATGTTTTAGAAATAATGAGGATTGTAAATCTTGTTTTAAGATTAGTAAGAATAGTTGTTCCAATTATATTAATGATTTCATTAATGCTTAAATTAATGAAGGCAATAACTGCTGGTAATGAAGATGGTATTAAAGCAGCTCAAAAGTCTATTCCTGCGAATATGATAGCAGCATTACTTGTGTTTTTAATCCCAACATTTGTAAGTCTTATTTGGGGAATGACAACTAATAATGATGATTATAAACAATGCCTAGAAGTAAGAACAAGAGAACAAATAAATGAAGCTTATTATAAAGTGATGGATGATTTAATAAATGAAGCTGAACGTAGCAAGGATATAAATGATTATTATTATGCAGACAATTATTTACTAAATATCAGGGATAAAGATAAAAATCAGTATTATAGAAAAAAACTTGATAATCTTAAAACAACAATAAAAGAAGATAAAGGTAAGGGAGCTGAAGTGCCTACTTCAACAGAACCAAAGACAACAACAACACCAACTAATGGTGATTGTGCTACTCATGATCAGTACAATCAATGTTCAAGAGAAAATGGACAATTTGGTTCATTTCCATACTATGATACAGAACCAAATACTACAACAAATAGACAATCTTTAGTGATGGATCCTGTATGGGAAAAACAAAATATAGTTCCTATTTCTGTAACTTGTTCTAATGGTTATACAATTAATGCTAAAGTTCACAGATTAGCTGAATCAAAGTTTAGAGCAGCTTTTGAAGAAATTTGTAAGATTGGTACTGAAGGAATTAATGGAATTAAATATGATTTAAATACATTTACTTGGGATGGATCTTATTTTGCTAGATTTATTAGTGATTCAAAGAGCGTATCTAATCACTCATGGGGGACTGCAATAGATATAAATCAAAATTATGTTGATCCAACAACGAATATTAAACCATTTTGTTATAAATGTAATGGTAGTTATGATAAATTTATTGGAATTTTAGGTAAAGAAGACGACCCAAGAAATGTTAATTATCAATTATATAAGTTAATATTTAAACCTCTTGGATTTGATTGGGGAGGTTTATGGAGAGACCCATTTGATGGTGTACATTTTGAATTGAAAGGATAAAAAATGAAAAAGATTATATTGTTATTAGTATTTGTAATTTGTTTGTTTGGATGTGCTAAAACAGGAGAACGTGCTGAAGCATATCTAGAAAATAAGTATGGTGAAGATTTCACACTTTATTCTTCTGACTTTGATCATGGAGCCTCATATTCATTTACTACTGATTCCCACCCAGGAGTATATATTAATGTTTTTTCAAATAATGGAAAATATACAGATAACTATTATGGCTATTTAATTAAAGATAAATATACAGAAAAAGTAAATAATGTTATTACAAATAAATATTCATTTACTAAAACATATTTGAATCTTAATAGTTCAACATTTGATGAACATTTAGCAAATCCTGATAATTTAGATCAAGATTTTGAAGATTATAATTATTGGTTCAAAAGTAATATGTTTGTTTTTCTAAGAGAAGATGATTCTTTTGATGAAAATGATTTTGAATCACTTAAGCAAATTCTTTTAGATAATAAAATCCATGGTTTTATATCAATATATAAAGTGCCTACAGATGATTATTATAGTATTAACTCAAATAATTATTTAGATTATTTAAGTGATCATTATTATTTAAAAACGTTATTTAGAACAACATTAACTGATTAGAACTAGTCAATAGACTAGTTTTTATTTTACAAAAAAATGTAAATATGATAAAAAATTATAAAAAATTATTTTTGTTCGCTAGTAAACAAATAATAAAAATTATATAATTTATAATAGGTGAAGGTAATATTATGAAGAAAGGATTCGATAATGCTAAGTATGTAAAAGTACAGAGCAAAAAAATCAGGGAGAGATTTGGTTTGTTTGATAAACTATATCTTGAAGTTGGTGGAAAATTATTTGATGATGGGCATGCTGCTAGGGTATTGCCTGGATTTAAGAATGACGCCAAAATTAATATGTTTCTAGAACTAAAAAATGATTTGGAAATAATATTTTGTATTAGTGCTGGAGATATTGAGAGAAATAAAACTCGTGGAGAATATGGTATAACATATGATGTTGAAATACTAAAACTTATTAACAATTCAAAAAAACTTGGATTTACTGTTAATAGTGTTGTTATTACATTATATAAGAACCAAGCAAGTGTAGATAAGTTTATTAAAAAATTAAATAGAAATGGAATAAAAACATATATACATACATTTACTAAAGGGTATCCAACTGATGTAGATACAATTGTTAGTGAAGAAGGATATGGAGCAAATCCATATATTGAAACAACTAAAAAACTAATTCTTGTAAATGCCCCTGGACCAGGTAGTGGTAAACTAGCAACATGTTTATCACAGATTTATCATGAACAATTAAGAGGTGTTAATGCAGGTTATGCTAAATTTGAAACATTCCCTGTATGGA
>JAEEGL015606232.1_pt1 | contig 13102 bp, 7 predicted proteins | sample 9134231 | NCBI WGS metagenome assembly JAEEGL01 (sample SAMN16246548, study PRJNA631951) | gut metagenome | biome: gut microbiome; feature: rumen; material: fiber-attached | host: Bos | place: Iran: Karaj | collected 2018-10 | reverse complement strand
CTTTGCATAGAAAGTCATATCCTCGGTTACCGTGGAGGGAATGGAGTAATAACGGCTGCCCGTGAAGTCCTCCGTTGTATACCAGCCCTCGAATGAAGCACCGTCCTTAAACACCATTGTGGGAAGTGCCGATGTTTCGCCCTCAAAGTAATGGTCGATTTCTCCTGTTTGGATATAGCCGCCGTCATTGAGGACAAACGTTACGGAATGGCTTTTTTGAAATTTTGCCCAATATTCCTTGTTGTCGGTTTCGGAAGAAGAAATGCTTGTAACGGCATCTCCTTCAAGGTCGGCATTGTCGTACCAGCCTGCAAACTTGTAGCCACTGCGCACCACATTTACGGGCAACTGAGTGGTGATGCCAACAACGTATTTCGACGAATACTCCTTTGCGTCGCCGTCGAAGGTGTGCAGGGTGATGTCTGCCGTCGTTACGCTTACGCCTTCGAGCGAGCCTGAGAAAGAGGTCTTGCCGTCGCTTATTCCAAACATCGAGCCGTCGATAAACGCATCCTGATAGTAATGCAGAGCCGCAGCCACTGTGCCGTCAGAAAGTTGCTCTGCCGTAACCGATGTGCTATATTGCGAAGTACCGAGGACAAAGGCGTTGAACACATTGAGAGTTGAATTACTAAAATTGCCTGCCACAAGGTCGTCATGGAGAAAGCCGTATTCATAAACCGCGCTTGTTTTTCCTGCGAAAAAAGAATTGATGAGAGAGACGGAGCCTGCGTTACCTCCGTCCACAAGACCGCCAATCCAGCTGTCGCCCTCCACGGTGCTTGTACTATACACATTGGCGAGGGTAACGGAAGAGTTTTTATTCACGTAACCGACTATTGAGCCAAGGAAGTTGTTTGAACTGTTGAAATACGAATCCTCAATGCCGAGGTTCTTGACAACGGCTGAACCGCTTACCTCACCGATAAAACCGACATACCAGCCGCTGCCGCTAACATATAGTCCGCTGATGGTGTGTCCTTGTCCGTCGAATGTGCCGGAATAGGTCGTTATCGGTGTCCATTGTACGAAATCGCCGGTGTTGGCTTCTCCGTCGGCAGCCAGCACGTTTTCATTGACCACGATGTCGGCGGTCAGTTTTCCGTTGGCTGTTGCATTGCCGTTGTTGACGATTTCAGCAAAGCCGTAGAGTTCGGCGGCGTTGCTGATGAGGTAATAGCCGTCGGCATCCTGCGATGGCGTTGTGGGTGTGATTTTGATTTTGAATGTTATGCCGCTGATTTCGCCGCTGTAATTGCTGCCGTCTTGTGCCGTGATTGTTACCGTGGCGGTGCCAGGTCCCTTGTTGTTGGCAAAAGAGAAGTCGCATTGGTCGGTGATGTCGTCATCGCCGTCTTTTACTATGATTTCGGGTTTGATTTCCTCGCCGGTGTAGGTTTGGTCGGGGATGGTGGCAACGGTGCAGTTTCCCATAGATCTCAGTGCGGACACAAACCAACTGCCATCGCCCTTATCTGTCAGGGTGAACACATAGAAACCGCTTTGAGCGACATTAAACACTGTGCCGGCACCAATGCCGAATGTGGATACTCTGCCGATGTAAGGCACATCAACCATCTCATCTTCGCCCCAAGCATTTACGTCTTCGTCGGTAACAGAATATACGTCCATAGTCGGTTTATCCAGATATACGACATTTTCGCCTTCGTAGAGGACGTTCACAGGTTCAGGACCTTGCTGAAGATAGAATGTCGTTTTTTCTGCGCCCCACTTTGCATAGAACGTCATATCCTCGGTTGCCGTGGAGGGAATGGAGTAATAACGGCTGCCCGTGAAGTCCTCCGTTGTATACCAGCCCTCGAATGAAGCACTGTTCTTGGTAACAAATGTAGGCAGTGCCGTTGTTTCGCCCTCAAAGTAATGGTCGATTTCTCCCTTTTGGATTGTGCCTTCATTGAGGACAAACGTTACGGAATGGCTTTTTTGAAATTTCGCCCAATACTCCTTGTTGTCGGTTTCGGAAGAAGAAATGCTTGTAACGGCATCGCCCTCGAAGTCGGCATTGTCATACCAGCCTGCAAACTTGTAGCCGCTACGCACCACATTTACGGGCAGCGGCGTGGTGTTGCCGACGACGTATTTCGACGAATATGCCTTAGTGTCGCCGTCGAAGGTATGCAGGGTGATGTCTGCCGTCGTTACGCTTACGCCTTCGAGCGAGCCTGAGAAATTAGTCCTGCCGTCGCTTATGCCAAACATCGAGCCGTCGGCAAGCGCATCCTGATAATAATGCAGAGCCGCAGCCACCGTGCCGTCAGAAAGTTGCTCTGCCGTAACCGATGTGCCATATTGCGAAGTACCGAGGACAAAGGCGTTGAACACATTGAGAGTACTGTTGTCAAAGTTGCCCGACACAAGGTCGTCATGGAGAAAGACGTATTCATAATCCGTGCTTGTTTTTCCTGCGAAAAAAGAATTGATGAGAGAGACGGAGCCATCGCCTCCGTCCACAAGACCGCCAATCCAGCTGTTGCCCTCCACGGTGCTTGTACTATACACATTGGCGAGGGTAACGGAAGAGTTCTTATTCACGTAACCGACTATTGAGCCAAGGAAGCTGTTGGAACTGTTGAAATACGAATCCTCAATGCCGAGGTTCTTGACAACGGCTGAACCGCTTACCTTTCCGATAAATCCGACATTCCATCCATTGCCGCTAACATATAGTCCGCTGATGGTGTGTCCTTGTCCATCGAAAGTGCCGGAATAGGTCGTTATCGGTGTCCATTGTACGAAATCGCCGGTGTTGGCTTCTCCGTCGGCAGCCAGCAGGTTTTTGTTGACCACGATGTCGGCGGTCAGTTTGGCATTGGCTGTTGCATTGCCGTTGTTGACGATTTCAGCAAAGCCGTAGAGTTCGGCGGCGGTACCGATGAGGTAACAGCCGTCGTCATCCTGCGAGGGCGTTGAGGGCGTGATTGTGGTCTGTGCGTATGCCGCAATACTGAGAAATACAAAAGCCACTACGAGAGCGGCTTTCAAAACAAGGAACCGCGCTAATCTGCGGAACGCCCCTCTCTCTCTCTCTCTATATATATATAGGGGCATTTTTGGTGGTGATGATGTTGGTGTTTTTCATGATATTAAAGTTTGTTGATTTCGTTGATTGACAAGCCGGTGTATTTGGCGATGGTTTCCACAGGCATATTGTCGGCTTTCATGGAGCGGGCGAGAGCGAGTTTTGCTTGGAGTTCGCCTTCTGCGCGACCTTGTGCAATGCCTTCGGCACGGCCTTGTGCGAGACCTTCGGCAAGACCTTGCTCACGTCCTCTGCGTATGCCTGTATTGATAGCACTACTTTCGATGCTGCCAAAATCCCAATAGTTTTTGAGGCTTTCTTGGTATGCAAGGTGTTCTTCGGGGGTGTAGCGGGCGATTTCTGCCTGTTCAAACACGCGCTTGAACACACGCTCCTGCAACTCCCTCGGACGCTCCCAAAGGCGCGAGAGATTTTTGAGTACAAAAATCCATTTGTCGTACAGCGTCTTGCATTGCTCAATTGTCTTCTTGTATTTTGGCATTTCGAGGTAGGTGAATACCAATTTGTTGTAGAAGACTTTGTTGTTGTTGGTAACGTCCACAAGCATCACGTCGTGCCTGAACTCCTCATCTGATTCCTCTTGGATTACTTTGCTGCCTTTGATTGGTTTGCCGTCTTTGCCTATTTGTTCTTCATCTTTGAAAACAAAGTTAAGGATGCCAACGGTATAGAGAGGTTGCAGTTCGAAGTTCCATTTTTCGTCCTTGGTGTCCTTCTTAGCCATGTCGCGGATGGGGAACGACGCATAATAGATACTTCTGTCCTTGAAAAAATCCTGAAATGCGTTCTGCATCTCCACAATGAATTTCGCGCCCTTCTTGGTGGTACAGTACACGTCAAACACCGCCTTGCGGTCGGCTTCCGTGCGTCCAAGTTGTTCGGTATTAAGGTACTGAATGTCAACTATTTTGTCGCGGCGGATGTCTTTCGATTTCTCAAACAGAGCATTGAGGAAACTTATCAGCAAGTCCTTGTTGAGTGGCGTGCCGAAGAGTTTCTTAAAGCCGAAGTCGGTGTAAGGGTTTATGTATTTTGATACAACAATGCTGCTCTGTACTTCTTCCATATCAAAGAGGTTTTGAGGGTTGTTTTTCAAGGGCAAAGTTAGGGATGATTTTGGGATTATGCAAGTTAATTTGAAAACTTTTTTGCATATCCACGGTCATCCCCATCCCCCCTCTTATTTATTGTCAATATACGAATCCTTGAATCCAAGCATGTACAGCACGCCGTCGATGCCGATGCTCGAAATCGACTGTTTGGCGTTTTGCTTGACTTTTGGCTTGGCGTGGAAGGCGATGCCGAGACCTGCGAGATTGAGCATCGGGAGGTCGTTAGCACCGTCGCCAACGGCTATAACTTGCTGAAGATTAAGATGTTCGCTCTGAGCGATGGTGCGCAAAAGATCCGCCTTGCGTTTGCCGTCCACGATGTCGCCCACGTAATTGCCGGTGAGTTTGCCATCCACAATTTCGAGTTCGTTGGCATACACGAAATCAATGCCGAACTTCTCTTTGAGATGCTCGCCAAAATACGTGAAACCGCCCGACAAAATCGCAATCTTGTAGCCGTATTGTTTGAGAATTTTCAAAGTACGCGCTGCGCCCTCTGTAATCGGCAGATTTTCAGCTATTTCCTTCATTACGCTTTCGTCAAGGCCTTTGAGAAGCGACACCCTGCGCTTGAAACTTTCGCAAAAATCAATCTCGCCTCTCATCGCTGATTCCGTAATTGCCTTCACTTGGTCGCCAACACCGGCGCGCATAGCGAGTTCGTCGATTACTTCGGTCTGAATCAACGTAGAATCCATGTCGAAACATATAAGGCGGCGGTTGCGGCGGTAGAGGTTGTCCTCTTGGAACGAAATGTCGTAGCCCCTCTCCTGCGATAGGCGCATAAACTCGCTGTGTAGCAACGATTTATCTTTGGGAGTGCCGCGCACCGACATCTCCACACAAGCGCGGGTTTTGCCAAGCATTGCATCATCTTCCACAAGCGGCACACGACCCGTGAGTCGCGTTATCGAATCGATATTAAGATTCTGATCTGCAAGCACTTTGGCAACATTGGCAATGAGCGACGCGGAGATATTGCGACCCAAGAGCGTAACGATGTAGCGGTTTTTGCCTTGGAGGCTCACCCAATGGTTGTATTCGTCCACGGAAACCGGCGAAAACCTCACCTGCACGCCCATCTCGCAACTCTTGAAAAGCATCTCCTTCAAGATGCTGCCCGACGCGGACTTGTCGCTCTTGAACATGATGCCAAGCGACAGCGAACTATGGATGTCAGCCTGTCCGATGTCAAGTATAGTTGCATCGTATTTTGCGATAATTGCGGCGAGACACGAGGTCAGACCGGGCTTGTCGGCACCGGTGATGGATGCCATTATTATTTCGAAATCATTCATTTTGCTATGTTATTGTTTTGACCGCAAAGATAATAAAAAAATTTGTATATTTGCCGAAAATTAATTCTATGGACAATCTTTATCCGCTCACCGACACCCAATTTGCAGTCTATACATACTGTATGACGCACCCAAAAGACGCTGTGTATCAGATATGTATGACTTTTGGGGCATACCGTTCAATTGATGCCCGCCGCCTGAAATCCGCCACAGAATCCGCCATCAACAATCATCCAATTATGAAGGTGCGCATTGTTAACGATTCTCTCGGACAGCCCGCAATGCAACGCAATGATAATGAGCCGCCTGTCGTGGATATTTTAGACGATTTGCAACAATTCCAAACCTCAGTTTCCATCCATGGTCGGCTTTATAATGTTGCAATAATTGACGGTGCAAGCGGTTGTCTATTAGCGGTTTGCGTTCATCATTTAATATCTGACGGATATTCGATGAATGTATTTGTCCACGAGATTTCGGAGGCGTATTTTGGCAAAAATTTGCAGCCCGAACAATGCAGTTTTTTTGATGTTGCAACCGACGAAATTTCACACAAAAACACCGCAGTTTACGACAACGCAAAAAAATTTTTTCTACAAAATTTTCTACCGATTTCGGCGCGGAGTTTTCCACCGTATGATTGTTTTGGCAAACAATATTTGCCGTCTTCTTTTACCCGGCAACTTCCTATAACACTGACACATTGGCAACAGATTTGCGACAAATTCGGTTTTAGCGGCAATGTAATTAGCAACACAATTTTTGCATTGATTTTGGGCATTTTTTGCGGCGAGGACGAGGCGAGATTTTCCACAGTTTTTCACGGACGGCACAGCCGCGAAACCGAGCGCACAATAGGAATGTTTGTAAAAACAATTCCTGTATCGGCATCATGGCAAATTGACGAAAAAATCACAAATTTAATGCGCAGAATCCGTTGGCAGTCAGCGCGTTGTATGGTCAACGATATTTATCCATTTTCGGAAATTAAGAAAAATTGCGGCGGATTTGAGGACATCAGTTTTGTATATCAGGGCAACACGACGCACACTCCAAAATTCTGCGGCGGAAAACTCATGCTGTCATTTTTAACGCCCTCATATACAGGCAGTTCATTGGGTTTAGAACTTTGGCACGGCGACAACAATTTAGAAATGACAGTGGAATACGACGGCGCAAAATATTCTCGGCAACTCGTTGAAAACATGATAGATGCGTTTTCGATGGCATTGCAATCAATTGAAACCGCAACCACAATCCGCGAAATCAGTTTTTTGTCGCCAAAAATGTCTGAAAAATTAGACAATTTCAACCGCCACGCCCGCACCCCAATTTGCAGCAACGTAATAGAAATGTTTGAAAAAACAGTCGCGAAATATCCGTCCGCTATCGCCGTGAAATATTTGGACAAAACTCTGACATACAAAGAATTGAATGAAATTTCCAACCGATATGCCGACGATTATAAAAGCCGTGGCGCGGGCGCGGGAAAAAACATTGCAATCACATCTGAACGCAACGAAATGATGGTGGTTTTGCCGCTTGCGATATTAAAAACCGGCGCGGCATACGTCCCACTTTCGTCCGAAAATCCCAAAAGTGTTTTGGACAAACAATTGGAGATTTGCAATGAGGATAATTCGTTGACAGACAGGATTTTTGCAATATTTTTCACGTCAGGTTCTACAGGCAGACCCAAAGGCGTTAAAATCGCGCATCAAAACGTGGCGGCGTATTGTCAATGGTATCACCGTTTTTTCAAACCGTCAAAAGGCTGTGTGATAGCCGCTTACAACAATTTTAGTTTTGATGCTTTCATCACCGACGTTTTCCCTGCGTTGACATCGGGCGCAACGGTGGCAATAGTGCCGCAAAACATCAAAAAAGATTTGTCGTCGTTGGCTGATTTTTGTGATATTAACAACGTGGAAATCATCGACTTGCCAACGCAAATAGGTCGTATTTTTGCCGCCAACAAACGCTGCAAAACATTAAAACACATTGTCCTTGGCGGCGAGGCTGTTGTACCGTTCCAAAATTATGGCAATTATCAGATTTACAATCAGTATGGACCCACGGAAGCCACCGTCGCGGCAACAATTTACAAAATTCACGGAGACGAACCCTCAATCCCGATTGGCAAACCATTAGACTGCGTAAAAATTTATGTTGTTGACAATTCGGGGCGGCGTGTGCCGGTAGGTGCTATTGGCGAAATTTGGATAGCCGGGGCGCAGGTTGCGGACGGATATTTAAATATTGACGACAATGCCAACAAGTTCATTATCAATCCGTTTGACAATGACGAAAACTTTGCGCACGTATTCTGCACGGGAGATTTTGGACGTTGGCGCGAGGATGGCAATTTAGAATTTCTTGGACGGAAGGACAATCTTGTAAAAATTCGCGGTTATCGTGTGGAAATCAGCGAAATAGAATCGGCATTAAAACAAATTGACGGCATCACCGACGCTGCCGCGACAACATATCAAGATGCCGCCAACGCATTGCAAATTGCAGCGTATTTTGTTAGCGAAAAACCTCTCGACCTCGCCGAAATCCGCCAAAAACTCAGCCGCAAATTGCCACCGCAAATGTTGCCGCAGTCGTTGCAACAGATAGACTTTTTGCCCACCACGCCCAACGGAAAAATCGACCGCAAACAACTTCCAAAACCAATCATTTCAACAAAAACAACTGATTTTGTTGCCCCGAAATCAACATTAGAAACTACTATCTGTCAAGTATTTGCAGAAGTTTTGAACATTGCCGAAATCAGTGCCGACGCCAACTTTTTTGAAATTGGCGGCACATCAATTTCCGCGATGCAAGTAGTTGTAAATCTTGAAAATCTCGGCATCAAAATCAAATATGCCGACATCTTCGACCACCCCACCCCACAGGAACTCGCGGCAAACTATTGGAGTGCGGGCGGCTCGCCCGCTACTACCAAAAATGCCGTAGGTTTATTAGCGGACGACACGTCCGCTTGCAGGCGAGCCGCCTGCACTCCAAATACTTGCACTCCAACGCTTCCAAACTCCATCATCCTTACCGGCGCGACAGGGTATTTTGGCGCACATTTATTAAAAGAATTAATCGAAAATAACTATAAAAAAATCTTCTGCATCGTCCGTCCAAAAGACGGCAAAACCGCCGCAGAACGTTTGGCATACGTTACAAAATATTATTTCGGAAAATCATTATTAAACTGTGTAGAAATAATCGACGGCGACATTGCTAATCAGCAGTTTTACTGTCAATTAGACAAATTTATCACCAAAGACACCACTATTATTAATTGTGCCGCCATTGTGAAACATTTCGCCGAAAAAAAGATGCTGCAAGCCGTCAATGTGGATGCCGTAAAATATCTGATTGATTGCTGTCAAAAACACGATTGTAACTTCGTGCAAATCTCCACGCTGAGCGCCGCCGTATTGCCCGGCAAAGTAGTTGACGAACAGACAGTCTGTCCCTTGCCGCCTGATGCTGTTCCCTACGCCGCGAGCAAATGGCAAGCGGAGCAAATTGCGTTTGCAGCCGCCGCCAACGGTCTGAAACTCAAACTTATCCGCCTCGGCAACCTCGCCCCGCGCAGCACGGACGGAAAGTTTCAAATCAACGCCGACGACAACGCAATAAAGAATTTCTTGGGTGTAGTTCGCAAACTTGGTTGTTATCCCAAAAGCATTGAAAATCATCGCATTGACTTCACGCCCGTTGACCACGCCGCACATGATGTCGCAAAACTGATAGCCATAGATTCGTTGCAGATGGTTTATCATGTTTTTGATGCCAACAAACTGGCTGTTAATGAGATGGTTGATGCTCTGCCAATACCGGATGAGGAATTTAGGGGAAAGTTAAAAAATCTGCCGCCAACGTTGAGGATTCCATTAGAAATTTATACGGCGGCAAATCTTTGCAAATGGGACAATGAGAGGACGAGGAGAGTGTTGGACGCAAACAATTAGCGCATTTTTTACGTCCAAAAACACAAAGCCCGCACCTTTTTACATTGGCGCGGGCTTGTTTTGATTTCACAATCAGTGTTGTGCCTCATTGTTGGGGGCGGGAGCGTAACCTATACGTCCTCTTCTTCCCTTCTGAGTTTCTGGATGTAGATGGCCTTCTTAATCTGCTCTCTTCTCCTTACCGAAAACTTGGTGAAAGCCTGCCTGTCGCGAAGTTCCCTTACGACGCCGGTCTTCTCGAACTTCCTCTTGAATTTCTTGAGGGCTCTTTCAATGTTTTCGCCTTCTTTAACTGGTACTATGATCATAGTGTTTTTTGAATTTGTTTAATTTAAAATTTTAAATTTGTATCACTTTTATACAGGGTGCAAAGTTATAAAAGAATTTTTGGATTGCAAAAATATTTTTTGAAAAAAATTTACCGTATGAAATTTGTCATCTTCCACGGCTCGCGTTTGGGTGGTTGTGCCGTGCCGGTGGCGAATTGAGTGAGCATGTAGGCGAGATTGTCGGCGAGGGTGCGCATGGTTTGCATACCTTCCTCGTCCTTGGAAACCTCGCCCGGTGCGCCGCCATAGCCGATGTTCCAATATTGTGATGTAACTATCGGCATATTAAGCATTTGGAACGCCATCTGCAATGCTTGGAATGCCGATGTTGCACCGCCTCTGCGGCATACCGTAACGGCTGCGGCGGGCTTGCCCTGCAAATATTTTCCGGCGGAATATCCGAGGCGTTGTATCACCGACAGCACCTGTCCCGCTGGCATACCATAATACACCGGCGAACCTACCACAAGAGCGTCTGAGGTGGCGAGTTTTTCGGCAATTTGGTTGCAAACGTCGTCGTCGAATACGCACTTGCCCTGCGAATGGCATTGACCGCAAGCCACGCATCCGCGCACGGGACGGTTGCCGAGTTGGAAAATTTCGCTCTCGATGTTGTTCTTTTTGAGTTGGTTTCCTATTTCGGAGAGAAGCGTGAAGGTGTTGCCTTCGCGGCGGGGGCTGCCGTTGAGAAGCAACACTTTAAGCGGTTTTGCGAGACCTGCGGCGGCTTCGGCGCACGATGCCAGCGCGCCAAGACCCGACATGCTGATTGCTGCGGTTGCTGCCAACGCGCCCATTTTCTTCACCGCGTCGCGGCGTGTGATGTTGTTGTTTTCGTCCATGATTGTCTGTTGTTTGATTACAATTGATAGACGATTGCGGACGCAAAAAGTTTATTCTTTGATACATATAAATATCGTCTTTCTGACGGTTGTTAGCCGACAGAAAGACGATATTAATGCAACCTCTTATGAACTTATGCGTGGGAAAAGCACGTTAGACGTAGTTTTTCTCAGAGACGAAGGTGTTTTTGAGCCAAATCTCAAAAATCTTGTTTGAAATCTTCATCTTGCCGTGGTTGTTCTTGATCCAGTTGAACGAAGCGGCGAGCGACACAGCCTTGTTCTCTACGTTGAACAGGAAGTATTCGCCGTTCAGAATCTTCTTGACCATGGTCTTCAAGTCGGGGAATTCCTCCATCTTGTTGTAAAACTCCGTGAACAACGTGATTTTTTCGTTGACCAGGTCGGTAACCGCCGTATCGATGCCCTGTACGTTCCAGCCGAGATTCTGCTCGTCGATAGACTTGCAGAGTTTCGACACCAAAAACGGATACCCGTCGGTGTAGTTGTGGATGTACTGAGCCACAATCTTGGTGTCCATGCCGGAATGATGTTCCTTTTCGTAGTCGTCAAGCATTGTCTTGATTTCTACGGGCGAGAAACTCATGTCCATGTCGAATGGTGTGGCGATGTTGTAGGGCGAGTTAGGAAACTGACGATCCTTGAATGTCAGATTCCTGATGTCGTACACGCCGGTCAAAATCACCGATTGGAACGTCGGGAACTCGTAACGCCTAAGGAACGAACTGCGGAACATTCCAAGCAGACTCACAAACGAGTCGTAGTTGCCAGCGTTGTCGCCCTCGTCGATGATGAGGACCACGGGCTTGGTGCAACTGTCGCAGAGATCCGACACGAAGTCTGAAAAAATGCCAAAAGGCATCCTTTCCTCCGAAGTGTACTTCGCCATTACGTCGCTGATAATCTTCTTGGCGGTCTCGTTGTCCTGATTCTTCGGCTGTCGCTTGATGAACTTCCACATCTTCTCCACGATTGTGTAAGCAAGCGTGTCTGGTGTCTGAAACACTTCTTCGGCTGCGCCTTCGAAGGTGATAGAAAACATAACGTAATCTGCCCTCAGATTTTTTACAATGTTGAAGTACAAAGTTGTTTTGCCAAATTGGCGGCCTCTGTTGAGCGTGAGGTACTGTCCGCCTGCTACCAATTCCTTGATGTGGTCGATTCGGTTGTTAAAATCAACCATGTAGTGCTGTTCAGGGTAGCACGTACCCGTAATGTTAAAATGTTTCATTTCTTGATGCTGTGCTTTAAATAATTAATAGTTTAATATCAAGTTGCTCTTACGACAATCTTCCGTCGTAAGATTAGATGTTTCTTTTTTTGCTTATTAAGTGTTTCTTGTTTTTTGTTTTAGCAGAACTCTATGGCGCAAAATTAGTATATTTTTTGCAATTAATCGCAAAAAAAATACACATTTTTTATATATTTTTTTTGTAGATTTCTTCTTTTACTTGGTATATAAAATAAGCCTTTTTGTATTTAAATGTTGACATTTGTTTTTTGAGAAAGGAGAAAAGTAGAATATTACACAAAAAAAACTTACCGAAAATTTTTCCAAAGAAGACGAAAAATTTTCGGTAAGTTTTGTAAAAATATTCAATCTTTGTCGCTCAGAAAATAGAATTTACCTTTTTGCGCCGCCCTTCGCGCCGGCAGAGAAGCCGCCGCCCATTGCGAAGATGTTTTGGTCGAAGCTCGACAGCAACTTGTGTTTGGCTTCCGATTCCTTGACGGCGATGTTGATGATTTCGTCCAATACGTCCACAAACTTCTTGCCCGTAGCCTCCCAGAGGTAGAACGACAAAGAGCCGGGGATGGCGTTGATTTCGTTGACATATACATCGCCGCTCACCGAATCTCGCATGAAGTCGATGCGGATGATGCCCGAGGCGTTCATCTCCTTGAAAGTCTTGATGGCGAGAGCCTGAATCTTCTTGGTAACGTCTTCGGGAAGGTCGGCAGGACATTTGCGCTGCGAACCCGACATGCCCTTGCTGCCGGCTGATTTTGCGCCGCCAAATTTGCCGCCCATCTTCATGCCCTTGCTGCCGCCTTTCGTTGCACCGCCGCCCATGTATTTGTCCTGATAGCTGAGGATTTCGCCGCTGCGCAGTGGTTCTTCGAGCACCGAGGCGTGGCAGTCGTGGTAACTGCCATATACCGAACAGTTGATTTCTTGGAGATTCTGCACCATCTTTTCGATGATGATTTTGTCGGTGAACTTGGCTGCGAGATCCACGGCGCGGTCGAGTTCCTCGGCGTTTGCAGCCTTGGAAATGCCAACAGACGAACCCAATCCGGCGGGCTTCACGATGAGCGGGTAGCCAATCTTTTCGGCGCGAGCCTTCTCTGCGTCGTGCTGCTCAAACCATTCGCGGTCTGTGGTCCACATATAGTCAACACACGGAATGTCGTTGGCCTTGCACATATATTTGGTGGCGATTTTGTCCATGGCGATATTG
>JAEEGL013286590.1_pt1 | contig 13102 bp, 3 predicted proteins | sample 9134231 | NCBI WGS metagenome assembly JAEEGL01 (sample SAMN16246548, study PRJNA631951) | gut metagenome | biome: gut microbiome; feature: rumen; material: fiber-attached | host: Bos | place: Iran: Karaj | collected 2018-10 | reverse complement strand
TCAACTAATGAATTCGCACCAGCATCGTCTGTTTTTAAATATAAAGCTAATTCTTCAATCTTCAAATCGCGTTTAAAAGGAATGACAATATAGACATATTGTCTAAGTTCTACCTTTTTAACGCCACCCTCATCTTTCCAATCTAAATTATCGAAAACATATTGATTAGTTAAAGACTTTTCAACATCATAATCGATGCCTTCAAATTCAGAATTTCCTTCATATTTACCACATACATCACCTAAAGACTTATAGAACTCTTCAGTTCCTTTTTCTTTATCATTAAATATTCCTAAATCTGCTGAACATGAAAACAATGTTAGGATAAATAATGATGATGACGTTATTAAAAGGTAATATAAAAATTTTTTAAATACCTTTTTCAAATTAATCCCTCGAATTAATAAGTTTGGAACTCGTAATTCTTATACCAAGTTGTAAATACACCAACTGCGAGTTGAAGAGCGATTAATAATACGAAAATAAGTATGAAACCAATGATTGCATTCTTTAATGCAGCTCTTGTTTTTTCATGCTCTTGTGGGTCTTCTGCCTTAGCGTATTTAACGCCTAGGAAAATTACCCATACAGCGCCTAATGCGCCTACTACAGTTAAAAGTACAGGAACGATTACTCCAAGTACCTCTAATAAAGGTTGTACTACTTGTTTTAATTCCTTTTCAGTAATTGCTAAAATAATATTGTTAAACATAAAACACATCTCCTCTAATTTTTATTTTTTTTATAACAATATGCTCATTTTGCATATTATCACCTATTTTTCAGAATCGTTCTTTAATCTAGTATGATATAAAAGACCGATTGTAATACCTGCAACTGCTGCGAAGCATACGATTATAATAAATACGCTTGTTGCGGCATTTGCGATTTGCTTTCTAGTGAAGTTATATTCAACTTGAGCACCAGAAACACTTGTAACAACAATTTTATATGTACCACCTGTTGTTATTTCAGGTATAGAACTTGCTAAGGCAACATCTGTTCTTGTAATTAACTTGCCATCTTTATAAATTTCTACTATATCTCCACTCTTTAATCCTGAAAGTGATACATTTCTGGCTGTTATTCCACCATCTTCAACACCAACAAGCTTAGCTTGAGGTGGAGTATCATTGATATTAACAGAGAAGTTAAATGATGAAGTTGATTCCTTACCAGTTAATACAACTGAATAATCACCATTATCTATAAGGCTAATAGAATCGCCTTTTACATCTAATAATTCTCTTAAGCCCTTACTGTCTGTATACCAAACCTCACTAATTTGATAATCAAATGGAGCCTTATAATCAAATGATACGAGTGAATTATTTATTATATAGAAGCCTGCATAGGCTGTATTACCTATAGAGTCTTCAATAATAATCTCCCAATGTCCTGTAGTTGAGAAAGTATTTGTATTGAATTCATCAATCTTTGTACTATTCTTAAATACAGATTTAATTCTTGAATCATCTGTAGGAGTAAATACTACAGATGAATTATTAACTACTCCACCAATAATAATTGGTAAATTAGTTGAAGAATCAATTAATTCAAATTGATTAACACTCTTATGAATAATATTATATTTATTTCTGTTTCCAGCTATATCCTCTACTATGAATTCATAGCTTCCATCCTTATACATCTTAGTACCTGATTTATATTCTTTAGGATCAGCACCATCAACTGATACTGTAGCCTTTAGATTATCAGCAAATGTAATAATAATATTATCCTTTGTATAAAGTGTCTTTTCTAAAATGATTTCTTCCATTTGTGATGTATCTATAATTACATCTGTTCTATAAAGCTCAGCTTTAAATGTAATGTAATTACCATATTCATCTAAATATGTAATATCATAACCAAATGAACCATTACCGCTTGAATTACTAAATTCTAATGTCTTTGGTTCATCAAGTGATACTTGATTACCATCAATTGTAAATTCATACCTTAAGCTTTCTGTTTCAAATTTTAATACATAATTTGAATAGAAGTTTTCATTTATAGCTTTTTCTAATGAATATCCTTCAAATGATTTTGAATCTACAATCTTTCTACTCAATTTTAAATTAGAAACATCGCTATAATGGATTGTCTTTGTTGCTAAATCACCATAGTTATTTCTGAAATATACTATGTAATCACCAACACCATCACATCCGATAGATTCATTAAGGTTACTTTGATCAGTATCCTTATATTCAGATAATATGTCATATAAAATTACCATTGGATTTTCACCATATTTATATGCAACATATTGAATATCATCGGTGATAACCGGAGTTAATTTATGATTTGTATAACCTAAATCTAATAATAATGCTTTTTCGTTATAGCCTGTTAGCCATTCATCCTTATAAATAAATTTATTATTAGAATCTATAATAAGCTTAAATGTTTCTGAAACACCATTAGAGCTTGAAATCTTAACTGTATATTCACCTTGCTTATGTAATTCTAAAGTTGTTACACCAGCTTGATATAAGCCACTAAATACCTCGCCATTAACCTCAAAGTTAACACTATCACTATAGACACTAACTTCAATTAATGAATTAGAATAAATTGTTTCTTCATTTGATATATAGTCATTAGTAGCACCATCTAAATATGTAACCTTTACAATTGTTTCAAATGAATCAACCTTAGCAACAATATATTCCTTTTTATTGTTATAAATATTTGTTACAACTATTGCATAGAATCCATATTCTGTACCAATAAATGGTTTTAATTCATTACCATCATAAATTACATCTAGCTTACCAAATGTAGGCTTTTCTGAATAATCAACTTCAATTTTTGATATAGTGTCTTTAAAATTACTATCAATAGTTAAATCATCAGCTATATAGATATATCTAGAATCAGCTTTAATTTCAACTTCTTCTCCACCAGTTAATAATCTTAATTCAGGAGCTTCCTTAGATAATGATGCCTTATAGTAGCTTGGGAATATACAATTTCCAACAACATAAGTTGCTTCAACATCGATTAAAGCTTCTCTTGCTTCAATAATATAAATAGGTTTTGAATCAACAATCTTAACTGAAATAATATAATCATTATGCTCTATAATAGTATATTTAACATTTTCTCTTGTAGTATCAGCCTTAATATCAAGTGTAAATGATTCTAATCTAAATTCACTTGATTTAACTTCTACTATTTCATGATTTTCATTTTCAATATTTTCTGAATGACAAATATATCTACCATAAGTAATAAATGAGCTATCATATCTTAATTCATATAAATTAGATTCATTTTCTGTTCTAATTAATATTCTATTATCACCAGGATATAAAGCACCAATTGTTATTGAATCATGACCAAATGATTCAACAGAATCATAAAGCACTTCTTCATCAATTGTTGCGTTTGATATAGGATCTTTTGTATTAGTAAAATTGAATCTCTTAACATTTCCTAGCATATCAGTTACTGTTAATTCATAATAGCCATAGTTCTTTAAAATTAATTGACTATTTTCATTTAAAGTCATTTGCATATTTTGACCATTTCTTGAAATTGTAAATCCTTTAATCTTAGATGGATCAGAAAATTCTAAAACGATATGACCACCATTAATAACAGCATTACTTTCAAAATTACTTTCAGCACTTGTTGTAGGTACATATGCTAATGTATCAACTGTAATGTAATCACCTTGGTTATACTTTGAAAAATCAACCACATCAGTAGATCCTGTTTTAATGATGTTTCCTTCATCATCATATTCAACTAATCTTGCGAATGAAACACCAATATAAGATGCACTTACAATTGGAGCTTCAGTATCTACTCTAACAACATATAAATGATCATTTTCAGGATAGCTTTGATACCATACACGAAGTCTAAATCCTGTTAATGAATTCATTGTTATAGTATCTGTTGATTCAGAATATGAATAATTAGAAGAATCAATATCTAATAATTCAAATTTAATAGGATCATCACCATATGATGATACAAATTGAAGCTTAAGCATTGCTGATGTATAAACATTAGAAATTCTTGAGCTCTTTTCATCATCATAAATTGCCATTCTAACAATATTTTCTGGATCATACTTAGAATATGTTTCACTTGAATTAAAATAGAACCAATTTATTTCTGGAGATTTGAATGAGAATTCAATAGTTTGTGTAACCTCTCCTCCATAAATATCTCTTACAGTTATTCTATAAATACCTGGGTCCTTTAAAACCTTTGTTTCAGCATATTCTGAAGTTACTAATGTTTCATTTAAATAGATTTCATATGAATATATTTCATCTTCAGTTCTATTTAAAACCTTAACAATAATACTTGTTTTTGAATCATTTTCCTTTGCTTCAATTTCAAGATTTGTTGAAGATAATAAAACTATATATGTAAATATATTTCCAGAACGATCTCCAACTTGAAGATAATAATTACTACTATCAAGCTTATATGCTCCTTCTTGTAATTCTTGAGCATATAGAACCTTTTTTAAGCTCTTATTTGGATATGAATAAATTGCTACATATGCTAAATTATCAGCATCATTTAATGATTTAATAATAAATGAATCACTTGAATAACTACTGATTGTACCATCTAATACTGAATCATAATTTCCAATTTTAACATTTAAAATAGGAAGTTCCTTATCAAAATATACAGCATATTCACAAATACCATTTAAACCATATTCACGGAATAGATAAGGTTCACTTGAGCCACTAAATAATTGAGCTAATGTTTTACCTGATTCACCAATCAATTCAACCCATTCATCTTGGGCAGTTCCGATTGCTTTTTTATAAAAAATTCTTGTTGATGAATTAAATACTAATTCCATATTAGTAACAAGTGGATATTCATTATCTAATACAGTAATTGTATTTTTATAAATTGTTTGGTCTCCGTCATATTTAGCATTAGTAACAAAACTAATACCAGTTTTAGTTGCTGATGCTTCTTCTAAAACATTATGGATTTGAGCTTTTGTTAAATATGGAGCTCCAGTTTGTTGATTAATTGTTTCTTCTTCAACTAAATAAACAGTCTCGCCACCATTAGATATTCTACTAACAACATCATTAATCGCATTATTTAAATTAGTTTGAAGTGCACTAATATTAATACCATCCTCTACTCTACCATTACCATAGTAATAATATGCCCAGCCATAAGCTGAAGAGCTTGGAGTCCAAATGTTTTTCTTATATCTAATCCATAGCTGACCTTCTTGGGCTATAACAGTTTCACCATCTGCCTTAACATATTGAGTTGAGGCTGTTCCACTATTAAGAAGGCTTGCTATATTAGAATTAATCTTAATTAAATATAAGTCTTGTAATTCCATGAATCTAATATATTTTTTAGCTTCATTAATATTTGTGAATGCTGGAGTAGATGAACCACCCTCAGCTTTATTTAATGTTGGATCATAAGTTGCACCATAAGGATAGCTTATAATTTTTGATCCATTAGTATCTAAATAATAAAATCTAGCATTTTCTAACTGATAAACCTTATTAGTTAAAACTAAGCTTGTTTGAGTCATCTTATAATTTTCAGTCTCATCCTGCTTATTATTTGATAAGTAGAATTTAATATTTTGAGCAACTATATCAATACTTCCACTTTCTGCTTCACCAGAAATTCTAGGAACTATATCATAATATCCTGCAGGTAGGTCAGTTAATGTGATTCTGTACTTTGTATCACCTTCCGTACCATCAGCAAATACTTCTTTATCACCATTAATCTTTATACTAAATTTTGTACCAGAAGCTAATAAATCACGATAATCAGTTCCATCGATGCTATCATCAGCAATTGAAATAATTACCTTCTTATTATTAGTTGCAGTAGCTATGTTAAATGCATCACATGAAACATCAATATCATTAATTCTTGTATATCCATCAGATTCAGTATCTGTTACAAGTGTATAACTAACAGTTGTTCTAAATAGATCTCTTGTATCATATACAATTCTAATAACATTTGATTTAGATCTATTTCCTGCTGTATCTTCGATATAAAAATACATATCAAATTCTTGTCTTTGAGTATTATTTAATATTTCACTTACAACAGGATCAAGAGGAATTCCTAAGCTTTCATCAATTGTAGATTTATATTTATAAATATTTTCATTTTCATTTTCTGAAATACTAATACATTCTTTAATTGCTTGTACTTTTTCTGAGCCTTCAATAATACTTACTTTAGATTCAATATTATTTCCTTCTTCATCAATATATTTATAAACAACATCTATATTTCTAATTGCTGCCGAAGCTGAACCCTTTTTATTTATCGCAAGTGAATATTCTTTTGTTTTTAATTCATTTATAGGAGGAGTTATCTGATATGCTGTTGGTGGATCACCATCGAGCACATAAGGACCAAACCTGTCCTTATCAGTAAGTCCATATCCTGATTCTGCTAAAGCGAATAGATAATAAACTCCACTATCAATTCCTTCTTCAGCATTTTTAACTAATGTAATTGTAAATGAACCATTTTCTTCTGAAGTAAATTCATGACAATTATCATAAGATTTAGGATTGTCTGGTTCATCTAATGTATCCTCTTTACTCCATTTATAATAAATTTTACCATCATTTAAATCCTTTTCACCATTATCATTAATAGATAATAAAAGATTATAAATGTTTTGAGGTTGTCCTGATGTTGCTAAATCTACTGTTAAAGTAGGAGATAGTAGATTAACTACACCATTTACAAAAGACATAGTTCTTGTCTTATTTGTTTCGTCTACAGACATTATATTATTATTAATGTTTTTATATTGGTCTAAATTATATGCCATATCACTTACAACATTATTAGGTAATTGATATTTAACATCTGTAATATTAGTCTTTGGAGGAGTCATTTCAAATACTAATGTATCTGTGAAATTACCAGCTGAATAATTAGCATATACACCTTCAGTTGCATTGTTAAAAAATACAGTTAAATTAGCATTTGTTTTTGCTAAATGAACTGGTTCATTGAAACGAACATAAAATTTCAATTTACCAGTAGTACTATAATCAGAGTCATCTACATATTCTGCAACTATCTCAGGAGCAGTATCATCAACTAGTGTTAAGAATTGCCAAATATTCTTTGCTACTCTATCTATTTCATCACAACCATTATATATAGCAAGACCAGTATCTAGCACGCCTTTATAAGGATTTATCTTAAAAAATGCTGAATTCATTAAATTATTAGAACCACTATACCATGTTGAATCCTTTTGATACCAATAAATTCTCTTTGTTTGGCCTTTAATTTTGCTATCAACTATATCTACTAAATCATCGTCATCATCATATGGACTCTTGCCATCAAATACTATCTTTCTCATGGCTTTATCATTAAATTCATAGCCTTCGGCTCCACTCCAGAAATCATAACATGGCTCAATTTGGAAATAAGATGATAATCCTGGACAGTTTGAGCTTCTAGAATAATTATCCATGAATTCTTTTCCACCATATAGCACATGTATATTTGTAGTAGAAAAATATTTATTTTCACCAATTTCTTTAATTACATATGAACCATAGGCAGATGCAAGTCCTGTATTAATAAATGTATTAACCCAAGGCTCTGTAACATCAGTAAATGTTACATTATTACCTTTTTTAAATGTGTACCATGTAGATTTACCATCTAGATTACTAAGACCTTTATGATATCTTGCTTGGAAATTAGCATATTCTTTAATATAAGCTCTACTTTCACCATACTCAGATTGAGCGCTTGAATTAATTTCAACACTATAATCATATGTTAAAAAGCATTTACAAACTGAATTTTCTTCTGAAATTTCACCGTTATTTACTCTATCAATAATTATATTGAAATATCTACCATATTTTTGTTCTGAATCAAATAGTCTGAATTTTTCTCTATTTGCTGCTGTATTTAAGCATTTAATAGAAATCTTATAAGAACCTTTTCCACTAGAATCAATTCTAATTCTTACAAGATTATTTGCTCCAGCAAAATCTAAACCAGAAATAGCTGTAACACCTTCAGTATGATAAAATACCTCAACCATTTGATTTGCTTGACCTTCAGCTACAATTTCAGCAATTATAATACCTGATTCATTAGCTTCAACAATTGGTTCAGCAAAATGTACTGTATTAGTATCTGCGAATGCCTTATAGCCAAATGTTGATACAAATGTAACCACCATTAAAAGGAAAGCTATAACAAATGAAAACTTTTTAGTAATATTATTCTTCATCTTTATTCTCCTCCTTATTAATTGATATTTTGCCATTTGCAATCATAATACAGAAATCTTGGAACGATAGCTTAGGATCTTTTTTCTTAAGCTCTCTATAAGATTTCATAATATCAGTTTGGCTCATTTCCTTGCCCTTTGCTTCTTCTTGAGCTTCAGCTTCCTTAGCTTCTTCATTAATTCCTACTGTAGGAGCTGCTGTTTCAGCTTGAGCTTCTTCCTTTGCTTTCATACCAGCAAATTCTTTTCCACCTTGAGCTTCATTTGATTTTTTCATCAATGCTTCGTTTCTCTTAGAAATATCATAGAATACTCCATTTTCATCGAAGAATTGATCTTCTAAATCAGATTGATCCATTTTACCTATCTTATAAAGAGGAACCTTAAAAGATGGAGTAAAATAAGTTTTTAATGGGAAATTACCAAATGTTACAATAATTGAATGTCCTATATCTCCTGGATGATTCAATCTTTGTAATTCAGATGGATAAATTAAAGGTCTAGTTTGAAGTGATGTTGAATAATTAGTTTCACTATGAGCTGTACCACTTGTTGAAGATGTTTGAATTGTGATATTACCACATAATTCAGAATATTCCTTACAAGTACCCATATCATTAGAACCGATAAACATCTTAATACCACAGTTACCTTTAATAATATCAGCTACGTTATCACCATAAACATTATTTAGCTGTGAATAAGATTGAACAATCATTGTAAACCAAATCTTTCTTGAACGACCTACTGTAATGAACTTATCAAATTTAGAAATCTTTGGCATATTACCAAATTCATCCATGATAAAGTATACATTTCTAGGAAGAGCAAGCTCTTTAGTTTCTGATGCAACCTTAATTAATGTTTTATAAATGTTTAAAATAAATATTGCAGCTAGATTATGTCTTGTATCCTTTTCATCAGGAATCTTTAAGAATAATGCTGTTGGATGGTCTGAAAGTGACTCTGCTGTAAAATCAGAAGTACTTGTCAATGAACATACACCAGTATCATTAAATAAAACTAATTTATCATAAACAATTGACATGTATGAAGCTCTTGTTGAAGATGCTGCATCACATACCTGCTTAGATAATGAATAAGCCTTTGATAAAGGACTTCTTCCTTTAAAATACATTCTTAACTCTTCATAATCTTTATTAGAATTTTGTAAAATCTTTGCTAAATTGAAGAAAGTAAATTTTTCTTTAGTCATTCCATTTGCTGGGTCTGCTGAATCCTCAAGCATTGCAAGAAGTACTGCTAAAGTAATAGATCTTGCACCCTTTTCCCATAATGGGTCTTTTTCATTTTCAACTGGAATTAAAACTGATACTAAGTCATTTAAATCTTCATATATTTCATCATATATTTTCTTTTTATAAATCTTAATGCTTGTTACTAATCTTTGGTAATCCTTATAAGCTTTACCATCGAATTCATACCATTCATTAATTTCATCTGATTCTTCTATTCCCTTATCTAAAGCTAATCCTGAATCAAAAATATTATCTACTCTCTTAAATGCTTTTTTATAAGCATCTCTATAATTTTCAAATGCATCCCAAATGCCACCTAGTGGATTCCATCTATAAGATGAATATGTATCACGTAAATCTACAACCTTAACATCATATCCTCTTTCTTGTAAAAACTTAGAATGCATTGAGAATAATTCACCCTTAGGGTCTGTGATAATCATTGAAGAACCAGCACTTGTAGAACCTAAAATTTGAATCATAGGTGATACAAATGTTGTTGTTTTACCTGAACCTGTAGAACCAATGATAATTGAGTGACATGGAGAATTGAATGCAATCTTCATATCCTTTTGATTATCATCTAGAGTTGCCATTACAGGAATACCATCCTTTTTAACACTTGCAAGCTCTGAATAATTGTAAGTTTTAAAAATGCTCTTCTTTTCTTTTTCTGTCATCCATCTAGAATTTTCTAAATTTGAATCCTTAACCTGCTTAAGCTTTCCATATGGACCATTTTTAGAAAATATGGATAAGAAATTTTTATTTATCACAAAGCAATATAATGCGAATATGCCACCAAAGATAAATAATAATAGCAAATAGAATAATCCAGATAAAAGCATATTATCAAAAGAACCATACCAATCAATTACTGTTAATTCAAAACTACATTCCATTAAGGCAAATACTAAATAGTCAATAATAATTGATATTAGTAATAATGATGCAATTATAAACAATATCTCTTGGAATCTTCCTGTTGCAAATTTATGTGACATAACAACACACAAAAATAACATAGATATTATAAATATACCTGATGCCCATCTAAGGTAATTAATCAATGTAAAATTACCTTCAGGTGTTGTAAACATCCCTTTAGATATTAAAATTGGAATAGCAATTACATTACTAATTACTAAAGCAATAATGATTGCAATATATAAATAATATCTTTTCTTCATCATTATTACCTCCTTAATAAATTTCATTTAAAATATATTTTTTAATATAAATCCTCTTTAATTTAAAATTAATGTTGATCAGTTATATTTCTAGTTAAAAGATTTCTTTCTAAAACTAAGCTGTCTACTAATTTATAATTATCCATACTATTAATAATTTTTTCATTTGAATTATTACATGTGAATGTTACAACTACTCTATATCTACCAGGCTGTGGCATATCTGTTAACTTTATATTATATTCAGTAGTTGAGCCTTCTACTCCAAGATAATAATATTCAACTATTATAGCTACATCCTCTGAAATTAATTTATTATTTTCACATAAAACATTATTTTCATATATAGGAATAGTTAGATACGGATCAAAAGAACCGCTTGCTGTAACTCTTCCATACATATCCTTATCATCAACACGTACCTTTAATTTTAACAAATCAATTTCTTTATAATTAACTTTAAGCATAAATTCTACAGGAGCAACGTCGTTATAATTTGTATTAACAACACTAAATGTTAGCCTTATCTTGTAATCTCCAACATCCTTGCTAAAGTATACTTCTTGCCATTCTTCACCAACTAATTGATATGCTGTTACAGTTTCAACAGCAAGTCCTTCTGGCATATTAAATGAAGGAGTATAGTCATTACCATCATATGTTTTAGTAACATTTTGAGGAATGAATGACATATCAAAAGTTGCTTTTGTTATTACTAAGCTTGATGTTATTTCTCTAGTCTTAGAATAATTTCTTGTTATAATTGCTTTTACTAAGTATTGACCTTCATTTATAGCTTCATCTACTAATGTATTATTTTTATAATATTCATATGCTACTGATGCACCTGTTGGTAATTCTCCTACAAGCGTTAATGTATGAGAATTTCCATCATATGTTACTGTATCACTTGGTAATTCGAAATCACCTTCAATTAATATTGTACAAGAATAAATTCCAGATATTGGAGCTAATAATACACTTGAATCTTCAACTTCTGAATTAAATTTTGCTTCTAAATAATATTCATATTTTCCACCATCAGTAAAAGCATATTCATCTACAATTTCATCATTAGACAAATCAGTAAATTGTAATGTTTTAAAACTATATACCTCTTCATCTAATTCTTTTATTCTAATTGTTCTTTCATTTGTTTCAAAATCAATTGTAAATTCTATATCGTCTGGTGTTATAGCTCGTTTTTCATGTGTAGTCTTATCTGTTATTAATACATCTTCTCTAATTTTATTAATTATTAGATATGCATCTAACTCATCAATGTCTAAATAATAATTTTCATCATCATTTGTAAATTTTGCAACTACCATATATTCACCTGCAGCTACCTGTCCATTATTTTCATATATAACAGATACCTTATCAGGCAATCTTCCTTCTATTTCTAAATAATGCTCTGTTCTATCAAAATTTACTGACTCACTATTAAAATCTATAACGCCATCTAATTGGATTAATCTTTTATTAACCTTTAGTTTTGATTCTATAGGTTCTATCTTTTCATAATTTGCATTATTTGATGTAAATGATGCAACTATCTTATATTCTCCAGCATTTATATTTGATGCTACTTCTTCACCTTGCTCATTATAGTATTTATAGCTTACTGTAACACCATTTGGTAATGCTGTTGAATCTACTAATCTTGGAGTATATGCATAACCATCAAATTCTTTTTCATAATCATCAATCTTTACATTTGACATATCATATGTAGCTTTATCTATTGTTAATTTAGCTTCCATATTTGGAATTGGTTTATAATTAGCATCCTTAGATGTAAATTTTGCAACTATTGTATATGTTCCTGCATTTACTGCATTATTTAATCTTGCTGTTTTAAATTCATCATATATATCATATGAAACCTCTATATCTGATGGAACATTTGTTGCTTCAATTATTTTAGGTTCTCCATCATATGTTTCTGTTTGATCTAAAAAACTAACATCGCTTATATCGTATTCATCTTTTTCAATGATTAATTTTGTTTTTAATGTTTTTGAATTATAACCTTTTTTTGATATAACTCCTACAACCTCATATTCTCCAGCATTTATAAATGTATTACCATATGGATATTCTATTGTTGCTCCTGCTGGTAATTCTTCATTTAATAAAACACTATGTGGCTGTCCATCATATGTACATGTATATCCTAACAATTCATATACATCATCAAAATTATGTCTTACAACATTTATTTTAAATGAAGTACTAAATTTATTGATATATACTACATTTATTTCGTGCTCACCCATTTTATAAAAATTAAGCTTATCAATATCGGGAATCATATCTTCAGTTAGATCGATTTCTTTAATTTCTCCACTTGCATAGCATACTTCTACTTTTATTCCTTC
>JAEEGL016140256.1_pt1 | contig 13103 bp, 10 predicted proteins | sample 9134231 | NCBI WGS metagenome assembly JAEEGL01 (sample SAMN16246548, study PRJNA631951) | gut metagenome | biome: gut microbiome; feature: rumen; material: fiber-attached | host: Bos | place: Iran: Karaj | collected 2018-10 | reverse complement strand
TCATTGGCAACCTGCATGCATGTGTTTGTAACGCACGCATTTATTTTGCCGTTGCTCTGTGTGCCAAGCATGAAGACGCCGTACTGTAGACTGAACAGGGCTTTGTTATCCATATTAACGTCCCCAGGTCATAATCATGTCGTAATTATCTTCACGTACTTCAAAATACTGATTGTATTCACCGCAGGTAGGGCAGTATTCCGGGGCACTAGGTCCTGTAACAATATGACCGCATTTAAGACATTCCCAAACTTTTACAGTGCTGTTTGCAAGCTGGGCCTTTGAATCTTCGTCTTTAAGAAGTGCACGGTAGCGCTCTTCGTGACGTTTTTCAATTTCGGCAACTGCGCGGAATTTGGCAGCAAGGTCTGCAAAGCCTTCTTCTTCGGCCTCTTTTGCAAACTTGACGTACATGTCTGTCCATTCATAGTTTTCGCCGTCTGCTGCTGCAGCAAGGTTTTCGTTTGTTTTGTTCAGGCCGCCAAGCTCTTTGAACCACATCTTTGCATGGTTTTCTTCGTTGTTTGCAGTTTTGGCAAAAATTTCTGAAATTTTATCAAGGCCTTCGTCCTTTGCAATCTTAGAAAAGTAAGTGTACTTGTTTCGTGCCTGACTTTCTCCTGCAAAGGCTGCCTGTAAGTTTTTTTCTGTTTTTGTTCCTGTGTATTTGCTCATATTAAGATCTCCATAAACTGTGAAGATTACAGTAAGCATATGCAGCTATCACTTCATCACCATCTACAATTGCAAAAGTTGCCTTTGGTGCGTCGCCCGGCTTGAGTATCTTACGCTGATTTCCCTGTTTTGTGCTTAATGCAATCCATTCTATAAAATGTTCTGGTGCCATAGGGTGGTCAACAGAACCAACTTTTACTTCTACAATATTTCCGTTTACAGTAACAACCGGAACGTGTTTTTCAACTGCCGCATCAGTTGTTCCCGGTATAATCTGTTCCATTTCCTGTCCGCAACAAATTGTCGGAACGCCACTATCTTTTACAACAGCAATAATTTTGCCGCAAACTTTGCAGCGGTAGAATTTTAATTCCATATAGACTCCTCTGTCATTGTCGGGCATGACCCGGCAATCTCTATAATAGTTCTACCATTATACACCAAAAACGCAGCTTGTGGGAAAAATTCGTGTTATTTGATTAAGTTCTCAATACTCTCTTTTGGTGCAAAGCCTGTGAAGGATTTTTCGATTTTGCCGTCTTTCATGAGGACAAGAGTGGGAATACTCATAATTCCAAACTGTTCGGCAAGGGCAGCTTCGTCATCTACGTTGACTTTGCCTACTTTTATTTCGGTGTGTTCTTCTGCAATTTCTGCAATAACAGGGCCAAGCATTTTGCATGGTCCACACCAGGGAGCCCAAAAATCAAGCAGAACAGGTTTGTCGCTTTTAATAACTTCAGCCTCGTAGTTTTGTGCGGTGATTGTGATTTCCATAGGGGACCTCCTACTAGTCTTAATTCTCATCTATAAATATAATATTAAAAGAACCAGGAGTAAATAAAAATATGCCGCAGCTGCAGATTGATGATAAAATCTCTCTCTACTATGAAGAATATGGGCAGGGCAGTCTTGATGCCGACAATATTATTCTGTCTGCACAGGTTGGCTTTTATCCAAAGGGAATGCAGCAGCATCTTGCAACTCTTGGCTGGCATGTTTTTTGTATTACACTCCGCGGCTTTCATCCTTCAACTTTAATTGACGAAGATTGCGGCGACCACTGGTACGATGTTTTTGCAGACGATGTTGTTGCCTTTGCAGATAAAATGGGAATAGGACGCTTTACATATATGGGTGCTTCCCACGGCTCAGGCGTTGGCTGGCATCTTATGCTCAGAAATCAGCAGCGCGTAAATGCTTTTGTTGCAGTTGTTGGTGGCCCGCACTCACTTGATGCAGGCACCATGTCTTACCGCCAGATGCTCGCCCAGGGAATTATAAAAGAAATCCCGCCATTTAATCCTCCTGTTGATGATGACCCGGCACGACAACTGAGACGCGACAGACGTACTGCCCACATACAGGCTCAGCCGCCTGCACCAGAACAGGAACGTAAGATTGACTATGGACGCCCTCTTATGGCACTTGGCAGCGAAGAAAAGCTTTGCGAAGCACTGCGAAAAATTACTCTTCCTGTTCTTATGATTGGCGGGGTGGAGGATCCTATAAGTACTCCGGAACTTATGATGCGTACCGCTAAATGCCTGCCGCATGGAAAACTTATTCTTTATTCAAACTGCGGGCACGACATAGACACAGATTTAATAGAAGAAACCTGCGACGAAGCAGACCGCTTTTTACGCAATGCAATAAAAACAAAAAAATGGTATCTGCCTGTAAAAGAGGGCCAGGAGTAGGAGAGTCGGGTGAGAAAGTTTGTTCTTTTATCTGCATTATGTGTTTTCGTTTTAGCGGGTTGTTCCAGCAAGGACCCTTTTGACTGTGAAGAAATCCGCAATCCTTCTTATGCAGATGAAATAGAAAAAATTGAATCTTATCTTGAGCAGAAAGATTTTGAAGGTTCCGTCCTTATTGCAAGAAAAAAAGACATTGTGTTTGCAAAAGGCTTTGGTCCGTGCGACAAAAAAAATCCTGATGCCGGTCAGATAAAAATCAATTCTACTTTCGAAATAGGTTCTATCACTAAACAAATGACAGCAGCAGCAATAATGCAGCTTGCAGAAAAAAAGAAGCTTTCTGTAAATGATAAAATTTCCCGCTGGTTTCCCGACTTTCAATATGCAGACGACATTACTGTCGAAATGCTTTTAGACATGCACTCGGGGCTTATAGACTGCCTCAATGCCCCTTATGAATTTTTTCCGACAAAGGTTGCTGCAAAAATAGAAAATGCAACCGTGCGCAATGAGCCTGTTGAACAGGAAATAATCTTAAAATACTTAAACGACGCTCCTCTTTTTATAAAGCCGGGTACCGAATATTTTTACTGCAATACAAATTATTATCTGCTGGCAAAAATTATCGAACAGGTTTCGGGGCTTTCGTTTGAAGAATACATGCAGAAAAATCTTTTCATTCCCTGCAAGATGACAAATACTAATATTGAATTTCAAAAAACAGATACCCGCGGCTACGACTGGAAAAACCGCTACTACAGTATTCCTCAGGGGTTTGCCACAGGCTACGGCGATGTAAATTCAAGCGTTGTAGATCTATACAAATGGACAAACAATCTTGTAAACGGAAAAATTGTAAAGAAAAAGTCGTTCAAAAAAATGACAGACAGCGATTCTTACGGCTACGGTTTTTATGTTCAGAACGGCGAAATCTTCCACGGCGGCGCAACAAATGTATTTAATTCATACGCAACTTATTATCCTGATTCAAAAACAACAATCATTATTTTAATGAACTGCCCTCAAAACGAAAAATATGCCGCAACCTTTGCACGAGGAATTTACAAGGTGCTAACAGAATAACCCTCCCTGTCTTTAAAAAGCATCTTTAAAAAAAGGATTATCCGTTATATAATAATCGTATGAGCAAAAAGAAAGAAAAACGCATCAAACGCCTTAGAAAATATTCTTTGTGGCCACAGATTATTGAAACTGTTATTGTAGAATTTGCCTTTTTAGTTGCAATCGTTTATGTCTTTATGGTAGACATGATTACCGAAAACCATAATCTCATTATTCATGGTGCAGATCACTGTAAGCAGATTGTTGCCTATGTAAATGAAGACTGGGATTCTACAGCAAAAACATTTAATCCACAGACAGCGCAGGAATTATCAAATATCGTAAAATACAATTCAGAATCAATTGGTTCCATTAATATTGTAGATGAAGATTTTAATGTGCTTGCTTCGTTTGGCGAAAATAATATTAATGATTCAACCTTTGTCCGTAATTTTGATTCAAAGTCTTTTGAAGAAAACGGTTTTTATTTTTCGGAATATGCCGCAGCTTATGATTATGATGAAGATGAAGATACAGATGCTAAACTAAAACTTTCTGCCAGCATTGACGGTGCAGACGGTCATGAGCATGCTTTCGATTTTGAGCTTACAGATGAAGAATCTCTTCGTATGTTTGCAAAATATTTCTTTAGGGGATTTTCTTCGCTTAATACAAAAAAGAATTACGAATGGGCTATTTCTAAAGATGGCGTAGGCTCTATGTGGATTCTGTTTAAAACCAAGGTAAACGGCGTAAATGTTGCAGTTGAAAAACGAAGTGCTCAGTCTCTGATAGACATGGGCCGTCATATTTTTATGATGGTTGTTCTTTTGATAGTCTTTGCCTTCATCTGGCTTTATGAACATTACAAACTTATTGCAATTATACATCAGCGCAGAAAGATTAAAAAGATTATTTACACAGACTCTGTAACAGGCGGACATAATAAAGAATACTTCCTGTTTAAAGCAGGCAAGATGATTAAAAAGCGACACCGTCGTTATGTTGTTGTTTATCTGCGCATGGAAAAATTCCGCAATTACCAGACTGCTTATGGTATTCAGGCAGGTGATAATCTTCTTGAAGATTTTTACAAAAAGATTTCAGGTCTCATTAAAAAACGTGAGGAGCTTGCTGCTCATATGGAAAAAGGAGATTTTGCACTTCTTCTTCATTATGACAACGAAGAACTTCTTGATATCCGCATGAATGCAATCACAAGCGCACTTAATGACTGTCGTCCAAAGCAGCATCTGTTCTTTTCTGTTGGTGCCTGCCGCATAGTTGCAAAAAATGAAAATCTTGAAGAAAAGGTTTCTAACGCAGGAGCTGCAATTTCTAAACAGGATAAAAAATCAGGCCCTGTTCTCTGGTTTAATGAATCTATGCGCGAAGAACAGATCTGGGAACGCCGTGTAGAAGATGATATGGACAGAGCCCTTGCAAATAACGAATTCAAAGTTTATCTGCAGCCAAAATATTCTACAAAGAAAGAACAGCTTTCGGCAGCAGAAGCACTTGTTCGCTGGATTCATCCGGAATACGGTTTTGTTTCTCCTGCAAAGTTTATTCCAATTTTTGAACGAAACGGCTTTATTACAAAGCTCGACGACTTTATGCTTACCGAAGTTTCAAAGCTTCAGGCAAAGTGGCTCGAGGATGGCAAAAAACTTGTTCCTATTTCTGTAAATGTTTCACGCGCACACTTCAGCCAGTATGATCTTGCGGAACATATTTGTAATATAGTAGATACTTACAAAGTTCCTCACGAATATATAGAACTTGAGCTTACAGAAAGTGCCTTCTTTGATGACAAACAGGTTCTTCTTGATACGATCAAAAAACTCAAGGAATACGGCTTTAAAGTTTCTATGGACGACTTTGGTGCCGGATACTCTTCTCTTAACTCACTCAAGGAACTTCCGCTTGATATTATTAAGCTTGACGCACAGTTCTTCCGAGATATTGAAGATAAAAAGCGTGCAGACCTTATTGTATGTGATACAATCAAACTGGCCAAAAAACTTGGCATGCAGATTGTTGCAGAAGGAATTGAAACACGCGAGCAGGTCGATTTCCTTGCAGAACAGCACTGTGATCTTATTCAGGGCTTCTATTTTGCAAAACCTCTTCCTATTGAAGAATTTGAAGAAAAGGCATTCTCTGTAGAATAATTGTACGGAATGACGGGATTTTTTATTGACAATGCTTTGTTTTGCTCTTAAAATTATACTATTATGAAGAAAAATATGAAGAGAGTTGCGTTATTCGCTTTTCTGTTTACTAGTGTTGTGTCGCTGAATGCGCTTGATTTTGTTTTTAAGATTGAGCCTACAGTCCTGTTTGCAAATATCACTCAGCAAAATATGAATATGGCCCCTGGTGTTACAGTTCAGGCTGATTTTGATTTTCTGAATCTTCTTAACGTTGGTTTGGAAGGCGGTTATCTTTTTGAAGAGCCTAAATCAACAAACGAAGGTATTAATACCGTATTCGGTGGATTAAATCTTGGTGTTTACTACTATCCGATTTCTCGTCTCTATGTTGGAGCCGGTGGTGGCTTTGGTGTCCACACACTTATGACTCAGGTAAAAGATCTTGGTACAGAAGATTCTTCTTCTAAGAAAACACTCAACGGTCTTTACTACAGAGGCTATGCCGAAGTTGGTTTCCGTGTAAATCCTTCTTTGTGTCTTAACCTTGCAGGCGGATGGTCTTCTTATGCCGCAGGTACATCACTTGGTCAGGGCTTTCTTGGCGGACCATTTGCTGCTATTTCTATAAGAATGAACGGACATGTTGGTTCTAACTCAAGAAGCTCTGCTCTTGATGTAACAATTACTCAGGATGCCGATGTATTCCCTGTTTACAGTTCTGTTTACGGTTACGAACCATTTGGTACAATTTATGTTGAAAATGATGAAGGTGCTGAACTTCGTGATGTTCATGTAAGCTTCCGCGCCGGAAAATATACAAACTCTGCAAAGCTTTGTGGAACAACTCCAAGAATCAATCGCCACGTTACTGTAGAGTTCCCTCTTATTGCCGATTTCTCTGATGAAATCTTAGGCTTTACAGAAGACGGAAAAATCAGTGGTGAAATTGTTATTGAATATGAATTCCTCGGAAAGAAGATGTCTGTAGTAAAACCTGTTATTGTTTCTGTAAGCAACAGAAATGCCTTTATCTGGGGCGACAGTTCTTCTCTTGCAGCATTCATCTCTCCAGACTCACAGGAAATTGCTACCTTTGCAAAGGAAGTTGCCGGAATTACAAGAAATAACATTTATACAGGTATGAACGCAAACCTCCAGTATGCAATTGGTATTATGGAAGGTCTCCGTCTTATTGGCGTAGGTTATTCAGAAGATAACGTTACTCCATATTCATCATTCCACCTTGATACACAACTGGATTCTATTCAGTATCCACTCCAGACATTGCAGTGTCTCTCTGGTGACTATGATGATCTGGGAATCCTTGTTTGTTCTTGTCTTCAGACAATAAACGTTCCAACAGGTTACATTCCATATGATGATGACTTTATTGTTCTTGTAAAACTTGATATGGCCGCAAATCAGGCTCTCAGTAATTTTGCTTCTACAGACGGTCTTGTAATTGATTACGATGCAGATCAGGTTTATCTTGCACTTTCTATGAAGACTATCGAAAAAGGATTTACAGCAAGTTATAAAGCCGGTTCCGAAACAGTTGTAAAATGTTTCAGCAGCGAAGATGCTTTCTATGACTTTGTTGATACAACAGATGCATGGTCAAACTACAAGCCTGTTGCATTCAGTACAAACTCTTCTGTAACAACTCCTAAACAGGATGCACTTGTAAAGAATATCAGAGCTGCAATTCAGGATTATATTTCTTCTGATATTGAAGCTGTAATTAAACGTGCCCGTGATGCAGGTGATACAAACAAACTTGGTGTTGCACTTGTACGAGCCGGACGCTACTCAGAAGCTAAGAAAGAATTCCAGAAGGCAGCAGACAAAGGTTCTATTGCTGCTATGAACAACGTTGCAAATATTCTTATGATTGAAAAGAACTATTCTGCAGCTGCTGCTCAGTATAAAAAGATTCTGGATAAGGACCCTTCAAATACAGCTGCGCAGAAAGGTCTTGAAAATGCAAACGCAAAGATTGAATAGGGCATAGCGATGAAAAAAGTTGTTCTGTTTATTCTGACTGTTCTCATTTCTGCAAGACTCTTTGCCTTTGATTTTAGTATCAAGCTTATGCCTGGCTATGAGTTATCTACAGAAAAACTCTTCAATAATCTGGGAGGCTTTTCTGTAGGTGCAGGTATTGATATTTCTCCTGTTACTTTGCGTGAAAGAGACAAACTTTATATAACCGGTCAGTTTTATTCTACAAACTTCCCGACAAACGGTTTAGGTTTGCAGTCATTAATTGACGGTGGTTTTGGTCTTGGATATACCTTCAGAATTTCTGATAGATTTGGTGTAACACCAGAATTCTATACAGGTATCTGGAATTACCTTACTTCTAGATCAATGCAGTCTGACCCTGTCAGCGGTATTATTATTGCAGGAAAGGTTTATGCAGATTACTATATGTCTCCTGCAGTAACAATAAGTCTTTTTGGCGGATTCAAATCTTTCTATACAACACCTGATCCGTTCCTTAATAATATTCAGGCCGGTGTAAGCCTTAAGTACAGTATTTCGCGCGGACTTTTTGCAAAGAATACAATTCTTGTAGATCAGAATCAGATTGAATCGCTTTTCCCTGTATTCTATGCTCATTACACAGACAATCCGTTTGGAACAATTACTTTTATAAATAACGAAGAGAATGATATTACAGATGTATCAGTTTCTATCCGCATTGAATCTTATATGTCAAACCCATATAAGGTTGTTACAATTCCAAGCGTTAAGAGAGGCGAAGCATTTGATGTTCAGCTTCTGGCATTCCTGAACGAAAACATTCTTGGTCTTCTTCAGCCAAAGTCAGATGCATTTGATGTAACTGTAGAGTATTCTTCTCTTGGAAAACGCCAGTCTGTAACACATAATCTTCCTGTAACAGTTTTGAGCCGTAACTCAATGACTTGGGAAGATGACCGTAGAGCTGCCGCATTTGTATCGGGAAAAGACGCGACTGCACAGCGCTTTGCACGTCAGGTTAAGGCCGTTGTAAAGAGCGAACTTAAATCAAGCGTTCCTGTAAATATTCAGTATGCGGCAGCAATGTTTGGCGCATTAAAAGCATTCGGAATTAACTATGTAGTAGACCCTTCGAGTGCTTTTACCGATAATGTAGGTACAGCTGCTGTTGACTTCCTGCAGTTCCCATATCAGACACTTACTTATCATGGTGGTGACTGTGACGACCTTACAATTCTTAACTGCTCTCTCTTAGAGGCAATTGGTATTGATACTGCATTTATTACAGTTCCTGGTCATATCTATATGGCATTTGATTCGGGACTCAGTCTGGAAGAAGGACGCAGCAAACTTGATAAAGGCTACTATATAGAAGCATACGATAAAATCTGGGTTCCTGTAGAAATTACACTTTCTCAGGATACATTTGGTCTTGCATGGACTTACGGTGCAAGAGAGTGGAAGAAAGCCGGCGATGATGCACTGCTTATTCCTTTAAGCGATGCATGGAGTACTTACCTTCCAATCAGTGTTCCAGGTTCAGATACTTCTATAGATGTGCCTTCGAGAGAAGAAATAATAAAATACTTTAAAGAAGCAAAATATTATTGATTTTTTTGAAAAAATCGATAATACTATATAGTAGAGAGGAGGTTTTTGAAATGAAAAAACTTTTTGCTTTGTTATTGGTTTTGTTCACAGGAACAATGTTGTTTGCAGCTTCAGGTACTTATGTAGTTAAAGCTGTAGTCGGAAAGGTTACATACGAAGCTGCACCTGGCAAATTCGAACCTGTTACAGTAGGACTGGAATTGCAGGCTTCTACAGTTCTTAAGACAGCCCTTAATGCAAGTGTAGATATCGACTTTGACGGTAAGCAGATTACTATCAAAGCTAAGCAGAATGGTACAGTTGAATCTTTGTATGTTGCTGCAGCTTCAGCAAAGGGTGGCCTTGTAAAGTCATCAATTGCTAAGACTGATGCCGTAGATACTGATGGAGTACGTGAAGGTACAAAAACAGCTTCTTCAAGAGCATCTGAAGCTAAAGAAGACTATACTTGGGCAGAATAATTCTTTCCGAGTATTGAAAAAAGGGGCTGCCAAAGCCCCTTTTTTTGTTCATAGTCATTGGCTGTGAACAGAAAATTCAATTAAAAAAATACGTTTTGAGTTTATTATGAAAAAAATTCTTATTTCTATTTTAATCCCTATTATATCTGTAGCGATTTGTTCGCTTTTATTGTTATCTCCACTTGATTATAAAGTTGCAGATTATTTCCAGCGCCCGCTTAAGTCAACCAAAGAAAGCCGTGAAGTAGTAATGGTTATGGTAGACGATAATGCTGTAGAGAATATTGGTACATTCCCTTTCTCACGCGATGTTTATTCACGAATGCTCGACAACCTTAAAGAACTTGGTGCGCATTCGGTTGTATTCGACTTGAGCTTCCTGGACCATTCTCAGGCTACTGTAGATGAAAAATATGTAAGCGAGAATCTTCCGGGTTATGTTAATGATTATTTCGGCCTTTTGAATGATACTGCTGCTGACTCTCTCATTGCTTTAGATGATGGCGATATGGATCTTGACGAAGCATATGATTATTATGATTCGCAGTCACGCCGTTACGAATTGCAGTTGAATGCCGCAATTTCGCACGTAATGAAACCTATAGATGAAATTCTTGCAAGTTCCATCAAAGACTTTGGAAACACTTTTCTTACACTTACTTTTGAAGATGGAATTGTTCCTCCAGATGAAGAAGGTGAATATCTTGAAAATTACATTGCACTTAAGCATGTAATTGCCGACACAGATACAGTCACAAAAGAATACACAGGTGTAACTCCTGCTTTGTATGATTTTATTACACAGGCAAAATCAGCCGGCTTTGTAAACACAGCACCTGATGCAGATGGAATTTACCGCCGTGTAAATCTTGTTGTTAAATATAACGGAAGATATTATGCACAGCTTGTATTCCGTCCTATTCTTGAAAAACTTGGAAATCCTATAATCGAAATTACAAACGATTATATTAAAGCAGGCGAGCTTAAGATTCCACGCGCACAGGATGGTACAGTAATTCTTAAATATCCAAAGAAAGACTTTATAAACTATAACAACCTTTCTTTGTGGAATGTTTACTTCCTTACAACAATGGAAGAGGCGTTCCTTTCAAACCTCACAATTATGAATAACTCTGGATTCTTTAATGATCTTGATGAAGAAGAGAATCCATATGAAATGTATGAAACAGCTGAATATATCAAAGATGAACTTTCTTACGGAGAAGATCCGGATGGAGGTATCACTTATGATGAATACTTAAGATACAGACAGCTTTATTATGCTGCAACAAAGGCATTCCTTACAGATGATACAGAAGACTATTTCTGCAGTCTGTATGAAGAGGATGCAGACTATATTCACGAGCTTTTTGATTATACAAAAGATCAGTTCAGACAGTACATGGAAGCACACGAAAAGTATTCTGCAAAAGTTAAGGATGCTATGTGTATTGTAGGAACAAACGCAACAAGTACAACTGACTACGGTATTAACCAGTACGAAGAAAAGTATCCTTTGCCTGGTGTTCATTACACAGTTGCAAACCAGCTGATTGCTAACGACTTTGTTGATGATTCTCCTGCATGGATTTCTATTGTCATCGCAATTGTAATGTCGCTTGCTTACAGTCTTGTAACATATAGAGTAAAGAGAACTACACCGCAGATTTTGATTGGTGTTGGTGCAGCTGTTTTGACTGCAGGTGCACTTCTTTTGTACTTCCTTGCTACAAAAACATATATTGGAACAGTAATTCCTGTTACTTCTGTATTCCTTTCGTTTGTTGCTACAACAGTTGCAGGATTCATTACAGCCAACCACGATAAGAAATTCATTACTAATGCTTTCAGTCAGTGTCTTTCTAAGGAAGTAGTAAACGAAATCGTTGCTAATCCTTCTTCATTCAAGCTTGGTGGACAGCGTCTTGAAATGACAGCCATGTTTACAGATATTCAGAAATTCTCAGGATTCAGTGAACTTCTTACTGCCGGTCAGCTTGTTGCTTTGCTTAACTACTACCTTACAAAAATGTCAGACATCATCATGGAAGAACGTGGTACAGTAGATAAATACGAAGGAGACGCTATTATTGCTCTTGTTGGTGCTCCTGTTCAGATGGATGACCATGCTCAGCGTGCCTGTGCTGCTGCCATTAAGATGAAGGCTGCAGAAGAGGTAATGAACCAGGAAATTGTAAAGATTGCTGCCGAAGAAAAACCTGCCGATATGGATGAAGAACTTTATCAGGCATTTAAGATTATGGTTGAAAATAACCGTAAGCTCTTTACACGTATTGGTTTGAACTCTGGTGAAATGATTGCCGGTTATATGGGTTCTGAAAACAAAAAGAACTACACTATGATGGGAAATAACGTAAACCTTGCAAGCCGTCTTGAAGGTGTAAACAAGCAGTATTCAACTGGTGGTATTATGATTAGTGCCGCAACACGTGATCTGCTTGGAGACCGCTTTGTTGTACGAAGCCTTGACCGTGTACGCGTAGTAAACGTTAATACACCAATTCGTCTTTATGAACTTATCTGCGAAAAAGAAGGTGCCAATGAAGCTCTTCTTAAATACTATGAAAACTGGGAAATTGCTCTCAAGAACTTTGAAGCAAAACAGTATGATAAAGCTTTGGAACAGTTTAAGGTTTTGTATCAGCACAAGCCGGATGATAATGTTGCTGCATACTACATCAAGATTACAGAAAAATTCTTTGTAAAAGGAAAGTATCCTGTTGAATCTGATGATGTTGGTGTTGCTTATAATCCGGAAGATGGAGTATTCAAGCTGCTGCAAAAATAAAAACTATGAAAAAGAACAAGCCTAACAAAGGAAACAAATTAAAACGATTCCTCAATAATGCTAAGTATGCGGTAAAAAATCCGCTTACTTATGCATGGATTGCTCTGTTCATAGTTCTTGCCATAGCAACAATTGTTGTATTTAAAACAGAAACTCAGACCGAAAGCGGAATTGAAACAATGTTCGATTCTGTATGGTTCACTCTTGTTTCTGTAATGGCAGGATATTTTGACTACTGTGTAAAATCATTTGGCGGTCGTATGGCTGCTCTTGTGCTTCTTGCACTTGGAATGGTTTTGCTCAGTGTTGTTACCGGTAAAATTGCATCTGTATTCATGGATATGCAGATGAAAAAAAATAAGGGACTAAATAAGATTAAGAGTATGAAAGGACACTTTTTACTATGCGGTTGGCGTCCGGGCTTTGAAAAAATCCTGGACAGCGTTTTAAATTCAAATCCGGATATCACTCCAGATATGATTGTTATGGTAAACGAAGCACCGTCTGACCAGATTGAACAGCTTCGTCAGGAAAGCCGCTTTAAGGGAATGCAGTATGTTTCGGGCGATTTTGCAGACGAAGCAACCCTTAAACGCGCAAAGATTGAAGATGCCGAACGTGCACTTATAATCTGCGACCGTTC
>JAEEGL015861461.1_pt1 | contig 13103 bp, 14 predicted proteins | sample 9134231 | NCBI WGS metagenome assembly JAEEGL01 (sample SAMN16246548, study PRJNA631951) | gut metagenome | biome: gut microbiome; feature: rumen; material: fiber-attached | host: Bos | place: Iran: Karaj | collected 2018-10 | reverse complement strand
CTTTATACTGGTGCTTATACAGTATAGATGGGGTTTATATTAATAAGCTATATTATTTTGATTCTAGTAGAAATAACGAACATAACTAGAAAAACTATTTATTAGGTGCGTTAGGGCCGTATAAATAGTCATTAATCCTAACTAAACTTGTAGATGTTGTGAAATAGGATATATTGGACAGGAGTTCAATTCTCCTCTACTCCACCAATTTGATTATTAAGACCAATAGGTCTTTTTTTATGATATAATCTTATTATGGTGATTATATGAATATTATATTTAAAACATTTAAACATTTTCATAAGGTCAATACCCATAGATGGTATGTATTTTACTACTCTATTAAGGCAGGTATACCCTTTAGAGGACTAGTTCATGATTTATCAAAGTATTCTCCTACTGAATTTATTGAAAGTGTTAAATACTATGATGGTCATAAAAGTCCAATTCACTTTGCAAGAAAAGATTTAGGTTATTCTAAAGCCTGGCTTCATCATAAAGGAAGAAACAAACATCACTATGAATACTGGGAAGATATAAACGAAAAAGGAAGATATGGAGTTTTTATTCCATATAAGTTTATGGTCGAGTGTATTTGTGATAAAATTGCTGCATGTAAAGCTTATAAAGGCAAAGATTTTACTAGAAATGATCCATTAGAATATTGGGAAAATATTGATAAAAATCGTGATATAAAAATCCATCCAGGAATTATAGAATTTACAGATATAGTTCTTAACAAGATAGCTAAAGACGGAATCAATAGTACATTAAAACCCGAATATTTAAAAACGACTTATAAAAAAATCAAGAAAAAATATTAATATTTGAAAAATGAGTCTTAACGACTTATTTTTTTATAACTATTTTTTATAATAAAAATTCTTTATAGCAATTATAAAAAATAAGTATTTCACTTTTTTAAAAATTGTTACTATAATTCAATTATCTTTTTAAAGGAGGGATAGTTATGAAAGATAAACTTATCGATTTGCACACTCACACAAAATTTTCAGACGGAGAACTTTCTCCAACTGAACTTATTGATCTGGCAATTATTAATAACGTTGGAACAATTGCCATTACCGATCACAATACTACCAACGGATTAAAGGGGTTAGATAAAGAAAGATACAAAGGTAAGATCAAAATTGTTGATGGCATTGAACTATCCGCTTCATGTGATAGTGGCAGGATGCACATACTAGGTTATGATATTGATCCTTACAATAATTATCTAAATCAAAGAATGGAGGAACAGGAAAATTATAGCTTTAATAAAGTTATAACTATAATTGAGCAAATCAAAAGAGATTATAATATCACTATACACAAAGATGACTTTATCGATATTATAAACTCTAAACACACAATTGGAAGGCCAGATATTGCATTGTTATGTGTAAAATATGGATATGCAAAAGACATTGAAGAAGCCTTTCAAAAATATTTAAATCCAGCTTATTATAAAACAAAAGCACTTAATAAAAGATTAAGCTATGAAGAATGCTTTGAGATAATTAAAAGAAGTGGTGGACTCATTTCGCTAGCTCACCCTGTTACATTAAAAAAAACGCCAGAAGAATTTAAAAAATTAGTTAAAGAAATGAAAGCTTGTGGATTAGATGCAATAGAAGTGTACCACTCAAATCAATCTGAAGAAGAAAGAAATTTTTATCTTCAAACAGCTCTAGAAAATAACTTGTTAATAAGTGGAGGCAGTGATTACCATGGTCCAATAAAAAAGCCAAATATTATGATTGGAACCGGAAGAAATAACAATCTTAATATAAAAGAATTATCTCTTGTAAGAAAACTAAAATAAGATAATTGCTAAAAATCTTCTAACTAGTTATAATGATATTAAGTTAGGAGAATTAAAATGAGAAAGAATATTATTTCTTGTATTATTATAATTGTACTAGTCTTACTAATAATAGGATTTTCTTTCTTCATATACAAATATTGGCCATCTAAAGATAAAAAACCAATCAAAGAAAAAGTTATTGAAACGATAAAAACTGAAGAAGAGGAAAAAGAAACACTTGAAGACCGAATAAATAAGTGTTTAATAACAGCTCTTCCTGATGAAAAAATAACCGATTCTTTGAAAGAAAAAATTGATTCATTAAACAAATTGTTTTCTAAAAACTCATTAAATATTTCTTATTACTATTATGATATCAATTCCGGTTATACTCTTTCTTATAACGAAGATAAAGAAACATGGGCAGCAAGCGTCATCAAAGCTCCAGTCGCACTATACATTTATAATCTAGCTAGCAAAGGAGACATTGATTTAGAAGAAACATTAACATACACTTCTGCTTATTATGCTGAAGGGACAGGAAAAATAAGATACCAAAAGTATAACACTAAATATACAATAAGAACTTTAGTTGAATACGCTATAAAATATAGTGACAATATTGCCCATAGAATGTTAGTTAAACGCTTTGGCATGGATAATATCAAAGCGTTTTGGAAAGAACGCGGTAGTATTGCAATATTTGAAAACAATAAAATGTTTTCGAACTTTACTGCAAAAGATGGCTTCTTAGTTATGAAGGAATTATATGATTTTTCAACAGAAAACGAATATGGAAAAGAATTAATGGGATATTTTAAGGAAGCAAAGACAAACTTTGTAACTGGAAACAAGGGTGATGAGATTGCTCATAAGTATGGTTGGGGACAAAGCTCTTTGCATGATATGGCTATAATATTTGATGAAAACCCATATATATTAACCGTTTTTACAAATCGGGGTCAAACATCTTATGCAAGTTTCTTTAAAGATGTAAGTTCTAAAGTGAATGACATCCATAAAGAATATAATGATTTAAAAAACAACTACTGTAATAGTATAGAATAAAGTATCAATGATACTTTATTTTTTTGGCAAATAAACCAACTATAATTCATAAGATTTATAGAGGTGAAATATGACTTACGTAGTAAAAAAAGGTGATACCTTATATGGTATTAGCAATCAATTTGGAGTATCAGTTACTGAACTTGCTAGAATCAATAATGTAAATGCAAATAATCTACAAATCGGACAAACATTAACAATTCCAAGTAAGGAAGGTAATAACCCTGATAATATGTTTATGTATACTGTGAAAAAAGGAGATACTCTTTATAAAATCGCCTTAATATATAATACTACTGTTAAAAAAATAATGGACTTAAACAATTTTACTTCCACAAAATTAAGCATTGGACAGATTATTAGAATTCCTGAAACGTTTACAAAAGAAGAGGATTTCTATCTTCCTAGCTTTACTAGCTATACAGTGAAAAAAGGTGATACTTTATATAATCTTTCTAAAACCTACAATGTTCCAGTTGATACAATCATTAAAGACAATTCATTAACATCTAGCTCTTTAAAAATTGGTCAAATTTTAAGGATTAGAACTGAAAATGAACTTCAATGCTTTGGAACAGATTATACTCCTATTAATAACGATATTACTTATGTTGTTAAAAAAGGAGATAGCCTATATCAAATTGCCAAAAAATATAATACTTCGGTAGATGCTATAAAAAAGAAAAACAATTTAAAGACTAATAATTTATCTATAGGTCAAAAATTATTAATATAAAGGAGTTTTATGAATACTTATAAAATAAATGATCCAAATTATAATAAATCAGAAGAATTTCAAAAATATTTAAAAGACAATAACGGAGTTGGATATCTTAATATTAGAGCTTTTAGTGCTAATGAAGCAATTCCGATAAAAGGGGTTAAAATCACGATTACAAAGCTAATTGGAAATAATAATGTGATTTTCTTTGAAGGAGAAACAGATGATTCTGGTATGATTAATAATATAGCTTTACCTACTCCAAAACTAGGTGGTGATAATCTTATATCTCCTAATAAAGAAACTTATAACATTATCTCCTATTACAAACCAGAGAATCTAAAGCAAGAATATCAAGCAAATATCTATGATGGAATATATGTAATTCAAAATATCAATATCATTCCTGAAATGAAAATGGGTGATCAATTTGGCTATTAGATATCCAACAGTACCTAATAACATAACTGTTCATTTAGGAGCACCATCAAAAGAGGCTAAAGATATAACGATTCCTTTTGTTGATTATATTGCTAATGTTGCATCATCAGAATTGTATCCAACATGGCCAAAGAATGCTTTAATTGCTAATATATATGCCATTATTTCATTCGCATTAAACAGAATTTATAATGAATGGTATAGATCAAAGGGATATAACTTTGATATTACTAACTCTCCTAGTTATGATCAAGCATATATTCAAAATAGATCAGTATATGAAAACATAACTGACATAGCTAATGAAATATTTAATAATTATCTTGTTAAAAAAAATCAAATTCAACCTCTATATGCCGTTTATTGTGACGGAAGAAAAACAACATGTAACGGACTTTCTCAATGGGGAACAGTCACACTAGCTAACCAAGGAAAAACGCCCCTTCAAATAATTCAGAACTATTATGGAAACGATACTATTATAAAATATGATGCACCCCTTGGTGATTCAACAATAGGTTATCCAGGTTATGAACTAGAATTAGGTAGTGCTGGAAATCCGGTATTAGCAGTTCAAAGAGATTTAAAAAGAATTAGGCAAAACTACCCAGCCATACCAACTATTAGCAATACAGTTGGTTTATATGACGAAGAAACAGTTAATGCTGTTAAAAAGTTTCAAGAGATATTTAGTTTACCAATTACTGGTATAGTCAATAAATCAACCTGGTACAAAATAAAATATATTTATAATAGCGTAAAAAAATTAGCTGATTTATATTCCGAAGGTCTTTCAAAAGAAGAAGCGACATTCTTATATGAAGATGAACTAAATTATGGTGACACAGGAATAGAAGTTGAGTTTATTCACTACTACTTAGACGCTATTGCATTTCTCGATAACGAAATCCCAAGATTAAAAACAAACTCTATATATAACAACAATAGTATTACGATGGTTAAAGCGTTTCAAAAGAAGTATGGGTTACCGGTAACAGGTGTTTTCACTTATAGTGACTGGAAAATAATGAAAAACGTATATGATAAGATTCTTGAATCATATCCAAAAGAATATCAAAACTATGTTGATGAACTATATCCTGATTATTTTCTAACAAAAGGAATGAAAAATAACGATGTAAAGAGATTACAATTATTTTTATTAGCTATATGCAAGTATGATAAATCAATACCAGGAGTTATAGTTAATGGTAGTTTTGATGATTTAACCGATAGATCAATAAGAAAGCTTCAAAATGATTATGGTTTTGAAACTAATGGTATAGTTGGACCATTATTATGGAAAAAAATAGTAGAATTATCTAAAAGATAATTCTTTTTCTTTACTTTATATGTTAACATAAACTATAATCATTTTATCAGGAGGTTTTTTATGAGCGATTTTGATTTATTAATGGCAAGGTTAGATGAATATGAAAATAGCCTAAATGAGTTATGGGCATCCTATAATCCATATGATCCAGACTTAAAAATAGAGATTATAGGTCTTAAAATGTCTAACCTTTTTTATAAATACTTAGTTGATATCTTTGAATTAATTAACAATGGGCTGGTAGATTCTGTATTAGCAAAATTAAGGGGTAGTTTAACTGCTTTTACGTATATTTTAACCGGATCTACTATTTTCATTAATCCTAAAATTACTCCGGCTGCAGTACTAGGAAGTTTGTATTTGATGTTTCAAAATAAAAGAGATAACCAAAAAATGACTAAACCGCTAAAAGATGAACAAGTAGATATTTTATTTGATAGAATCGATTATTTAGAAAGCGAATATGTTGATAAAACAGATGCCATTTTCGATAGAACACTTGTATATGAAGATGAAGAAGCATTAGAAAAGCTTGAAGAACCAGAAAAATCAAAAAGAATAGTTGGCGGAAAGTTAATGGAGTCAATTAAGGGAAATGGCAAGTTAGATATAGACGATAAATATAACGATATATTACGAGAAATAATTCAAACCTCTTTGAATACAAATGATAACAATATAAAAAAGTTAGTAAAAAAAGCTGATAAAGAATATAATAAATTAGTAAAAGATGCGGTAAAACTTAATAAAAAAGATGCAAAACTAGAACGCATCAATAGAAGATTGTTACATTAAAAAAGCACTCTACATAGAGTGCTTTTATTCTTCTGGTACAAATGTAGCAACAGGAACATCCATGTCATATACGTTAGGATCATATTCCTTTTTAGGTTGTTCTTCTTGTTTAGATAATATCTCTTTTACTTTTTGTTTAAAAGCCTTTTCTTCCTCGTTGATATATCCCAAGTATTCAACTCGTTCTATTTGATCATGGTCAAACAATATATTTTTGTTTTGATCATAAATACCTTGAGGATAATAGCAAGCTACATAATCAAAAATCTTATCTGGTTGATTTTCATTTTTCATGCAAAAGCCGGTAACAGCAACTTTTTGTTCTGCTCCTTTTAATTTGCAAACTGTTCCAATTGGCAAAAACTTTTCGTACATAATGTAGCCACCTTTTTTATTCAGAGATAAATTCTGCTGGATTTTCCTCTAAACTTTCCACTACATTTTCATTTTGAACAGGTGCTGTAGCAACTTCTTCAGTCATTTCCCCACCGTTATTAATAACCTCTTTTAATTTAGCTTTAAATTGAGTTTCTTCTTCGCTTTCATATCCTTTATAGAACACTTGAGCTATTTGATTATGATCAAACAACAAGTTTTGATCTGATGAAATAACTCCTTCTGGATATAAACAGCCAATGTAATCAAATACTCTATCTGCTGTATCAGGGCTTTTTACACAAAACCCAGTCACCATAACTTTTTTACTTCCGTTTTGTAGTAAACAAACCGTTCCTACTGGTAAATATTTTTCTCCGATATCCATTCAAATCATCCCTTCATTATATCTTCTCTATTATATTATCATTATTTACTTCATATTGTCTATCATTAACATTAAATTTTGTATCACTTAATCCACCTATAGATCCACCATCTTCACGGAAACTGTAATTATCATTAATTTTTACATTAACATCACTTAATGATGCTCCTACACTGTCATTATTAAATGAATAATCTTTTACAGCCGCTGTTTGGACATCTGATAAAGAACTCGATTTAATGTCCTCGTTAAACTTATATGTTTCAACATTGACATTTGGACTTCCACTTTCAAACAATACTTTTGAAGTATCCTTTGTAGGTCCACTATATTCTTTTACCTTAGCATCATATGGATTTTGCAAGTTAATATCAAATATTGAATCTTTCTTTTCAAAATCAGATTTTACCCTAGCATCAGTCTTATCAGCCAATTGTGATAAAATATCTTTCTTTTGATAATCGTAATCTGCTATTTTTCTAGCTTCTGTATCACTAATACCAACTTGATTATTCTTAGAATTAAATGCATAATCATCATTGACAATTGCATCTTTTGTATCTAATACATTAGCAGTAGCATTCTTGGCAGTAAAAGTTGCATTGATTTCTTGACCACTATGTTGGATGTCATCCAATCTTTCTTTACCAAGCTTTTCATTAAAGGAAACTTCTTTAATGTCTTCTGGTTGTTGGATTTGGTTAAGATTAGCTTTTGCAACTGCATTAGCCACCATAACTCTTGCTTCTTTATATGTTTCATCTTTTTTTAACTCAGGTGCATGAATGCTTGATACGAAACTAATAGTATTGCTATCCATTTCATATTTTCCAACTCTTGAAGCATTATATCTAGCTGTTTCAATCGTCTTATCAATAGAATTAATAACTTTATTTATCTTTTCTTGAGTTTTATTTATATCACCTAAGTCCACATCTGTAAGAAGACCTTTTATAGCAGATCTATTGCTTGAACTTGCAGGAATAGATAATGTAGAGATGTTAGATTTAACATTATTAATTCTATTAGCAATTTCTGATAATAATTCAACACTTCTTTCAGTTGATGAACTAATATATTTAATATTATATAAGGTTGTGATTCCAAAATAACCTGCCACTGAAGCTTCTAAATCATCGCAAAACGCATCGGTTATCTTTGCTTGTTCAGAAATAGATTTAACTAATTCAAGAAACGATTCCTTATCTTTTTCTACTGTTTTTATAAAAGGAATTGTTGTGTCATCATTCCATGCTGTATCAACATTTGTAAGCATGCCTAAAAACTTTTCAGTGTCATTACTGAAATCTTTTAATTTATCAAGAGTATTTTGTACATTAGATCTTATACTTTTTACGTCTAAATTAATATTTCCCATAATCCACCTCACCTAGACATTGCAGCTTCCATCTCAGCTTCTAAAGATGGTATTATAGAATTATAAATTTTATTTCGTTTATATGTTAATTTTTCTTTTAATGAATCTAAGTCTTTATCAAAGCTCTTATCATCATTAACTACTAAACCATTAACTATGTATCTTTCGTATCTAGTTATATAGTTTAAAGCGTAATCAATTTCTCTACCGATACGTCTTAAATTCATGATACATACACGATATTCACGCACTTCTGGATTCACAATTAATCAACTCCTATTTTTAAATAGATATTGTAAATACTACAATACCTATTTAAAGATAGAAATAAATCTATCTTTTAATAATCCTCAATAATCTTAAATCTTAAGTTATTAAACAAGTGCTTGATCAGTGTCAATATCAGTTTTAAGTTGAGAAACTTGATCTGAAGTACTTGTAGCTTGAGATTTGTAAGCTTGAGCAGCTTTATCAATTGCTTCTTTTACAGATTTAATACAAACTGTTAATTTAGCAATAGCTTTTCCCATTTCATGAAGATAGTTAGTAATTTTTGGAGCTTGATCTTCACCTAAGAAAGCTTTATTAGCATCAAGATCTTGATATAATTTTTCAACTGCAGCATATACAGCTTTAGCATAATCATCAATACCAGTGCTTATTGCAGAAGCTGATGATAAACCATTTTGAAGACCTAAGTTAGCGTTTTCATCAATGTGTGATTTTTTACCTTTGAATAAATCAAGAGTATCACTTTGAACTTTGATTTCCATTAACTTACGAATATTATCGATTCCAGCAGAAACTCCACCTTCGATAGTATTTCCAGCTTGGAATTGTCTCCAAGCATCTCCGATTGCATGAACGTTGTTAATTACACCATTAACAGTTTCAGAACAACTTTGATATAGATCAGATAAAGCGTTTGCCAAAGTATTTTCGTTGGCAAGTTCATCTTCACCGACCCATTCCTTTCTCATCAAATCTGATAAGGCATCCCATGGTTTATCCATAGCATCTTTAATTTGTTTGTAAGAATCTTGAACAGCTTCTAATAAGTTATTAATCTCTTTTACATTATATCCTATCATATCTTTCTTTTCCTCCTTTGATATAAAGTTTTCAAGGGGTAAATCGTCTAACTGTTGCAGCAACTCTTTGTTCTTGATATTGATAGCTTCTTAAGACATTTCTAAGTGTCATGCGATAGCCATTCAACTTATTTATCATTTTAGACCCTTCGTTAACCTCCATATAAAGGTTTTCAGTTAAAAATGATAAATCGCTATTTCGGATACTTCTTCTTAAATCTAAAGAAGCACTTCTAAGCTTTTGAAGGCTGTCACTTACGTCAGATATCCTTAACTCACTATTTCGTATCAAGGACTCAAAATCAGCTACAACAATTCCACTCATTTATTCCACCTCTATTATAGATATATCATTTTTTTTGTTTCGTTTCAAGAAAAACGCCAATTATTCACATATTGTTTACACTAGTTGTCAATTAAAACAATATTACCTTTTTTGAATTTTTAATATTTGTGTCTCTAATTGGCAACCTACTATCATATATTGTACCCGTATCTGGATCTAATAAACTATAAATTCTTGTATCATCAAAGGCACTATCAGAAATATCCTTTATTGATTTAACAAGTAGTTCTTTTACTTTTGATATACGTTCATTAACTGGTACAAATATTTCAAACTCATCATTTAAGCTGGGAACTATTAATTTAATTAGTATCTTGTTTTTCATCTGTTTCACCCTCGCAATCAAGCAATTTAGTAAGAACTATATTGCCACCTTTGAATACCCATCCAAATGAATTAGATATGTTGGCAGTATGTTGCTTACTATATGTTGCAACTTTTAGGATTGATTGTTCTGACACTCCATTTCCTACCCAAATACCATTTGATGGTATAACAAAATCCTGGAAGAAAGGTTCGAATAAAATTTTCTTTAAGCCAAACACTCCGTCAAAGAATATTAGCTTAATGTTATTGTTTTTATCAACTAATTCATTTAGCTTATCAGTAACTTCAGTTGGCATATCACTATTATATTTATCAACTCCGTTGATAAATAACATTAGATAGAATTCTTGGCCTACTATCTTACTTTCAGCAAACTTAATAATATTCTTCCCAAATGCTTCAAAGTTTGAATTTGCATAAGATCCAGCATACTTTTTCCCTACTTCAAATTCTCCTAAGAAGTCAAACACTACCGTGACAATTTTTCCAGCCTTTTTAAATAAACATAGTAACGAATTGGTAAACGGCACGATTGTTTCAAAATCATTGCCAGAAATAACCATTGCTTTGTCGGCTAAGAAATTATATTTAACTAAATCCAAGCTGTCATTATTAATACCAATAGGCATTTCTTTTGGTACAAATGGTGCGGTTGAAATGCTTTCAAGTGTTACTACTTCTGGTAATATTGGTATCTTTTTAGCTTTATATGGATTTGCCGCATCTAGTTCAACAGCTTTTTCCTTAATAAACTCAACTATTTTGTCGTCTTCACAGAATCTAGCAGTTTGATATTCATATGCAATTTCTTTTTTAAATAACCCTCTACCAAGCTTTTCAGCTGGTAATACATTTCCTACTTTACCTAAAATATCAGTATACTCATCTTTGCTATTCATGTCTAATACGAATGTATTTTCAAAGTTCTTTAGGAATCTAGAATACATTCCAGACCTACTACTAGTCGCTATCATAAAGTTAATTCCATATCTTTTTCCTTCACGAGCTAACACTAGCAGTAATTCTTCATAAGCCGAATAGCTTTCTCTTAGTGATTCGAAGTTGTTAATAATAACCATAATAAGTGGTATTTGATTGCCACTATTCTTACAATAATTATTGTAATCTCCGTTGTAATCAACAAATAGTTGTTTTCTATTATTAATTTCATCTTGTATCAGCTTAAATAACTTACCAATTTTATCTTGCTCACTTGCAAACACAACATCACCAACATGTGGCAAACGAGTAAATATTTTAAATGTTTCTGATCCAAAGTCAAAAATGTAAAAATTGATTTTATCACTAGGATATAAAGACGATGCAGAATAAATAACTTCTCTTAAAAACATTTCTCTAGCATTGGCTGATAATCCATAAATAATTGTGTTGGATTCAACATCTAAAGGAAGAGTTAAAATATCTTGTTTTTGTCCTGATGGATCATCATATTCACCAATAATTGCTGTAGGTACATCGCTTTGGAAATTATATTTCTTAACTATATCCTCTAAGAATATTTCCCCAGGTATGGCATCTAACCATAAATTTTCAACTCTTAAATTCTCCTTGCCAGCTAATGTTGTAATATATTTTAAAACATTAGATAACTCGTCTCCTTGAGCACTTACTTTTTTCTTTCCGGATTCATCGGAAATATTTTTTATTACTTGTCCACTATCATCTATGAATGAGATTGAGCGATCGTAATCTTTCTTTATTTCATCAGACGGAGTATATTGAGCTCCAGCCCATCCAGATTGCCCAAGAACAAATATTTCGTTTGCTCCTACTTGCAAGTAGAAGCGTCCAGCGTTTTTAATTTCTGCTGCATCAGGACATTTAATGATTTCGTTTGAATCTCCAGTATCAGCAACTTTTAAACATACCCTAAACTTAGTATTACTCCAAATTTGGTCATTTACTACACCACTTGGCTTTTGTGTAGCCAAAATCAAGTGAACTCCCAAACTACGTCCGATACGAGCGGCACTGATTAAATTGTCCATAAAGTCTGGTTGCTGAGCTTTTAATTCGGCAAACTCATCACAGATGATAAATAAGTGCGGCATAGGTTTTTCTAGTTTTCCTTCTCTAAAGAACTTTTGATATTTATAAATATCTATTGTACTTTCTCCTAGGTTATCTCTGGCATCATTAAATACTGCCTGTCTTCTAGTTAACTCACTTTGAATACTAACTAAGGTTCTATTTAGTTCGTTTTTATCTAAGTTTGTTATAGTTCCTGCCAAATGTGGAAGTCTTATGTTATTCTTTTTATTTTCAAAAGCACCAGCTAATCCTCCACCTTTGTAGTCTATAAGAATAAATGCTGCTTCATTAGGACTATAGTTAACACACATTGATAAAATATATGTAATTATAAATTCTGATTTACCAGAACCAGTAGTACCTGCAATTAATCCATGTGGTCCATGATATTTTTCGTGTAAGTCCAAGAATATTATATTGGATTCATCATTTAATCCTAAAGGAGCTCTTAAACTCTTTGTTGGATCATTAAGTTTCCATCTATTCATAACATTTAACTGTTCAACTTTACCAACGCCATACATTTCCAAAAATCCTAATGATGTTGGTAAATATCTCAAATCTTGTGAAAACTCTATAGGAATATTTGATAATACTGCAACGCATTTTTCCATGTCGAATGTATCAACTAGTTCACTGGTAAATGTGCTTTGGTAATAATCATCAACTTCATTCCTTAAAATACTACTAACAGGATTATCCACTGTTATAAAGTTTGTACATTTTCCTGGCAAGTGAGATAATCTACTATCGATTAGGACAAACCCAAAGCCAAAATTAGTTCCACTTTCTAAGACATAATCACATATTTCTAGTCTTCTTATCTTTAGGTAGTCGTCAGTAAAAATTAAATAGTAAGGAGTAAATGTTTGCTCTGTTTGTTGAGCGTTAGCCTCTTCTCCTTCTTTTTCAACAACTTCAGCATTTTTAGCATCCATTGCTCTTTTGCCAAATTCTTGTGCTAAGTATCCGCTTAGTTCT
>JAEEGL015408656.1_pt1 | contig 13103 bp, 3 predicted proteins | sample 9134231 | NCBI WGS metagenome assembly JAEEGL01 (sample SAMN16246548, study PRJNA631951) | gut metagenome | biome: gut microbiome; feature: rumen; material: fiber-attached | host: Bos | place: Iran: Karaj | collected 2018-10 | reverse complement strand
CGAGATGATATCTCAGACAAACAAAAAGCAGAGCTTGTCCAGGCAGCGAAAAACTTGGGGGCAGCTCAGCGCCTCAACTCAGGACAGACTGTCGAGGGCTATATCCAAGATGCTATAGAATACTATTTTTACAACACTGTTTTTGATCAGAAAGCTCACTCAGGTTTGCAAAATGATATAACGAGTGTAAATTCCAGGGATAGATATGGTCAATACTACTATGCTTATGATTCGGAGCAGCTTGGGGGTATGCAGGAGGTATTGCTTGTCAAACGTGATATATCGATGTTGACTACTACAAGTAGTTTGTATAATGATGTATCTTTTGCTGGAAATACGGATGGAAAAGGTAAACTAAGTCCCAAACGTTATATGACCTATAACAATAGGTTGTGGAAGTATAACAATATCAAAAATGCTGATTCAGGGACGCCTGAATTGAATAAATCAAGCAAAGTCGAATATCTTGTCAATGATAAGAGGCAATTGTGTTTTGTACTGTATAGTGGTACATTAGCCTTTGATTATACATATAGACAAACTACAGAAACAGCTGCGGCTGCAACTGAAGGGGCTGCAGCAGAACCATCAGTTGATGATCCTGATTCAGATTATTATACACCCCCAGTAATTGGTACTCCTGAATATTTTGAGTCCCTTCCAGAATTATCACCAGATGATTTGAATAATCTAAAAAATTATTACAGTACCTATAGTTTTTACAAAAATTATTGTTATGATGATGGGCTAGTGGATAGAGTAATTTCTAGAGATTATGGTTACGGATTTATAGCTGCATATTCGGAAGAATTAAATAAAGAATTAACTACTGAAGACAGAAAAAAAATAAAGAATTATCTCAAAAAAGTCTGTATGATCACAGTAGAAATGCCTAGTTATGATGACAAAGATTGGATAACTTGTGATGATGCTATTTGTAACTATCACTACTATGATGAGAACGGTAACCGCGTGATAATCACGGATAAAGATAATTCTGATAAGATCAAAAAGACTGAGCGTAGAGATATAGATCAATGGTATCATACCAATATGCAAAAGAAAGGTAAATGGTTTAATGAAGGATATAACGGATATTGGGGAACAGGTAACCGTATGGCTCATCACTATAGCGATAAAGATTATTGGTACTATGAGGTAGGAAAGCTGGGTGGATTAACTGTAAATATGTTGCAGGTGCCAGATTATCTCACAAGCTATGATAGTGGTGACTTCGAGTTTTGGGCGACATTTGTCGACCAGAAATTCCGTGCTGGTGACCTAGACCCTACATCTATGTCTAACGTGCGTACATTCTACCTAGTCAGAGATTACAACTTTATCATTGGATTTATTGGTTCTGGTATGGTAATTACCATGTTACTAAACCTAATGATAGGTGTAATACAGCGTATATTTGAGATATCAGTGCTCTTTGTACTGTCTCCTGCTGTAGTATCACTTATGCCACTTGACCAAGGAGAGAAATTTAAGACCTGGAGAACGGAATTTACCAAGCGTGTATTTAGTGCATATGGTCCGATACTGGGTATGAACTTGGCTATGATGGTACTAGAAATGATACAGAGTAGTAATATCACGCTCTTCCCAATAGGTGGGGTGGCAAACTCGATATATAACGACATTATCAACATCTTATTTATCTTTACAGCGTTAGTATGTATCAAGTCTGTTACTAAGATGGTTACTACTCTTGTCGGTCAAGGTGATGCCCTCGAAGATGGTACCAACACCGCCAAAGCTGTCAAAGATCTCGGTATGAAGACCGTCGGTCAGATTAGTAGTGCGGCAGCAATACCAGGACGTATGGCAAAGAATATGATGAATGCAGCAAAGGCGCACCAAGAAGGTGTCGAAGACTTTAATGAAGGGTATTACGATGCGAAAGCTAATAAATTCATTACCAAAGAAGATTATGATAAATTGACTGATCCGACTGAGAAAGCGAAATATACTCGAGGCGACATAGCATACGGTGCTGCTGGTAGTAGTCAGCGGAAGGAAATGAAAAAAGCTGCTGCTAGAGCAGGTGTGGAAACTCGTACGTCAAGGCTAGCTATGGATATGGGAACAGGTATTGTTAAGGCACATGCTACCACAGCAGGAGGTCTTATCGATACTGTTTGGGACGATGAAGCTAAAGGAAAATTTGTCAAAGCATTTGGAGAAAAATCCGTCCTTGGTAAAGGCGTTGATAGTTATCTAAAGAAGAAAGAGAGTGAGAAGGCTGTTGATGCAAAGGTTCGTGAATATAGCACAGATGCGGCAGCAAAAGCTCAACTTAATAAGGCAAGAAAAGCAAATGGGCAAGAACCATTGGATGCTAGTGCTGGTGTAACTAATGTACATGCGCTTGGCTCTGATCCGAGTCATCCTCTCAACGTAAGAAATGTTGATGGACCAACGAGTGAAGGAGGTATAACTCCAGGAAGTAGTACTGGCTTTAATAGTGGGAAAGCAAACGCTGCACCTGATCAGGCAAAACATGATGCAAATGTTGATGAGTTCTTGAAACAGGTAAGGAATCAACAATATAGTAAATCTGCAGAAGGTGGACCAATAAAGAATGATGGCATGTATATTAAGGGAACCACAATGAAATTGGCTGGTAATGGAATTGAGGTGAATGGAAAAGTAAATAGGGGCGATTTTGGTAAACTTGATGTAGAAACACAAAAACAAGTAATGAAATATGCAACAGATAGTAAAGGAAATGTAGATTATAATAAATTTGCCAATGCAATGAAAGCTGCTGTTAGTGGCGGAATGAATAATACTGCCAAGACTATAAAGGATGCGTTGACTAGTGCCCTTCGTCCAGTAACAAGTAGTATGGATAAAGTGGCGAAAGAAGTAAAAGCATCTAATGAACGTGCATCTACAGGACAAAACGCAAGCGGAGGTAAAGTGGATCCTAACGCAGGCGATAGGCGAGGCAAATAATTATAAAATGAAATAGACAAGGTAACTTGTCTATTTTTTTATCAATCAATTGACTATCGTGAGGGTTTGTGGTAATATAGAGGGGAACAAAAGGAGAAACAAAATGAGGTTGTTATACGATACTGAGGGCATAGAGAGTACGAGATATCATACGATACCACGATCGGGAGATGGGGTAACAGATAGAGACTGGCATTTTAATGGAAGTTTAGAGCCTGACTGGAATAGACTAACTCGTGATGTTGATAGGGTCAGACGAGGGCTGATAAACGTGCATGATCGGATAATTGATTCTGGGTTTGGACATTGGGGGGCGAGAGCGTCTCATTATTTAAACGACACCTTGCCCAAAAAATATCAAGATAGCAAAAGTGATGGAATCATTAGTATTATAAACGCATTTCGTAATGAGACAATTACTTATAAAATATATAGTTGGACCGCATTGAGTCTGTTTATAAGTGATGCTATACAATTTTTAAAAGACCTTTATCAAGTGCTATTTGGTAAATATGGAGTAAAGGATATGCTTTGGGATAAGCGTAAGAGAAATATAAAAATAAATAGCTTTGATGAAGTGTTTGAAATAAATGAAAAAGGCGAAAGGAAAAAGAAACTTGATGGTATGACTCCAGGCGCAAATCCAATAGCTCTAAATCTAGATCTAGATGCATTTGAGGATATAGATGTAGGTACAGATAAATATAGCAACAAAATTACTCTAAAGGGTAGGGCAAAAAGATTTTTACTACACCCTGAGCACAAAAAAGATCTTCCTGAATATCTACAGAAGATGATGGACAGAGCATTGAGTCTAAATAGTGTGGTGATACTAACCAGCAATGATCCTGAGGCGAGAAGGGTGTGCGAAGCAAACATTCGAGCTCGTCAAACAGGAAAACTCTGTATCAACGCTAACAACGGTCAGTATATCGCCGTGCCTAATACCGATGGTACTATGCATGTACTCCGTGACGAGAGAATAAATGATGATATAGCTGGTGGTATAATAGACCTATTTAAGCCAGAATTAATTGTGCCAGGAGCGCCAGGTCGTGCGCCTGTGTTGGGACCATCTCGATATGCTGGCAATGTACATTTGGGCGATAACGAATTTGTAGATGTGAATATAAAAGATAAAAATGGCAATGTGAAGAAGATGTCTGTAAAATATAAGTGGCAATTATTGGTAGTGGATCAAGATGGTACTCCACATGAATTGCCTATAGTCAAAGATCCTAGCAGCTTATCAGATAAAAAAAGGACTGATTTACTAGATGCATATCGTGCAGTAATTCCAGCGAATTGCCAGAGTATTCGATTTATACCTGTACTGGATATAGATCCTAAAGTAAGAGGCTTCTTTGATAATCTTCCACCAAAAGATCAGGCAAACGTGTATGAATCAATGTCAAACACTGGAGTAAGGGAATTGACTACTACAATCGACGACCTGATGGCTAGCCCTACACCTCTTAGTCCAGCTTTTGATACAGTGTATAATGAAATGGGATTGCAGCCTATTAGTGATGGTGGATTTACCATGGTGGCACCTGGGTGTAGTTCTATTCGAGGGGCTGTCCGAATTGCTGCAGAATTAGGTTTGCCGATTACTTCTATTCCTACCTCAGGAAGTAGGCCAGTGCCATTGTCTATCAGAAGGGATGCGGCAGGAAATCCTATACTAAATGCAAATAAAGAGCCGATAATCGAGGACGCTGCTGGTACTGAATATGACTATAATGATATTGATATAGATAGATTACTCAGTTTCTTAGGTACCCCAGAAGCAATGACAATACCTATTAATGCTGGGGATTTGCGTACATTTAGAAGAAGGTGGAGAAATAGACACAATTTTATGGGACCACAATTTTTGATGCAAGAGATGCAATTGTTAAATCAATATTTGAATAGTCAAAATATGTTACATAAAACTCTAATACCAGCTGATCATAAACTAGAAACCAACGAAAAAAGCAAACTTAGCCTCATTGGGCGCAATGTAATGGCCGAGCGCAAAGCGGGGTTCTCTTTCTGGAAGTGGTTGTTTGAGCATAGGGGAAGAAGTGCTAGTAGTGACTTGTTTCATAGTATAGGTCGCAGAATACATCTAGGTGGAGGCGGTAGAAAGCGTGAAGGAGAGCAAATAGGAGCTAATAAGAGAATAGTAGAAACTTTTAACAAATAAACAAATATAACAACTATCGAATGTCGACAAGATTGAAAAAGGATAGAAACTAAAGAGCATAATTGCTCTTTTTTCTTGAAATTTAGCCAAAATTTCGAAAAAAAATCAAAATATGTGTTGACAATAAATTGTGCTTGTGTTATACTGAAACAACTATTATATTAAGTTATTGTGTGGTGTGGGTGGTCAAATAATGTCAACTCAAGAATTGTTGTGTAAAATGTAATTAATTTGATAGGGTGATTTATTTCACCAAAAAAGGTGCTGAAGAAAAAGCTTGTTTTGCTTTTGAAATTTTTTCGGCACTTTTTCCACGTTTTCATGGTAATAAATTATAGTGAATTTATCAATAGGAGAAGAGAATGCCAGCAAATAATCAACCTAAAAACACCGCTTTAAACCTAAAGAAAGTGATGTGTGGAAAAACTGAGCGTGTGTCTTTTGCTAGAGTAAAAGAGCCAATCGAGCTTCCTTATCTAGTATCAATTCAAAAAGACACCTATAAAGAATTTTTGGAGCACGGAATAGGGGAAACAATTGCGGAGTTTTCACCAATTGAAGATTTCAGTGGTAAGGCAGAATTACAATTTTTGGACTATTACATTGACTACAATGCTGTAAAATATCCTGTAGATGAGTGCCGCAGACGTGCACTAAACTACGAAGCACCAATAAGAGTAAATGCTAGGTTAATTAATAAGGAAACTGGAGAGGCAATCGAGCAAAATGTACTACTCGGTAATGTACCACTTATGACACAACATGGGTCATTTCTTATCAGTGGTGTAGATCGTGTAATCGTTAGCCAGATTGTGCGTAGTCCTAGTGTGTACTATGAGGCAGTAGATGATAAAAATACCGGTAAGACTACATATACAGCTAGTCTAAATCCTACGAGAGGTATGTGGCTTGAGTTTGAGCAGACTCAAAAAGACACCATTCGTGTGATTATGGATAGATCTGTAAAGGTTTCAGCTGGAATTTTACTCAAAGGTTTTGGTTTGGGTAGTGACAAGACAATTGCCGCTCTTTTTGGTAATCATCCACTAATACTCAATACTCTAGATCAAGAACCTCAAAAGACAGAGGAAGAGGCACTACTAGAGTTATCTAAAAAGCTAAAACCTAGTGAATTGCCTAGTGCTGAGGCAATAAAGACATTTATCTTCAACACATTCTTTACCAATCTTAGGTACGATCTAGCTAAAGTTGGTCGATACAAATTTAACAAGAAACTAAATTTGTGTAACCGTTTGCCAGGACTGACACTTGCAGAAGGGCTAGAGCTAAGTGATGGCACAAAATTAGAAAAGGGTACTGAAATTACTGAAGAGCAGGCTGCTGCCATCCAAAACAGTGGAATAAATGAAGTGTGGGTAGAGCTGGATAATGGTAAAAAGCACTTTATGCGTGGAAACAACCGTGTGGCACTGGATTCACTCATAAAATGTAATCCTCGTGATTATGGAATATATGAATTGGTTCACTATCCTACACTAAAAGAATTGTGGAAAGGTGCAAAGACCAAAGAAGCCAAGCTCGAAATCGTGCGTGAGAATGCCGAGGCACTTATTAACCGTCATATAGTGATAGATGATATATTAGCATCAATTAGCTATCTACTAGACCTTACTGATGGGATAGGTAGTGTGGATGAGATAGACCACCTAGCCAACAGGCGTGTAAGTAGTGTGGGAGAGCTAGTAAATATAGCACTTCACTCAGGTATGGCAAAACTAGCAACATTTGCTCGAGAGAGTATGCAAGGACAAGACCTCACTCAGGCTAGCCCAAGCACTATTATCAATGCTAGACATGTAAACAAAGCGTTGCTTGACTTTATGAAGACGAGCCCATTGTCACAGAGTATGGATCAGGTAAACCCATTGAGTGAACTTACTCAAAAGCGTAAGACCAGTGCGGTAGGACCTAGGGGTGTAAGTAAGCAACGTGCAGGACTAGAGGTACGTGATATTCACTATACACATTACGGTCGTATTTGTGCGATTGAGACTCCAGAAGGTCAGTCTATCGGACTTATCAACTCTCTAGCTACATATGCGCGTCTTAATGAGTATGGGTTCTTGGAAGCGCCTTACAAAAAGGTCGACAAAAAGACTGGTAAGGTAACCAACGACGTAGTATATCTCATGGCTGACGTTGAGGAAAAGTGTAAGATAGCTCCAGCTGTAGAGCCACTAGATGAAGAAGGGCATTTTGTAAATAAAACTATAGTTTGTAGGTACAAAGATAGATTTATCGAGATTCCTAGTGAAGATGTAGATTATGTCGATGTATCTCCTCGTCAGATGATGAGTGTAGCGACTTCGTGTATTCCTTTCCTAGAAAACGATGACTCAGCACGTGCGTTGCTTGGTTCTAACATGCAGCGTCAGGCTGTGCCACTTATTACGACAGAGGCTCCTATGGTAGGTACTGGTATGGAGTATCGTGTAGCACGTGATAGTGGAGCGCTAGTCTTGAGTGAAACTGATGGTGTGGTAAAATATATGGACTCTAAAGAGATCCGTATAGAGGACCCAGCAGGAGAAGAGCATGTATATCACTTGACCAAGTTTGCCAAGACTACAAAAGATACATGTCTCAATCAAAAGCCTATAGTAAAGCCTGGTGATAAGGTCAAAAAAGGCGAGGCGATCGCAGATGGATTATCTACCAGCAATGGAGAACTTGCTCTAGGAAAAGATGTACTGGTTGCATTTATGAACTGGGAAGGATACAACTACGAAGATGCGATACTAATCAATGAGAGATTAGTAAAAGAAGACGTATTTACTTCTATTACTCTAAAAGTAGAAGATATCAAGTGTAGGGCGACCAAATTAGGTAACGAAGAGATTACTCGAGACATCCCTAACCTTGGTGAAGATGCTCTTAAGAACCTAGATGAAAATGGTATCATTAGAGTTGGTGCTGAAGTTCGTCCTGGAGACATACTCGTAGGTAAAGTTACTCCAAAGGGAGAGACTGAGCTTACTCCAGAGGAAAGGCTACTTAGGGCTATCTTTGGTGAGAAATCTCGTGAGGTAAGAGATACCAGTTTGCGTGTGCCACATGGTCGTGGTGGTGTGGTCGTAGATGTGCAGATATTTAGTAGGGCAAACAAAGACGAACTTGAGGCTGGGGTAAACATGTTGGTTAAGGTTTACATTGCTCAAAAGAGAAAGATTTCTGTCGGTGACAAGATGTCTGGTCGTCACGGTAACAAAGGTATTGTATCTCGTATTGTGCCTAGTGAAGATATGCCATTTATGTCAAATGGTCAACCGGTGGATGTTGTGCTCAACCCTCTAGGTGTGCCTAGTCGTATGAATATAGGACAGTTATTAGAGGTGCACTTGGGGCGTGTAGCTAAGGTGCTAGGTTGGAAAGTAGCTACTCCAGTATTTGATGGGGCTACAGAGCAGCAAATTAGTCAATTGTATCGTGAAAATGGCCTCGAAGAGGATGCTAAGATGGTATTGTATGATGGTCGTACTGGTGAGCCTTTTGACAACCGTGTAACAGTCGGATACATGCACATGATCAAACTTACTCATATGGTAGACAATAAGATGCACGCTCGTAGTATAGGACCATATGCTTTAGTTACTGCTCAACCTCTAGGAGGTCAGGCGATGTTTGGTGGACAGAAGTTCTCTGAGATGGACGTTTGGGCTCTAGAAGGTTATGGAGCAGCCAACTTACTACAAGAAATGCTCACAATCAAGAGTGATGATGTAACTGGTAGGACCAAGGTGTATGAGTCTATCGTAAAAGGATTACCTATCGCCGAACCTGGTATTCCCGAATCATTTAAGGTGTTGGTAAAGGAATTAGAGTCATTGGGACTAGATATCAAGATACTAACTGAGGATGCAAGGGAGATTGAGATGGGTGAACTATCTACCGAAGAGCTCGATGTGCCTGTATTTAACAAAGATAACAAACCAACTGATGAAATCGAACTAAACTTTGATGACATCGAAGATGAAACAAATGGTAGTGTAATTTCGGAAAATGAGTTTAACGAACTGAGTAAAGATGCGTTTAATGCAGACAACTTGTTTGATGATTTTGACGAATAGGAGTGTGAAAGGATGTTTGAATTAAAAAACTTTGACTCAATAAAGATTGGGTTAGCTTCTCCCGAAAAGATAAGAGAGTGGTCTCATGGAGAAGTAACAAAACCAGAAACAATAAACTATCGTACCCTCAAACCAGAAACAAATGGTTTGTTTTGCGAGCGCATTTTTGGACCATGTAAGGACTTTGAATGTCACTGTGGAAAATACAAGCGTGTAAGATACAAGGGGCACCACTGTGAAAAATGTGGTGTGGAGATTACTCGTAGTAAGGTGCGTCGTGAGCGTATGGGACATATCGAACTTGCTACTCCTGTATCTCACATATGGTTTGTGCGTGGAGGGACTAGTAGGCTAGGTAGCATACTTGAGATGACTGCCAAAAACCTCGAGCAGGTACTTTATTACGCTAGTTATATTGTGCTCAATCCTGGGATAACCAATTTTGAGTACAAGCAGGTTATTACTGACAAAGAGTATCGTGATGCAATAGCCCAATACGGCTCAGGCTCATTTAGAGCAGGTATGGGTGCTGAGGCTATCAAAGAGCTGTTAGAGCAAATTGATCTAAAGAAAGAAAGTGATGACCTCAAGAAAATGATACTTACTGCCAAAGGGCAGAAAAAACTCAAGGCTGTAAAGAAACTGGAAACTGTAGAGGCATTTTTAAAGAGTGGAAATAATCCTCGTTGGATGATACTTGATGTGTTGCCAGTACTTCCACCAGATTTGCGTCCTATGATTCAGCTAGATGGTGGTAGATTTGCTGCCAGTGACTTAAATGATCTTTATAGACGTGTAATCAACAGAAATAATCGTCTAAAGAAACTAATTGAGCTTGCTGCTCCTGACGTAATCGTAAGAAATGAAAAACGTATGCTCCAAGAGGCTGTGGATGCTCTAATCGACAATGGTAAACGTGGTAAACCAGTGCTCGGTGCAAAGCAACGTGAACTCAAATCTCTTACTGCTATGATAAAGGGTAAGCAAGGTAGGTTTAGGCAAAACCTACTAGGTAAGCGTGTAGACTATTCTGGTAGGTCCGTTATTGTAATCGGACCAGAATTAAAGCTATATCAATGTGGTGTGCCAAAAGAAATGGCTCTAGAGCTATTTAAACCATTTGTAATGCGCAAACTTGTAGAGTTAAACTTTACTCAAAATGTAAAGAGTGCCAAGCGTATGGTAGAGCGAGAGAGACCAGAGGTATGGGATATACTCGAAGATGTCATCAAAGACCACCCAGTAATCCTAGACCGTGCACCTACACTACACAGATTGTCATTACAGGCATTTGAGCCAGTACTGGTTGAAGGTCGTGCGATCAAACTTCATCCACTTGTTTGTAAAGGATTTAACGCAGACTTTGATGGTGATACAATGGCTATTCACGTGCCTCTATCTATTGAGGCAAGGACTGAGGCTAGGATGCTCATGCTATCTAGTAACAATATTTTAAAGCCAGCTACCGGAGACCCAATTGTTGTGCCACAACAGGATATTATCTTAGGTCTATATTATATGACTATGGAAAATCCTGAGGCCAAGGGCGCCGGATCCATCTTTATGAGTGAAGATGAGGCTATTATGGCCAAAGAGAATGGTTATGTGCATGTGCAAGCGCCAATTCAGGTGCGTAGGACAGCCACAGTCGATGGTAAGGTGGTATCAGGTCGAGTTTCTACTACAGTGGGTAGGATTTTGCTAAATCGCTGTGTGCCACAATGTATCGGTATGGTAGAGCGTAAAGAACCTGAAGACTATCTAAAGTACGAGGTTGATTTTGCCATTACCCAAGGTAAGATGGGAGATATAGTTAGTAAGACATATTATGCACTAGGTACTAGTGAAACAGCTAAGATGCTAGATCGAATCAAGGCATTTGGTTATAAATATTCTACTCTTAGTGGTATCACTATCAATGTGTATGATATGCTGATTCCTGAGAACAAGCAAGAGATTATCAAGCAATACAAGGAATATGCTCAAAATAACGAAAAAATGTACATGCGTGGTTTGATTACTCGTGCTGAAAAAGTCAACAAAAACATTGAGCTTTGGAACGAAGCAACCAATATAGTAAAGTCTAAAGTGGTATCTAACCTTAGCCCATTCAACTGTCTAAAGATGATTGTGGCATCTAAGGCTCGTGGTAACGAAGACCAGATCAACCAGTTGGGTGGAATTCGTGGTATTATTACCAACACTTCGGGAACTAAGGTAGATATTCCTATTACATCATGTTTTAGGGAAGGTCTTAGCCCAATAGACTACTTTATGTCAGCCCGTGGTGGTAGAAAAGGTCTAGCAGATACTGCGCTTCGTACAGCCGATGCCGGATATCTAAGCCGTAGGCTTGTAGATATTGCTCACGGAGTGGTTGTGACTGAAGAAGACTGTTTTGCCTCTCTTGGCGAATCTATCAAAGGTCTCGTTGTCAGTGACCTAAAGAATGGGGACAATACAATCGAAAGCCTAGAGGGCCGAATCAAAGGTAGGGTTGCTGTAAATGATGTGGTTGATCCAAAGACCAAAGAAGTGATAGTCCACTCCAACGAGTTGATTACTCCTGCTCTTGCTAGTCGCATTATAGCTGCAGGAATAAAGGAAGTGGCAATACGTACACTACTTACTTGTAAGTGTAAACATGGAGTGTGTGCAAAGTGTTATGGTCGTGATATGGTAAGTACAGGACTTGTCGAAGTAGGTGAGGCTGTCGGTGTAATAGCTGCCCAATCAGTAGGTGAGCCAGGTACACAGCTTACGATGAACACAAAGCACGCCAGTGGTATTGCGGTTGCATCAGATATTACTCAAGGTCTTCCTCGTGTAGAGGAGTTGTTTGAGGCTCGTAAGCCAAATAGTTGCGCTATGATTAGTGAAGTCGGTGGTAAGATAAGTATTACCGATGTAAACAATCGTAAGTGTGTTACTGTGCACACATCAAATGGTGATGTAGAGTATCTTCTTCCAGCTAAGAGTATAGTAATAGTCGAGGATGGACAGGTTATTGAGAGTGGTACTCCACTTACTTATGGTAGTCTATTCCCTCAAGACATTTTGCGTACAAGAGCAGTAAAAGATGCTCAAGAGTACCTTTTAAAAGAGGTGCTTGCTGTGTACAAATCTCAAAGTGTTAACCTTGACACAAAGCATATCGAGATTATCATTAGACAAATGCTACGAAATGTAAGGGTAGAGTCTAGTGGAGATACAGACCTAATTCCTGGTGATATTGTAGATCTCAATGATCTAGAGGAAATCAACCTCAAGACAATTATGGCGGGCAAGATGCCAGCTAGTGCAAAGAGAATTTTGCAAGGTGTAACTAAGGCCAGCTTGTCAACCAATAGTTTCTTGTCGGCTGCATCCTTCCAGGAGTCTAGTAGAGTGCTGACAGACGCAGCGATAAAGGGTAAGGTAGATCACCTTACAGGACTCAAAGAAAATGTTATCATTGGTAAACTAATTCCTGCGGGTACTGGACTAAAACGCTATAATTCTGTATCCCCAACCATTTTTGAAAATGTAAAGATTGAGGCAGAAGAGGAGAGCGAGAGGCTATTCCCAAGCATTCACAAAGATGATATGCTAGCAATGGAACAAATTAACAAAGCAACTGATGCTAATGACGGCTCAGGAATAGATGATTTTGACTTGAGCGTATAATTTACAAAAACACTGCCATATATGGCGGTGTTTTTTGTTTTGGACAAAAATTATTGACAAAGCAGTTTGTTTGTGCTAAAATAAGAGCAATAATAGTAAGAAGAGAGACAAGTAGCCAATTTAGTCCACTTTTACAGAGAATTGTGCCTAGGCTGAGAGCACAAAATGCACTGATTTGGTAAAACCACTCTCGG
>JAEEGL015052209.1_pt1 | contig 13103 bp, 6 predicted proteins | sample 9134231 | NCBI WGS metagenome assembly JAEEGL01 (sample SAMN16246548, study PRJNA631951) | gut metagenome | biome: gut microbiome; feature: rumen; material: fiber-attached | host: Bos | place: Iran: Karaj | collected 2018-10 | reverse complement strand
GGAAGTGTCCGTGCGCGGCCTCCATGCCGTTCGTCACGAACGACGCCGTCGCCCAGTCGGCGTTCTTCAGCACGACCGCGCCCCGCACGGCCACTGCCGAGCACGCGGCAATCGCCAGAAATGCCACCTTTGAAAATCTCACGTTCATCTCACATCACCTCTCTTCATTCCTAATCAAACTTGTCCAAGCATCTCACGACCGCATCAACTACCTCATGATGAGCAGCGTACCGTTGGACATCAGGACGATGCCTTCGGCTGTCGCCTTCGCGCAGTAGTTCTTCGGCGGTTCACCATTGAACAAGAGAGTCCATTTCGACACGTTCGCGAGTCCCGTGCAGCCCTCGAACGCCATCGGAATCTCGCATCGGCCCACGGTCGCTCCCAGTCCCGTCACGCGGAGCGTGCCGGCCGACGCAAAGGCAAAACCCTTCACCGTGCCGTTCCCCGCGCCCGAGGCGTCGACGGAAAGCGTCTTCAACTCCACGTCGCCCAGGGCCTCCAGGACGGCGTTGGACGCCACGGATACATCCGACACATTTGGCAGCATCTCGTCCGCCGCAAACATCTGCTTCCCGAGTGAAAAGCCCTTGCCGGGACGAACTGCGCCCGCCGTAAACGACTCCGACGGATTACTCATCCAGCGTCCTGCGGATGTGGCAGGGGTGTTCGTCTCCGTATAGACCGTCCTCCAATCCCATCCGTCGTGGCTGATCTCAAACTTATATGCGACTGGGGTACGTCCGTTACCGGTACCTTGTTTCGCGAGGACATCGAACGCCGTGATGGGCTCTCCTTGCGGATCGAGGTGCATCAATACCGGTATCCACGAGGAAGGCGTGTCAAGACGCACAGCAACAGAGATGCCGCTTCGAGTGTAAACGACACAGCATCCGTTTCCGCCGCTCACGTCATCGAACATCTTGTCTCCGTTGCGGTCCGTGTAGTAGTTTATCGTATCGGTACGTGTCCAGCAGGCATGACCCACGGGAAGAGCCGTCAAGTTATCGTAGGTCGTATGGAAATTCGCCGCCGGAATCAAGTTGCGGCGAACGCCGTTCGCATCGTACAAGGCCAATTCTTGAATCTCGGTATTGGCATCGTTGGGCGGGGTTTCTCCCAGCCGTTGTTTCTGGCCAAACAACGTCTCCATCACAGTGAAGCGGAACCAGAAACACGGATCGTTCCGCACGAGAAGCGTGCCCTCCTTCACCGCGAGTGAGCCGGAGAACGTGTTAGTGCCGTCGAGCGCCCATGTTCCCGCACCCGTCTTCTCCAGCGAAAGGGCACCACCGTGGTTGCCATCGCGGACGTTCGAAAAGACATTCGTTGTGCCAACTGCCGCGTCAAGGACGAGCGTGCCACCCGCCGCCGTCGCGGCGAATGCGCCCCCAAGCCCAAGTTGACCGCCCGCACCGGCGTTGCGAACGCGCCCGCGGTTCTGCACGGCGAACGGACGCGACCGGCATACGCTGTCCGATGTCCCCACAAACGACATCGTGCCCGTGCTGGACGTCGTGCCGAGGAGATACGCGTAGTCCACGTTCTTGGACGCGTCGTACGCCCCCGCGGTGTACGACGACTGAAGGCAGTTGGCTCGGCCGAGCGAGCAGTTCTCACCCACCTCGGCGATCGTCTCGAACTCAAGCGTGCCGTCCTCCACGGCGATGACTCCCGAAAGCGTCCTGTTCGAGTTGTTCGCGAACCGCCACGTGCCCGATCCTCTCTTGATGACGTACGTGGGGTTCGTGCTGTGGTCCCCCGTCCACGGACCTTTGACCACGCACGGCGCCGTATTGGAGCCCATCAGCACAAGTCGCTCGGGGTGGGAATTGCCGTGGATCCACGTTCCGGCGAACGTGACGCCGCCATGCGCACCGGCGTCCCAGTAGTGCATGCCCGTGCTGCCGGAATGGTTGTTGTAATAGGAATAATTTCTGGATGTAGTTTCGCCCTCGCCCAGGTAGAGGTACCGCGCCCCCATCTCGCGGCTGGCAAGTTCGCTCGTGCTGGATCCGATTGAACAGGGTTCTCCTGGATTGCCGATCTTGACGACACCCGTGGTACCACGCTTTGCGACATCTCCGTTTCCGTTCCAGAGCTGGAACGATCCGCTGAAAAGGGAATTGGTTCCCGTGAGATGCACGTGTCCGCCCGAATACCACCTGATGCCCTTGCCGAGGATGCGCCCGGAGAACACGCACGGCGTGGTACCCGTGTTCATGACGCGTAGCTGGCTATTGCCACCTGTCGAGGTGTTCGTCACGATGCCGGACCCCCACAGGCCGCCTTCGATGTTGGTGTTATGGTTGATTACGGTCATGAACGCCCCGTTTTCGCCAACAGTCACCTTGCGCACCCAAAAATCGTTCAAGGTGTAATCCTGGGGCGTTTTCAACACGCCTTCCTCCACTTCGAAATCGATGTACCGGAACGTGTTGCCGCTCCCGTTCGCGGCGCTGGACGTGAGGGCGAACGAACCGGTCCCGCATTTCACGATCGTGCCGGTGGCGGCCACGGGGCACGTGAGGGACACGTCGCCCGAGATGTCGAAGGTCAGCCGAGTGCCCGAAGCGAAGCAGAGCTTGGAATAGGCGTTGATGGTCGCCATGTCGGCGTCGGTCGCGGTGGCGTTGCCCGTCACCGTCACGATGGTGCCGGCCGCATAGTCGGACCAGTTGAACGCATTGGCGAAAAACGGCACCGCCGCCAGGACTGCGGCAAAGACGCGGGCGAAGGCGACACATGGACGCCCTGCCGATTTATTCCCTGAAGCCATGAGGTGGTTATGCTGTTTCGTCATACTCAACTCTCCTTTGTAGCGGTTGCAGGGCATTTTAGCAAAATAACGGATACAAGTCTACGAACTTCACGTTGTGAAACACGCCGCCCATTCTGGAAATCAAAACCAGGTGCCAGATTTCAGCGCTGCGGCGGCCCAGAGCGTCATGGTCACAGGCGGCATGTCGTATTCGCCATGGTCCACGTGCAGGACCGCGCCGGGAAGTTGCGGCGTGGAGGGAAAGAACTGGCCGAACACCGGCCGCTGCCACTGGTTCTGGCCCACGCCCTCCACGTAGCTCGCGTTGTAGGGGTTCGCGCCCAGGATCCAGTCGAAGGCGCGCTGCGCCCACACGCGGAAGTCGTCGCGTCCGAAAAGCGCCGCGCATTCCGAGAGATAGAGAGAGTTCGCCGCGGATACGGACGGCGATCCCCGCGTGCCGGGCCGCATGCCGTTCTTCTGGTATTCGCGCACGATGCGGTCGGCCACGCACAGCGCGGCGTCCTTCCAGACGTCCTCCCTGAACTCGCGCCACAGTTCGAGCGGCACGCGACTGCCGGAAATGCGCCAGCAGTAGCTCCAGTCGCGGAACGATCGCTTGCCGTCCTTCTCCATGTACCATCCCGCGTTCTCGCCCGTACGGGCCAGATGCGACACGAGCTCGGCCGCAAGCGACTTCGCCTTCTCCGCGAATGCCGCCTCGCCCGTGGCGCGGTACAGCTCCAAGGCCGCCCCCGCGCGTTCGGAGATCCCCGCCACGCTCGTGCGGTATTGGTCGAAATAGCAGCGTTCGGCCGGCTGCGCGCCGGCGGGGAGGTCCTTCTCGGGAGCCGGCTGCGCCTTCTCGAAGAACGGATTCCCCTCGATCTCGCGCCACACGCGCCGCGCGGCGGCCAGGAGACGGTCGGCATACGCCTTGTCGGATTTCCTGAAGAACCTCGACGCCCGCGCGAGCAGCATCACGATGTTGCACTGCGCCCCCAGCGTCGCGGGCGCCATGTAGTAGTTGCGCGGCCCCCACCCGATCGGTGCGAACTGCGCGTCGTACGCGTACCCCTCCGGTGAGATCACCTTTAGGAAGTAGTCGCACCCCCACCGCAGCTCTGCGGCGATCTCCCCGTCGTCCCAGAGCGGCTTCTTCATCTCGGCGTAGCGAAGGATCGCGTACATGCTCATCGAGATGCCGTCATGCCAGTTCCTCAGGTCGCAGCTCTGATGGTAGCCGCCGCGCGCGTCCAGCAGGCGGACGGTCTTGCCGCTCGCGTCCTTCACGGGCACGGGGTCCTGGTGGCATACGCCCGCCCAGCCCTTCCTGGAGCCGCATCTCTGCCAGGTGATGTAGGTGACGAACATACGTTCGGCGACGTCATACACGCCGTCTCTGATCGGGAAATGGTAGGACTGCATGTTCTCCCGCCAGTCCGGCATGCGGAACCTCTCGTTCCCCTTCAGCTCGCCGCAGAGGATGCGGTAGTCGCCCGGCTCGGTGATGGACGAGAAGTCTCCCAGCTTCTCTCCGCCGCCCTGCGGCGAATCGACCCACTTCCCCTCGTAGACCGTGTGCCAGCAGATGTCCGTATCGCCCTTCTGCACCAGGAACGTCGGCTTCGGCGGGTTCTTCGTGACGCAGATCTTCGGCGCGTTCGGCAGGTACCCCGCCTGGTTCACGCGGATAGGGTAGCGCACGTCCGCTGCCGGCAGGACGGCGCACGAAAGGACGACGACCACCCAACACAGGCCATTTGAAGCAGCTTTACCTCTTCTTGACATGTTCAGCTCCTTTGGGGCAAATAATCATTTGTATTTTACCATCCCCACCCCCGTTGTCAATCGGTTAGCGGCAGGACCGATTACGACATGCCACAGAAAGGCATTGCGCGGACGCCAACGGACGGGTATAATGTTCGCCCATGAAACGACTCTCTTTTCTTTTTGTCCTCCTGCTGGGCGCAGGATGCATCTTCGGCCTCGGCTGGTACGTCCGCGAATTCGTCGGATTCAGCACCAACGCGCGGCCTCGAAAAGCGGCGGACAGGCCCGCTGTCGCCGTCGGCGAGGTCATGGCCGAGAAGTTCAACCCGCCCGAGGAGTTCGTCGGGCACGTCGAGCCCGTGCAGGAGGTGGACATCCTCCCGCAGATCGAAGGCTACGTGAAGGAGGTGAAGTTCGCCGAGGGCGACGAGGTGAAGGCCGGCGACCTGCTTTTCGTGATCGACGACGAGCGCTACGCGGCCGAACAGGGCGTCGCGAAGGCCGAGGTGGCGTCCGCCAAGAGCAAGGTCGTGCAGGCCGAGGCGGCCGTGGAACGCGCCGAGCGCCTGCTGCGGAGACTGAAGGCGGCGGACGCGCGCGGCATCACGCAGACGGAGATGGACGCGGCGGAAACGGGCCTCGAGTCCGACCGCGCCGCGCTAGGCTCCGCGAAGTCCGCCGTCTCGCAGGCGACGGCCAAGCTCGCGAGCACCGCCTTCAACATGAAGCACACGCGCATCTACGCGCCCATCGGCGGGCGCATCGGCAAGTCCCTCATGCACGCGGGCGACTTCGTCTCGCCCTCGAAGGGCGCGCTCGCGCGCATCGTGCAGATGGATCCCGTGCGCGTGACCTTCCCGATCACCGACCGCGCCTACCTCGCGTGGGGCGGCGCGCGCGTGGGCGACACGCGCCGCCTGCGCCTGCGCCTTGCAGACGGCTCGATCTACCCCTCCAACGGCAAGTGGGCGTTCTCCGACAACGAGATGAGCGCCGAGACGGCCACACTTCTCGTACGCGCGCACTTCCCCAATGCAAACCGACTGCTTGTGCCGAACGCCTACGTCACCGTTCTCGCCGACGAGGCGAACCCCGCGCCCGTCCCCGTCATCCCCATCACCGCCCTCATGCAGACGGCCCAGGCGACCGGCGTGTGGGTGATGGAGGGCGAGGACACGGTGCGCTTCCGCGCCGCCAAGCCGGGCGCGAGCGCCAACGGCAAGGTCCGCCTCCTCTCCGGCGTGAAGGCCGGCGAGAAGATCGTGATCCAGGGCATCCACAAGCTGGGCGACGGCATGCGCGTGCGCGTGGTACCCGCCTCGGAGTTCAACTGAGGAGACCGCGCCCGTGAAACTGAGCATCCGAGCAGCGATCGACGCCCTCCGCCCCTTCTCCCGCTTCTTCATCGAGCGGCCGCGCTTCGCGGGCGTCGTCTCGATCGTCCTCTCCCTCGCCGGCGCCGTCGCGCTCATGAAGCTGCCGGTGGCGCAGTACCCCGAGGTCCAGCCCCCGCGCATCGTGGTGGCGTGCAACTACCCCGGCGCGAACGCGCACGAAGTGATGAACACCGTCGCCTCACCCCTCGAAGACGAGATGAACGGCGTAGAGGACATGCTGTTCATGGCCTCCTCCTGCTCGGATGACGGCGCATACTCGCTCGGCATCACCTTCGAGGTGGGCACCGACCGCGACGTCGCGCTCATGAAGGTGCAGAACCGCGTGCAACAGGCGCTCACCAAGCTCCCCGCAGAGATCAAGGCCACCGGTCTGCGCGTCCGCTGTGCCTCGGAGGACCAGCTCGGCATCCTCACCCTCCGTTCAAAGACGGGCAAGCTCAGCCGCATCGAGGTCTCGGACTACATGTACGGCGTGGTGCAGCCCGCCATCCTGCGCGTGCCTGGCGTGGGCGACGCCACGATCCACGGTCCCAAGATGGCCATCCGCGTGTGGCTCGACCCCCGCCGTTGCGCCGCACAGGGCATCAACGCCGAGGAGATCGTGGCCGCCATCAAGGCGCAGAACGTGCAGGCATCCCTCGGTTCCGTCGGCGCGTCCCCCACGCCCGACAACAACGCGCGCAAGATCACACTCATCGCCAAGGGACGCCTCCACACGCCCGAGGAATTCGGCGAAATCATCGTCCGCCGTGACGCCAAGGGTGGCATCGTGCGCCTCAAGGACGTGGCGCGCACCGAGTACGGCGAGCAGGGCTACAACTTCTTCAACACCTTCAACAACGACATCTCCACCTCCGTGGAGCTGAACCAGCTGCCGGGCGGCAACGCCATCCGCACGATGAACCTCATCCGCGAGGAGCTGAAGCGCCTCGAGACGCGCTTCCCCGGCGACCTCGAGTGGATCATCCCCTACGACACCACGGACTACGTGCGCGCCTGCCTGAAGGAAATCGTCTTCACCCTCTTCCTCACGCTCGGCCTCGTCGCGCTCGTCTGCTGGATCTTCCTCCAGGATGTCCGCGCCACGCTCGTGCCCATCATCACCATCCCCGTCTCCCTCCTCTCCACCTTCACCGTCATGGCCGCCCTCGGCTATTCCATCAACATCCTCACGCTGTTCGGACTCGTCCTCGCGATCGGCACCGTGGTGGACGACGCGATCGTGGTGGTGGAGCGCGTGCAGACGCTCATGGAGCAGGGCCTCAACCCGAAGGAGGCGTCCATCCAGGCGATGCAGGACGTGACGGGCGCCGTGATCGCCACCACGCTCGTCCTCCTCGGCATCTTCGTGCCCGTCGGCTTCCTCGGCGGCCTCACCGGCAAGATCTACCAGCAGTTCGCCGTCACCCTCTCCACGGCCGTCGTGTTCTCCTCCGTCTGCGCGCTCACCCTCTCGCCCGCGCTCTGCACCGTCCTCCTCAAGAACGCGCCCGCCGACCGCAAGAAGTTCTTCCTCTTCCGTCTCTTCGACGCGGTCCTCGACCGCGCGGGCCGCCTCTACGTGTGGGCGTCGGGACTCTTCGCGCGCCACGTGGTCCTGCTCGCGCTCATCTTCCTCATGCTCGTCTGCTTCGCCATCGCCACCGCGAAGTCCATCCCTCCGGCGTTCATTCCGCACGAGGACCAGGGCACGGTGATGGTGGACGCCAACCTGCCCGAGGGCTGCGTGCGCACGTTCACCGCGCAGGCCTGCGGCGAAGCCGTCACGCGCATGAGAGGCATCAAAGGCGTGGAGTCCGTGCTGATGACCGCCGGCTCAAGCCGAATCGGCGGACGCGGCGAAAACCAGTCCATGATGACCGTCCGCCTCGACCCGTGGGACGAGCGTCCGGGCAAGGACCTGGAGGTCCTCGCCATCCGCGCGCGCATCAACGAGACGAACTCCACCCTGCCGATGATCGTGACGCGCGCCTTCGCGCCGCCGCCCATCCCGGGCTTCGGCGCGATCGGCGGCGTGGAGCCCGCCATCTTCTCGCTCGGTGACACCGACGCCACCCGCCTCGCGCGCGTGGCGAAGTCCCTCGCAAAGGAATTCGAGTCATCTCCGCTGATCGAGAGCGCCGTCTGCGGCTACAACGCCGATACCCCCCACCTGCACCTGGACGTCGACCGCGCCAAGTGCGAGCTCTTCCGCGTGCCGCTCGCCACCCTCTACATGACGCTCCAGACCTACCTCGGCTCGCTCTACGTGAACGACGTCAACCTCGGCACGCAGGTGAACCGCGTCACCGTGCAGGCCGACTGGGACGGGCGCGCCGACGCGGAGGCCGTCCGCGGGCTCTACGTGCGCTCCGAGACGGGCGCGATGGTGCCGGTGAGCGCGCTCGTCACCTTCGGCGAGAGCCTCGGCCCGCGCGTCATCTACCGGCGCAACCAGTACGTCTACTGCACGATCCTCTGCACGCCCGCACCGGGCGTCCTCGCGGGCGACTGCCGCGAGGAGGTCATCCGCATCCTCAACGAAAAGCTGCCTCCCGACTACGGCTACGACTGGGCCGGTCTCACCTTCCACGAGATGCGCGCGCGCGGCACGGCCCTCCCGCTCCTGATCCTCGCCGTGCTCTTCGGGTACCTGTTCCTGGTGGCGCAGTACGAGAGCTGGACCATTCCGCTCCCCGTGATGCTCTCTGTGGCTACGGCCGTCCTAGGCGCGCTCATCGGCCTAAAGATCGCGGGGCTGGACCTCTCCATCTACGCCCAGCTCGGCATCGTGCTGCTTATCGGCCTCGCCTCGAAGAACGCCATCCTCATCGTCGAGTTCGCGAAGGAGCGCCACGAGCGCGACGGCCTGGGCATCATTGAGGCCGCGCTCTCCGGCGCACACGAGCGCTTCCGTGCCGTGCTGATGACGGCCCTCACGTTCGTCCTAGGTGTCGCGCCGCTCGTTTGGGCCACCGGCGCCGGCGCGGGGAGCCGCCGCGCGATCGGCACCACCACCTTCGCCGGCATGTGCGCCGCCACGCTTCTCGGCATTGTCCTCGTGCCAGGCCTCTATGTGCTCTTCCAGGCACTCCGCGAGAAGGTGCGCGGAAAACCCAACGACCAAGGAACAACATGAAGCAGATGCTGACCATGGCGGCGCTCGGCGCCGCCTGCGCCGCGTTCGCGGATCCCACGTTCTCCGCATTTACCATCCCATCCTCTGCCGAAATTTCCGCTGCCGTGAAGGACAACCGCTCGGGCGGCGAATGGACGCTCACCGTGACGGCGAAGAACAACGCCGCCACGAACGTGACTTTCAAGCTCGTTCTCGAAGCCGCCCCTGGCTTTGCGGCCACGCGCTACCTGATTCCCGGCGTCCTCTACAACGGCAACGAGTTCGTCAACGCCATGCAGGGCAATGACAAGCGCCTCGCTTCGCTCGACATCCCCACAGGCTGGGAGAAGGACGGCGAACCGTGGACGTTCTCCTACGACCGCTGCAGCATCCCGTCCTGCACCCTATCGGAGAACACAAACGAAGTGTTCTCCCTCTTCGCGTCCGTGGCCGACGCCGCCTCGCACGTCAGCTCCTGCTCGCTCGTGCGGAACGCGGACGGCTCGTTCCGCCACCGCATCCTATGGCCTGTCACCGAAGCCCCTGTCTCGTACTCCAACAAGCGCACCTTCACGGCACGGCGCGACACGTACCTCACGCTCCGGCCCGGCGAGTCGTTCACGGCCACGGCGTTCGCCTGCACCGCCAAGCCGCCGTGGCCGGACTACGGCTTCGCCGCAGTGTTCCCCGTCGCATGGCGCCTTCTCAAGCCCGATGTTCCCTCCCAGCTGCCATTGGCGGAGGTGCTACGGCTCGACAAGGCGTTCCAGGACTGGAGCCGCCGCCGCAACGAGGAAGGCTCCTGGTACATGCCCTATCTCGTGGACATGACGCTCCTCCTCGGCAACTACCGCAAGCGCGCGCCGAAGGACCTCACGATCGAGGACATCGAGAAGGACCCCTCGCGAAACTACTGGGAGAACGACGAACTGGAGAAATCCAAGAAACTCAAGCACGGCGAATACCTCTACGGCGACGGCAGCGGCATTGGATTCTCCGCTCAGAGCTTCCAGATGGCGCGCCTCTCCATCGAGTATGGACTGCGAAACAACCGTCAAGAGGACATCGACTTCGGGCTTGAGGTGTTCCGCAGCTGGATCCGCGTGCGCCAGCATCCGAGCGGACATTTCGGCTCCAAGTGGAAGACGCTGAAGTGGAAGGACGCCTCCGAAGTCGGCTGGGCGCTTGCCGAGCTTTCGCGCCTGTGCATTCTCCTCAAGGCGCACAACATGCCTTGTGCCGAGTTCGAGGCGGCGGCGAACCGCCAGGCCAACGCGATCCTGCGCGTCCAGAGGCGCGACGGCAACCTCGGCTCGAAGTGGCTGATCGCGGACGGCAAGGTGATCGAATGGGGCGGCGACTGCGGCGGCTACGTGCTTATGGGCCTCGCACGCTACTGGCAGCTCACGCGCAGCGACCGCGTGCGCGCAGCGATCCGCAAGGCGTTCATCTACTACTACACGAACGACATCAACCACTTCGAGTGCAAGGGCGGCGCGATGGACTGCTCCAGCATCGACCGAGAGGGCATCCACCCCTTCTTCACCGCCGCCGTGATCATGGCCGAGAGCACGAACGAGAAATGGTACCGCAAGCTCGCGCAGAAGGCCGGCTGGTACTTCCTCTCGTGGCTCTACTGCCACAACGGCATATACGGCCCGGAAACCGATTTCGCGAAGTACAACTGGAAACCGGCCGGCTCCACGGTGATCGGTACGGAGCATCCCGCGCTCGACGACTACGGATGCGTGCTCGTGGCGGACCTCATCACCCTCTCCCGCCTCGACCACAACCCGCTCTGGCGCGACGTGGCGGCACTCATCTGGCGCAACGGCACGCAGGGATTCCCATCCGAGACGCGCAATATCTGGCATACGCTCGAGCGCCCACCGGGCGCGAAGAACGAGGCGTACTTCCAGACGTACTGGAGCAAGTACCGCACGGGCGAACGCAAGCGTGGCCACCTGAACGACCTCTGCACCGCCTGGGGCGGCGTGTACCGCACCTCGGCAATCTACGACCTCTCCCCCGAAGACCTCCTCTGGCTCGATCGCGTGACGCGCCCAAGACGCGCTATGCCGGTTCAGAAATGACGGACACTCCGTCGGGGATTACGGAGATTCGGGCATCCGGGCCGACGATCTCGTCGGCCCGCGCAAGCGCCTCTGGCAGCGACGACGCCGTCTCAAGGTGCATCGCCTGCAGCATGGCGTGGTCGCAGTCGCGCGTGACGAGTATCACAGTATGCCGAGAAAGTATGCGCGCGAGTATCTGGAACTCCCACTGGTCAGGCTGCGTGGCGGTGCGCGGCACGCGCAGCACCCGCTCCAGCACGGCCTCCGGCGTGGGCGCCTCCGCCAGGTTGCGGTAGAACGACTCGCCGCCAGATCCGTCGGCGCAAGACGCCACCATCACGATGACGCCGCCATCCCGGCACACCGCCTCTGCCGCCGTCATGCCCTTCACCGACTGGTACACGTTCTGGTCGAGCGGATAGCCGCCGTTCGATGTCACCACGATGTCCGACATCGGCGCTCGCACGCGACAGATGTCCTTAAGCCACGCGCATCCCGCCTCGTGCGCCTTCCGGAAATGCCCTGCCACCGCATGCACTATCTTCTTCTCGCCGTTGATCACAACGTTCGCCACGAACGCGAGCTTCGCCGTCTCTGCAGCATACAGCATGTCGCGGTGGATCGGGTTCCCTTCAAGGATTCCGGTCCGCGCGTACGGGCTCTGGATGAACTCGCTGCAGTGGTTGGCGAGCACCGTCTCGCGCGAGACGATACCCGGAAGCACGCTCTTGCGTCCTCCTGAGAAGCCCGCGAAGAAGTGCGGCTCGATGAAGCCCTCTGAGACTAGCAGGTCCGCCTCCATCGCGAGACGGTTCACGATGAGTCGCCCGCCCGACGGAAGCGTGCCAGCCTCTACGAGACCTGCCGCGTCGGAAGAGTCGTGCACCACTATCCGCTCGCGCGCCACGATCTCCTCGCCGAACTTCCCGACCAGCTCCTCGCGCGTCGTCAGCCGATGGAAGCCCGTCGCGATCAGGATCGTGATCTCCGCCGACGGATTCCCCTTCCTGATGCGCTCGAGCAGCTGGGGCATGATGATCTTCGACGGGACGGGACGCGTGTGGTCGCTCGCGATTATCACAACCTTTTTCTTGCCGACGGCAAGCTCCTCAAGGAGCGGCGAGCCGATGGGCGCGTCAAGCGCCGCACGCACGCATGCGGCCTCGTCTGCCGCGGCAGGCGGCAGCGACGAAGTGTACACGCCGTTCAGGCGAGCGTCATCGACATCGGCCTCCATGGCCGTGCGTGCGTACGGGATCGAAATCTTCACTTCTGCAGCTCCACTTCCACCTTGAAGAAGTTGTTCGTCTGGCGGAACTCCGCCGACGGGTTCACCGCGTCCGTCTCAGCCCACGGCCCCTCAAGGGAAGCCGCGCCCTTCAGCTTGTAGACGCGCGTCGCGCGCAGGTCCGGACGATCTGGCCGCCAAGCGATGTACGCCGTGTCGTTCGTCATCGTGATGTCGGCGGTGAAGAGCTCGTCCACGTCCGTCGGCGTCGTGCCCGCCACGTAGGCCTGCCAGAGCGGCACACTCTTGCCGATCGGCGAGGCGTTCGTCGCGAAGGCGAGGTAGTCGTCGTACGACACGGGACGCGCCGCCGCGCTGCCAGCCGCAGCGAGATCGTCCCACGCGTCCGACAGCCACGCAATCGGCACGTCATGCCCGCCGTCCGCCTCGGCCACAACTTCCGGCAGCGACGCCACCACCACGGCCACGTTCTTCGCGAGGTCGCCGCCCGACGCGTTCTTCGCCACGAAGGCGATGAAGTTCGTGCCGCCTGGCACGAGGGATGCGGCCGGGATTGAAAGGGAAGCCGTACCGGACGACACGGGTACGTTGGACGCGAAGCGTCCGTTAACGTAGACGTCGAGAGACGCCGCGCCGGACGTCGGCACCGCCACGGTGCCCGTGAGCGGCCCGCGGGCGAGCGGGGCCGTCACGTCGGCCACGTCCGTCTCAATCGATCCCGGCGTGGGCGACGCGCCGGTGAAGGTCGGCG
>JAEEGL014921745.1_pt1 | contig 13103 bp, 12 predicted proteins | sample 9134231 | NCBI WGS metagenome assembly JAEEGL01 (sample SAMN16246548, study PRJNA631951) | gut metagenome | biome: gut microbiome; feature: rumen; material: fiber-attached | host: Bos | place: Iran: Karaj | collected 2018-10 | reverse complement strand
GACAACCCCATGTCGCTCGCCATCCGCCAGATTGATATCACATCAGCTGACACCCTAACTCTGCGCCTCGCCCGCAGCGGCGGTGCCGCCATCCGCCTCACCCCGCGCTAGTCCGTTCAGTCAAGACATAAGAACATAAGGAAAAATGAGTTTTGAGGCTTAGTGTCCTTTGGTAATATGGCCGCAACAGATGTGGACAGGTAGGTCAATTCTGTGATTTTCAAACAATCGAAGCGAGAAACAGGCTAGTCAGTTGTTTTGTTGCTAAATTTGACAACGATGACACTATCGATAGCCTGGATGGAACCATGATAGGGATAGACAGGCATTGCCTGAACGCGCGGGTCGGCTTCTAGCTGCAACTGCGCAGGGTCGCTTCTTTGCAGAATGGGGATGTCGAAACCAATATGCCGTATGATGTAATCGCGCCGTGAGTAAACATTGAGGAGTCTGATGGCACCACGAATCTCATTGCGTCCGAAGTTCTTGTCGCTGTTATGAACCAATGCATCGGCATCACCCACCAGTGCCAGCTGACTCGTTGGAGTCAATTCGGGCATTAGCTTGATTTGCGTTACCAAGCCGTTATAGAACGCAAAGTTATTCACATTCTGGACTTGCACTTGCAGATAGGTGCGGTTGTCATAGTAGATGTTGTTCAGCGTGATGCCTATCAGGCAAACGGCAAATAGGTCGTACAACCAATGGTTATGTCGATAGCGGACCATCAGCGCTACTGCTAGGATGTAGATGGCAACGAATGCATAGACAGTGAGCGTATTCCAGTGTCCTGGGGCAAGCAAAAGCCAGCATGGTTGCTCCCCAGCAGAGCCATGTTGCGCTTCAGGCTGCCCGGCAAAGATAACACGTTTTTTTCAATGAACAATACCTGACTAGAAAATACATCCTGCAAAATGACCAATAGAGCCACTATATGGATTTTTCATCCTGCAAAATGACCATTACGCCGAAAAAGAATAGGTGCGCCGCCAACCCTGCCACCAACGTGGATAAGATGCAATACCGATAGGCTTGTACCCATTGCCAAAGCTGGTTGCAGAACTTTTCTATCAAGCTGCAGTCTGATGATTTGTTTCTTTGGAATGCCATGGAATTATACTATGCTAGTCGGTCATTTCCTCCAGAATGCGTTTGAGTTCCTCGTCGGTGGCGGTGAGACGTTGACGACAAATGTCGAGCAACTCCTTGCTGCGCTTGGTGTATTGGCTCAAGTGGTCGATACTGCAGGCAGGGTCCTGCATCTTCTTGACTAACTCCTCGAGTTCTGTAACTGCTTGGGTGTAAGTGATTTCTTCCATTCCTTCTTTTAATTAAGAATTGAGAATTAAGAATTATGAATTATGAATTGTGCAATGTGCATTGACCTCGCCGTCACGCAGGTGGATGGTTACCGGGTCACCGTCATGCAGCTGTGCGGCATCGGTAACTATTTGATCACCACGAGACACGAGCGCATAGCCGCGATTGATGGTGTTCTGAGGTGAGAGCAGTGACACCTTGTCGGACAGTGACTCCAGCCGCATCCGCTGGCGATCCATTTGGTTGCCGATGGTGGTGCGTATCATCTCGACCGTATGGCTTAAACGAGTGCGCTCGCCAGTGACACGACCGCTCATTGCTAGTGGAATGGCATTACGCAGATGGTCTAGGCGCATGCGGCTGGTGTCGATGATGCGACGGGCGGCGGAGGGGATAAAACTGGTATAGTAGGCCAACTGTTCGCGGGCATGCGCCACGATGTCGCGAGCGGTGGTGACAATGGCGTTTTGCAAATCGTTCAGGCGGGCTAGTTCGTTGGTGCCGCGGCCAATCAACCACTCGGCGGCGGCGGTGGGAGTCTTTACGCGCATAGCCGCCACATAGTCCAATACGGTCACATCGCGTTCATGCCCTATGCCCACGATGACGGGGAGACTGAACAAAGCGATGCGGCGGGCCAAGTCGTAGTTGTCAAACCAGTTCAGGTCGGTTGTAGAGCCGCCACCACGGATGATAACCACGCAGTCGAACAAGTCAATACATTCCTCGATGCGCTGTAATGCGTCAAGGATGCTGGGCACAGTACTCACACCCTGCATCATCGCTTGGAACAGGCAGGTATAGTATTTCAGCCCATAGGGGTTGTTGGCCAGCTGGTTCATGAAATCGCCATAGCCGGCGGCACCCGCCGCCGAGATGACTGCGATGCGTTGTGGCACCACAGGCCAGGGCAGCTTTCGGTTGCGTTCAATCAGCCCCTCGCGCTGCAAGCGCTCCAGGATTTCGCGCCGCTGGCGTGCCATGTCGCCCAGCGTGAACTCAGGATTGATGTCGGTAATGACCAGACTCAGTCCATACTGCTCGTGGAAACTGGCATTGACGCGAACCATCACCTTCATGCCCGTGGCAAAGGTGTTGCCCGTAACCGAGGCAAATTGAGCGGCAATCCGGTTGAAAGTGCTGGCCCAGATGACCGCACGAATTTTGGCTACCGTTGCGCCCGTTTCAGGGTTCTTCTCTACCAATTCCAGATAACAATGCTGCCTGACCGACACGTCGCTCGTCTCGGCAAGCACCCACTGTCCCTGAAGGTTAGGAGCCACATTCAATGCGTTCTTAATCCGAGCGTTGTATTGGCTTAATGGTATGGCTTGAAAGTTCATTGATTGGCTGGGATTCTTTTTAGGGAGACTACTTAATCTTCCCGTTTTGGATACGATAGGTGAGGGTGGGGCGGAAATAAGGTTTCAGCTTGATCCACTCTTCTTTGCTCAAGAATTCGGCGAGGCCATGACGGGCGGTAAGTTGTTCAAAATTGGGTCCGCCAAACGAAAGCTCAATCAGTGGGAAGGCGATGCCTTCGAGCAGTTCTTTGCGTTTGTCTTTCTTCACAGTGGGAAGGATGAAATCTTCCATGGTGGGCATCTTGAACGGTTTGATTTCTTTCAACCGTACCCAGTGCTTGTTGAAAAACGTGATGCGGCTGTCCTTGACCGGAGTCTCAACGGTCTCCACCACGGCGATGATGGTGTCGCTTTTCCATCGCATCAAGCGCATCTCCAGCGTCTTGACATCGCTGGTGTGCAGCCGTAAGAAGTTGTCAGTCACCGTATCGAGTCGGGTGGCATTGCCCATGTTGTTGCTGGCCTGTACGATGGTGCCGCTATCGTAATAGTCTAGCATGTCGAGTCGCACTGTCTTGGGTACGAGTGTCAACAGCTCTCCTGGCTCGCTGGCAAAGAAGTCACGCACTGTGCGTGCTTCTATGCCCAGCATCACCGCCAAAAGGGTCATTATCAAGATTATTTGTCTCATTGTCTAACAAATGCGGTTTGAAATCGCAAAGTTACAAAATTATTCTCAAATTGTAGCAAGAAGTTATTTGCGCCCTTTCTTCTTTCTAAAGCGGGTGTATGGCTCATCTTTCGTCGGCTGGTCACGGCGTGTGCGGCGACCGCGGCGGCCGTGTGGCTGCTCGCTCTGGGCCTCACGGGCGGCACGCTCAGCACGGCGGCGTTCGGCGCGGTTCTTCTTGATGCGTGACCTCTCCCAGGACTCGGCGGCATAGTCCTTGCCTTCTTTTGCCAACTCAGCGTAGACGCGCTTGCCGTAGAATTCAGTGCCCTTAAGCGCGCTAACCACGCGGTGAGCGTCACCTTGACGCACATCGAACAGCGAGTAATAGCTCAGCAGGTCGATACGACCAAGCCCTATCTGTTGCCCACGCGTGTTTTGGTTGATGAGCCTGATTAAGTCGGGGGCGAAGAATCCGTCAGCCTTGCCACAGTTGATATATACACGTTCAAAACCTTTCTCGGCTGTGCGTGAGTCTTTTTCCTCCTTGCTGCGTTTCTTGGCCTCGGCACTCTTCTTGCGCTCGCCCTTTTCGGGCACCTCCTCAATTACGGGTGCATTACGATAGTAGTCAAGCAGACGATTAATTTCCAATGAGAGCAGGCGCTTGAGCAGGTCCTCGCCGTTGAGCCACGATAGTTTGCTCAGCACTGGAGGCAGATAGGCGGCTATTTCTTCTTCCTTGACCTCAACGCGTTCCAGTTTGTCGGCCAGATTGAACAGTTGTTTTTCGATGACCTCCTCAGGGGTGGGTACTGGTCGGCGTTCCATCTGCTTGCCAATGTGCTTCTCGATTTCCTTGAGTTTGCCACGCTCCCGGCTGTGGATGATACAGATGCTCGTGCCCGTCTTGCCAGCACGTCCCGTGCGGCCGCTGCGGTGGTTATACACGTCGTTGTCGTCGGGCAGCGCATAACTGATGATGTGCGTCAGGTCGTCCACATCCAAGCCGCGGGCTGCCACGTCGGTAGCCACCAGCAGCTGCAGGTTGCGCTCTCGGAACTTCTTCATCACTGCGTCGCGTTGTGCCTGCGACAAGTCGCCATGCAGCGCGTCAGCGTTGTAGCCGTCTTGTATCAAGTGGTCGGCAATCTCTTGCGCTTGTGCCCTGGTGCGTGTGAAAATGATGCCATAGATGCGTGGACGCGAGTCGACAATGCGTTTCAGCGCCAAATATTTGTCGCATGCGCGTACCATATAATAGATATGTCGCACGTTGCCGCTGCTTTCGTTGCGGTTACCGATGACGAACTCCTGCGGGTCGTGCATGTAGTTCTGTGCAATGCGGGCAATCTCGGGTGGCATCGTGGCCGAGAAAAGGAGCATCTTGCGCTGTTCGGGCACATGGTCGAGCACGGTGTTGATGTCGTCGACGAAACCCATGTTCAGCATCTCGTCGGCCTCGTCAAGCACCACGGTATGTACCGCACCTAGGTCCACCTTGCCACGCCGAAGCAAGTCGAGCAGGCGGCCCGGTGTAGCGACGATGATGTGCACACCTTGCTCCAGGGCTCGGATTTGCGGCTCAATATTTGCCCCGCCATAAACGGGCAAGATTTTCAGCCCTTCGATGTACTTGGAATAGTCTGTCAGGTCGTTGGCGGTCTGGAGGCACAATTCGCGCGTGGGGTCCAGAATCAAGGCCTGCACGGTTGTTGTTGCGGTCGAGGTGCGTTGCAGCAGTGGCAGACCGAAGGCCGCAGTTTTGCCTGTGCCCGTTTGGGCCAGGGCAACCACGTCGCTCTCTTCGTTGAGTAGATGGGGAATGACCCGCTCTTGCACTGGCATCGGGGACTCATAGCCTAGGTCGGTGATGGCGCGCAGCAAGTCCTCCCGCACGCCCAATTCTTGAAATGTCATCGTTATAGTCTATTGATTTGACTGCAAAGGTACGATAAAATAACGAATTGTAGAAGAGCGGCCACAATTTCGGCTTTTGCAGTGCTGGTCTTGTCATTCTGAAAAAGGATGCCAATGAAAGATTTAACTATCAAATCTCTAGAGTTTATTGAAAAACATAGACAATTTGCTTTAAAATATACAAAATGCTTGCAAGTTTGAAGGCGTTTTCCTATTTTTGTTGTCTAAAAGTGATTTGGGCATTTTGCCCGAAACTTAACAATTAACGTTATTATTTCATCTTAAAAACAGCTGCATTATGAAAAAATTTTTATCTCTGTTCATGGTTGTCTTGGTGACAACATTTGTCGCTAAGGCCGATTTGTGGTTGATCGGTAACTTGTCACCTGATGGATGGGTTACCAATTCTGGCGTACAGTTTACCGCCGTTGATGAAAACAACTACACGCTTGACATTGAAGTGGCTGAAGCAGGCCAGAAGTGGTATTCTGTGACAACTCAGCTCACTGAGGCTGCAGATGACTGGGACGGCTTGCGTCCTTATCGTTTCGGTGGTGGCTTCGAGGTTGCTCTGGACACTGAGGTCGTACTGACTCCCGCAGAGGATAACAGTCCTTGGACAATCTTTGAAGTTGGTACTTATACCATTACCTTCAATGTTGAAACAGCAACGATTAAAGTCGTAGCCAAGACCGAGCCCGTTGAACCACCGGCACCCGTCGCAACCTACTGCATCAGGGGTTCTGCTGATGAGATGTGGGAGAACGTTAGCGAATTTGAGATGGCTGAACAGGAGGATGGCACTTTTGCTACCGAGGAGGTTGCTATCCCAGCTGGCTTCCAGTTTAAGGTTGTCAAGAGCGTTGTCACCGAGGATGTTGAGGGTGTTGAAGACACTTGGTACGGCGCTGCCGAGAGTGAAGGCGACTTCTGGATTACTCCCGAGACGCTCAACATTGAGATTGGCATGACCGAGGGCGGTGAAAATCTCTTCTTCGATAGCGAGGGCAACTTCGCCTTCAAGTTCGATCCCGAGAACATGAAACTCGTCGTTTCTGGTGAGTTTACACAGTCGGGTGTTGAAGATCTGATGGCTGGCAAGCCGGTCGCTTCGACCCGCTATGTCAACGTGGCTGGTCAGATGAGCGACAAGCCCTTCAGTGGCATGAACATTGTCGTGACCACCTACAACGACGGCACAACTTCAACCACGAAGGTCATCAAGTAACATCCAGTTACACTTATTGACCCATTAAAAGGACGGCGGGATATGAAGTCCTGCCGTTTTTGCGCCCAAACCAAAAGTGTTGTTAAAGGCAAATAAAAGCTTAATAATGTTAATAAATTTGGCGGGTAACAAGAAAGTGTTATACCTTTGCAGTGTACTAGTTAAGCAGTACACTAAAACACTAACCCAAATTACTAACAATATGCTACAGATTAAAGACTTATCCTTTAGTTATCGCAAGCCCAATCGCGAATTGTTCCGCGACTTCTCGCTAGATTTGCATCCTGGCAATGTCTACGGCTTGCTTGGAAAGAATGGAGCAGGCAAGTCCACACTCATCTATCTGATGACCGGCCTGCTCACACCTGCCGCAGGAATGGTGACACTCGATGGAGAGGATGTTCGCCGTCGCCTGCCCAAGACCCTCAGCGACATGTTTCTCGTCCCCGAGGAGTTTGAACTGCCCAACACTACCCTGTCGCAGTATGTGAGCATCAATGCTCCCTTCTACCCTCGTTTCAGCAACGAGGACATGAGCCGTTACCTTGACATCTTCGAGATGGAACACGATGTCAAGCTGCAGTCACTCTCGATGGGACAGAAGAAAAAAGTGTTCATGAGCTTTGCCCTTGCTACTAACACGCAGGTGTTGATCATGGACGAGCCGACCAACGGCCTGGACATCCCCAGCAAGAGCCAATTTCGCAAAATTGTCGCCCAAGGCATGAGCGACGAGAAGATGATGCTTTTCTCGACCCACCAGGTGCGCGACATCGAGCAGGTGCTGGATCATGTGACCATCATCGACCAGAGTCGTGTGCTGCTCAATGCCAGCCTCACTGAGGTTTCCACCCGCTTGGCATTTCGCCCCATGCGTGAGGGCGACCAGCCCCTGCTGGCACAAGCTGGTGTCATGGGTACGTTTGTGGTGGTTCCTGCCAGCGAAGGCGAGGAGACACAGGTCGACCTCGAGATGCTTTTCAACGCCACCCTCCAGCAACCCCAGCTTGTCGCTCAATTGTTTGAGCAGTGATTCCCAATTCTCAATTTTCAATTCTCAATTTAAAGTAAGATGAAAAATCAGTTATTCGATTGGAAACGCTTCGTTGCCGCATTGCGCAAGGAAGTCGTGGAGAACTGGCGCACTCTGCTGTTCTCGGTGATTGCCATCTACGGTGTGATGGCGATATTCATGATATTGGGCAACCTGATTACCGGCGACGACGGCGCTGCTCCAGTGGTGGCGCTACGTTATATATTTGTCTACATCGTGTTTGGTTTTGCTGGCATTATTGTTGCCTCGCTCGCTTTCCGCGGCTTGAAAACCAAGACAGGACGCATCGAGTTGCTTACCTCACCCTCGTCGACTTTTGAGAAGTTCCTGGTCAATGCAACCGTCTATGTGCTGGGGTTCATTGTGGCCTTCCCCATTTGCGCCCAGTTGGCCGACTTGACACGCATTGCCGTATTGTGGCCTTGGGGAGGTGCTGTGAATGTGCCTGGCCCTATCAACTACTTGAACTTGGTGCACCAGTTTGCTTACCAACAGGAGTTCTGGCCTTATTCAACCAAAGCATGGTTTGAGGTGTGCTTGTGGATTGGCATGCTGGCTAGCCCAGGGCTTTACTTACTGGGCAGTGTCATCTGGCCACGCTTGTCGTTCCTCAAAACCTTTGCCGCTATCTATGCTATTGAAACAGTCGTGGGCATCATCGTGATGATTGGCATCTCGGTGTTCAGCGACATGCAGACCGTAGCACTGTGGGTTGCCGAACATATTGACGGAAACGGTATCATGATGTTTTTTGCCATAATGGCTGCCGTGCAACTCGTGCTCTACTGGGCTCTCGCCTGGTGGTTGTGGAAACGTAAAGATGTTATCTCACTTAAATGGTGGTCGTGATGAACTTCAAGGATAATAAACCCATCTATCTGCAAATCGCCGACCGCATCGGCGACGAGGTCCTCAACGGACACCTGCAGGCCGACGGCAAGATTCCCAGTGTGCGTGAGATGGCCGCACAGATTGAGGTCAATGCCAACACCGTGGCACGAACCTACGAGTACTTGCAACAGAATGGCATCATTTACACCAAGCGTGGACTGGGCTACTTTGTTGCTCCTGATGCTAATGATACTGTCGTTCGTATGCGCCGGGACCAACTGATGCAAAATGAAATGGACTACTTCCTGAGCCAACTCAAGGCTGCAGGAGTCTCTCCCGACGAGTTGAACAAACTCTACACCGAGTTCCTCACTCAGTAAGAACTATTATCTATAAACTGTAAACTATAAACTACACTGTCATGTTCGTTCCCGTCATATTAGCCACCCTCGTGGCAATGGCATGCGCAGCCGCTGCTTGCTGACGCAATGCACTTTCTGAATAAACTCTCTGCAAATTGTTCTATGGGCCTCGGTTTTACCGAGGCCTTTACTTTGCAACCTAGTTGCAAGAAAAATGCCCTACCTTTGCCGCCAGAATAGTAACTAGGTCTCCCCTCTCCCTCTGGAGAGAGGCAGGGGGTGAGGCCGCAATGTATGGAATTATGTCACACGAACATCACCACCACGAACACAACATCAAGCGTCAGATTGTGCTCATCGTCATCACCGCTATCCTGCTGGCGGTGGCAGTATTTATCGAGCATCGCTTCCAACTGCCCACCTGGCAACTGCTGCTGATTTATTTGGTTCCCTACCTGCTCATCGGTCATGACACGCTCAAGGAGGCGGTAGAGGGAATCATGCACGGCGACCCGTTCAACGAGCACTTCTTGATGTCGCTGGCCACCATTGGTGCCTTGTGCATCGGCTTCCTGCCTGGAGCTGAGACACAGTTCCCTGAAGCAGTTTTCGTCATGCTCTTCTTCCAGGTGGGCGAACTCTTTGAAGGGTATGCCGAGGGGAAGAGCCGTGACAGTATTGCCCACCTGATGGACATTCGCCCCGACCAGGCGCATGTGGTGCGGGATGGCGAGGAGCAGACAGTCGCGCCCGACCAGGTTCATATCGGTGAGACCATCATCATTCGTCCAGGCGAGAAAGTGCCTCTGGACGGAATGATTATCGAGGGAACGACCGCACTCAACACCGTGGCGCTTACCGGTGAGAGCGTGCCGCGCGATGTCGCTGTGGGCGACGAGGTCATTTCGGGATGCGTCAACCAGTCGGGACTCATCCGCGTGCGCACAACGCGCGACTTTGGGCAGAGTACGGTCTCAAAGATTATCGAACTTGTGGAACACGCCGGTGAGCACAAATCAAACAGTGAGGCTTTCATCACCCGTTTCGCTCGCGTGTACACGCCTGTAGTGGTATTTGCCGCTATCGCCTTGGCTGTCGTGCCTCCACTGTTCTCGTCAAGCTTTATGGATACCTTCCCCACTTGGCTCTATCGGGCATTGATGTTCTTGGTGGTGTCATGCCCATGCGCATTGGTCATCAGTGTGCCGTTGTCGTTTTTTGGCGGTATCGGCGGAGCATCGCGGCAGGGTATTCTCATTAAGGGAGCCAACTATATCGACATCTTGAGCAAGGTGGATACCGTGGTGTTTGACAAGACGGGTACACTAACCCATGGACAGTTTGTAGTCACTGCCGTCCATCCCGACACTTACGACGAACGTCACTTGCTGCATCTGGCGGCACATGTCGAGCATTACAGCACACATCCCATCGGTGCAGCACTGAGAGCTGCCTTCCCCGACGAGGCTACCGACGGCTGTGCGGTTACCGAAGTAGAGGAGATTGCGGGACAGGGTATTCGGGCTCGTGTGGGCGATGATGTGGTGTGCGTGGGTAACACCCGCTTGATGGATGCTGTCGGAGCCCACTGTCACGACTGTGAGCACTGCACGGGCGCGGGTACGGTCATCCATGTCGCCATCAATGGCGAATATGCCGGGCACATTGTCACCGGCGACCAGGTCAAGGATGATGCTGCGGCTGCCATTGCAAGTCTCCATAAACAGGGAGTGCCGCGCACAGTCATGCTTACTGGCGACCGCGAGGAGGTAGCGCATGAGGTGGCTAAACAATTGGGAATCACCGAGTACTATGCTGGTTTGATGCCCGACGACAAGGTCGCTTATGTCGAGCAAATGTTAGCGCAGCGGCACAATGGGCTGGCGTTTGTCGGTGATGGCATCAACGATGCGCCTGTGTTGGCCCGTGCTGACGTGGGCATCGCCATGGGCGGATTGGGCAGCGATGCCGCCATTGAGGCAGCCGATGTCGTGCTCATGGATGACCAACCCGGCAAGATTGCCACTGCCATCGGCATCGCTCGTCGCACCCTGGGCATTGCCCGACAGAATGTATGGTTCGCCATTGGTGTCAAACTTGCTGTCCTGCTGCTTGCAGCCTGTGGACTTGCCACACTGTGGATGGCAGTCTTTGCCGATGTCGGGGTCACCGTCCTCGCCACCCTCAACGCCCTGCGCACTCTCCATGTCAAGCAGTAGTAGCATGTCCATGTTGTGCGAGACGCAGTCTCGTAGACAAAAACTAGCCGCTGGCGAATTCGCCAGCGGCTAACTGCTAATTGCTAATAGCTTCACTCAGGCTTTGCGTAGTCCTTGTGGATAAAGACGTAGTTGCCTTGATAGTTCACCTGGTAAAAGTCTCCCTGGCTGCCCATCAGTTTGATGCGCTCGCCTTTCTTGGGATGGACATTTGCACCGTTGCGTTGCAAGGTCTTGGCTTGCAGTGACGGTTGCAGACGCAGACGCACGCTTTCACCGGTGACCACCACGTATTGCTGCCCCTTGGCGGCAGGCTTGGTCACAGCAGGCTTGGCGGGCTGGTCGGGTTTGGCAAACTGTGAGCTGATATACACCACCTTGCCTTGGTAACGCACCTTGTAGAAGTTGCCACTCTGTCCTAGGCATTCTAGTTTCTCACCTTTCTTCGGGTGGATATTCACACCCTTGGTGGTGGTGAGGGTTTCGCTCTGCAGCGAGGGTTGCATGCGCAGGCGCACATTGGTGCCGGTCACGGTCACATAGTCGGCGGCCATCGCGCTAAGCACCACTGCCACCATCATCATGAGGGATAAAATCGCTTTCTTCATAATCGTTGTTTTATTAGAGCCAAGAATAAAATAGCAAAAACCATGCCAAATGCTTAATTCTTAATGATAAACCTCAATTATTAATTACAAATTCTTAATTCTTAATTATTTGCCGTACTGAGCCTTTACCTCGGGAACCCATTGTGTCAAGTCCTTGATGCGGGTCTCGTGGCTGGGATGCGAACTGAGGAACTCGGGTACGCTGGACTGACTGTTGGCACTCATCTTCTGCCAGAAGGTGATGGCGTTCTGCGGATTGTAGCCGGCGATGGTCATCAACACAAGTCCCATCTTGTCGGCTTCGCTTTCGTGCTTGCGCGAGAAGGGTTGCATCACGCCATACTGTGCGCCCAAGCCATAGACTTGCTGAGCAATGGTCTGTGTCTGATAGCTCTGTCCCGAGAGGACACCCGCCAACACTTGGGCACCGGCTTGTGCGGCTACTTGTTGGCTCATGCGCTCATTGCTGTGCTTGGCAACGGCATGCGCAACCTCATGACCCAACACAACAGCTAGGTCGTCATCGCTACTGACAATCTTCATCAGACCCTCATAGACCACAATCTTGCCGCCAGGCATGCACCAGGCGTTCATCTCATCGCTCTTCACCAGGTTGAACTCCCAAGCGAAGTTCTTGATGTCACTTTCCAAGCCGGTGGCGCGCAGGTAGGCCTCGGTAGCGGCGGCGATCTTCTGACCCACACGAATCACCTGGGCGGTCCTGGTTTGGTCTTTAGAGATGGCGTTGGCCTGTTTGGCCGAAGTCATAAAACTGTTATAACTGGCTATACTCGACGAGAGTACTTGCTCGTCGCTCACCAGATTGAGTTGTTTGCGGCCGGTGATAGGTACACTGCTGCAACCATTGAGCAGCAACATCACAGCCAATAGGAGTAGGGTAGTTGTTTTTTTCATAATTAAATTATTTAAAAGTGAGTGAATAATTTCTGGGAAAACTGGGAGTTCTGGGACTAAAGATTCTCAATTCTCCATTCTCCATTAAATTAAGAGTGCGTGATGACTCGCTCGGTGGGCGGGAGAGACTGGTTGCGGCGGTCAATAGCGGCGACTACGCGCGTTGCCAGATGCTGGAATGCCACGCCCGACACGTTGTTCTGCATGGTCACAGGCACTCCATCGTCGCCGCCCTTGCAGATGCCGGCCACCAGAGGTATCTGACCCAGCAGTTCAACATCCAGTTTTTCGGCAAGGTTCTTGCCGCCATCCTTGCCAAAGATGTAGTACTGCTCGTTGGGATGGCTGGCGGGTGTGAACCACGACATGTTTTCTACGATGCCCAGTACGGGCACGTTCACGTGCTCGCCTAGGAACATCGACACACCCTTTCGGGCATCGGCAAGTGCGACCTCTTGAGGTGTGGTTACCACGATGGCGCCAGTGATGCCTAGGGTTTGTACTAGGGTCAGATGGATGTCGCTTGTCCCTGGAGGCATGTCAATGACAAAGTAGTCAAGCTCGCCCCAGTCGGCATCGTTGATGAGTTGTTTAAGGGCATTGCTGGCCATCGCACCACGCCACAGCACAGCTTGCTCCTTGTCCACAACGAAGCCGATGCTTAACAGCTTC
>JAEEGL014879790.1_pt1 | contig 13103 bp, 11 predicted proteins | sample 9134231 | NCBI WGS metagenome assembly JAEEGL01 (sample SAMN16246548, study PRJNA631951) | gut metagenome | biome: gut microbiome; feature: rumen; material: fiber-attached | host: Bos | place: Iran: Karaj | collected 2018-10 | reverse complement strand
GCACCACCGCCATGGGCGAATATGCCTCGGCGCTGGAAGAGGCGCGGGCAGACCTGTTCGGTCTCTACTACACGGCCGATCCGAAGATGGTCGAGCTGGGCATCATGCCGGATCCGGAGGCCTACAAGGCCGAATATGACAACTATATCCGCAACGGCCTGATGGTCCAGTTCACCCGCGTGGAACTGGGACGTCCGAACACCGAGGCGCACATGCAGAACCGCAAACTCATCGCCGAATGGTGTTTCGAAAAGGGCGCTGCCGACAAGGTCATCCAGCGGAAGAAGCGGGACGGGAAGACGTATTTCGTCATCAATGACTACGAAAAGCTCCGCGCCCTGTTCGCCCAGCTGCTCGGCGAGATCCAGCGGATCAAGTCCGAGGGGGACTACGAAGCCGGCAAGCAGCTGATCGAAACCTATGCGGTCCATATCGATCCCGAGCTCCACAAGGAAGTCAAAGCCCGTTATGAGGCGCTCGATCTGAAGCCTTACGGCGGATTCGTCAATCCCGAGATCCAGCCGGTCGTGGACGGCAGCGGCGCCATCGTCGACTATATTCCGGTCTATACCGACGATTATCTCGCTCAGATGCTCCTCTACGGCAAGAAGTACGGGACGCTCTGATGGACCCGAAGGCCATCATCCGGGATTTCCGGAATTATCTGCGTATCGAGAGAGGGATGTCACCCAGCACGGTGGCATCCTATTCTCATGACGTGGAGGCGTTGCTGGAAGACTGCGAAGGAATGTCCTTGAAGGAGATCACGACAGATAAAGTCGTGGAACACCTCGGCCGCGCCACCGATGCGGGCCTGTCCAAGCGCTCCCAGGCCCGTATGCTCAGCGGCCTCCGCTGTTTCTTTTCCTGGTGTATCGAGGAAGGGGAGACCGACCATGACCCCTGCGCCCGGATCGACATGCCGAAACTCGGGAAATACATCCCCACCGTCCTGTCGGTCGAGGAGGTGACCGCCATCATCGAGTCGGTCCCCCCGGTGGGGGAGAAGGGAACGCGGGACCGGGCGATCCTGGAGGTGCTCTACGGCTGCGGACTCCGGGTCAGCGAGGCGGCCTCGCTCCGCATCTCCCAGATCTGGTTCAAGGACGGCTTTGTCTCCGTGGTCGGAAAGGGAAACAAACAGCGGCTCGTTCCCCTCGGGGAGACGGCCGCCGATGCCATCCGCTCCTATATGGAACAGCGGCCCGCTCCTGCAGACCGCTCCTTCAATGATATCCTGTTTCTCAATCATGCCGGACGCCCGCTCAGCCGTGTGTCCATCTTCAACCTCGTCAAGCAGCAGGCCATCGTCGCCGGCATTGACAAGGAAATCTCTCCCCATACCTTCCGGCACTGCTTCGCCACGCACCTGATCGAAAACGGGGCGGATCTCCGGCTGGTCCAGGAGATGCTGGGCCATGCCTCCATCCTCACCACCGAAATCTATACCCACCTGGACACTTCCACCTGGCACGAGACCATCCTGAAGCATCATCCGCGTCTCTAGGCCTCCTTGTCTTCCTGGAGGGCTTTCTGGTAGCAGTCGCGGCAGAGGGGTTCGTAGGTGTCTTTCTCACCGAGGACGACCAGCTTGCGGCTGGCGGACAGACGGTGGGAATGATTCGCCAGGGAGCCGCAGCGGACGCAGATGGCATGGACCTTCTGGACATCTTCCGCAATGGCCAGCAGTCCGGGAATCGGGCCGAAGGGTTTGCCCAGGTAGTCCGTGTCCAGACCGGCGACGATCACGCGGACACCGCGGTTCGCGAGGGTCTGGCACACCTCGATCAGGCTTTCATCAAAAAACTGGGCCTCGTCGATGCCGACGACTTCGACGTCCGGCTCGACCTGCAGCATCCGGGCAGGGGTCTTGATCGGGGTGCAGGAGATGGTGTGGGAGTCGTGCGAGACCACATCCAGTTCCGAATAGCGTTTGTCGATGGTCGGTTTGAACGTCGCGATTTTCTGTTTGGCAAACTGGGCGCGTTTGAGCCGGCGGATCAGTTCTTCCGTCTTTCCGGAGAACATCGAGCCGCAGATGACTTCAATGCTGCCCGATTTTTTTGTGTTTTCCAAAAACATTTCCGTATCTTTGTTAAGATGTTTGATTTGCGGGGTTGTCAAATGCAAATATAGTCATTTATGGACAAAACTCATACGGAAATGCTCGGAGAAATCCGCGGCGAAGTGGAAAAACTGAAAGAGGCGCTTCGCCTCCTGGAAGAAAAAATCGCGGCCCTGGAGGCTGCAGGGCCTTCAGAGGCGGAAGTTCCCGTGGCTGAGGAAGAAGAGGCCCCCGCTGATTTTACGGACATTGAGTTCGGCTCCTTCGACGATTTGCCCTCGGCGCCGACCGTCGAGGTCGCGCCGGCGCCGGAGGTGGTTGCTGAGCCGGAACCGGTCGCTGAGCCGGCGCTGGTGGCGGAACCGGAGCCCGCTCCGGCTCCGAAGCCGGTCCGCCTGAAAGCGGCGCCGGAAGGCACTTACGCCTGGCAGCAGGCCCGCCCCGGGGTGAGCGTCAAGCACATCCGCAGCGGCATCTCCCTGCTGGACCGCGCCCAGTTCATTACCATCCTCTTCAAGGAGGACTACTCCCTGTACGACAGCACCCTCGCCGACCTGGATGCCATGGAGACCCTGGACGAGGCGGCCGCCTATGTGGCGGAGCGCTTCCCGGACTGGAATCTCAAGAGCGACATTGTCTTCAGTTTCATGATGGCGGTCCGAAAGAAAGTAGGTTGAGCGGATGGCAGGGCGGCTTTATATCGTTCCGACGCCGGTCGGTAACCTGGAAGACATGAGCTTCCGGGCGGTCAGCGTGCTCCGGAGCGTGGACCTGATTCTGGCGGAGGACACCCGGACGAGTTCCGTGCTGCTTCACCATTATGACATCCATGTCCCCCTGCAGTCGCATCACAAGTACAATGAGCACCAGACGGTGGAACTGATCCGGGAAAAGATTCTGTCCGGGCTTTCCGTCGCCCTGGTGAGCGATGCCGGCACGCCCGGGATTTCGGACCCGGGTTTCCTGCTTGCCCGCGCCTGTGCCCAGGCGGGGATCGAGGTCCAGACCCTGCCCGGGGCGACAGCCTGCATTCCGGCGCTGGTCTCCTCCGGGCTGCCCTGCGACCGTTTTGTGTTTGAAGGTTTCCTGCCCCAGAAGAAGGGGCGTTCCAGCGCGCTCTCTGCCCTGGCGGGGGAGACGCGGACGCTGGTTTTCTACGAATCGCCCTACCGCCTGGTCAAGACCCTGCAGCAGATGGCGGAGTTTTTTGGCGCCGAGCGCAAATGCTCTGTCGCCCGGGAGATTTCCAAGATCCATGAGGAGCACCGGCGGGGAACGCTGGTGGAAGTGGCCTCCTGGTTCGAAGCGCATCCTCCCAAAGGAGAGATTGTTATCGTGGTCGCCGGCGCCGAGCCGGTAAAAGAAAAAAAGAAGAAGTATGGAAGAGGGGAAGAAGGGGGAGAAGAGGCGTAGCGGCCTTTCCGCCTCGCTCGTCACTGGTGCCATTGCACTGGTTTTCCTGGTCATCGGTTATGAGACGGCGCTGTTCCTGCACAGGGCTTCGGTGATGCGTCTCGCTGCGAACCGGGACCATCCGGACACGGTCTACGTGGTGGACCCGGCCCTGGCGCGGGAGGTGCTGGGGGTGACGGAGGACACTCCGGGAGTGGCTGCGGAGCGGCGGGGCGGGGGGGCGTCGGGCTCCATGGGCTCGTCGGACTCCAGAGGCACGTTGCGGGGATATGGGGTTGAGCGGGGTACCGGGGGCTCGTCGCAGGGCGTCGGGGCGGCTTCGGGGGATGGCGCCGTCCGCTCGGATCGTCCCATCGTGATTCGAAAATCTGCTTCCCGCCCGAAAGCACTGGCGGAAGTCCGGGACAAGGTAGCGCCCCGGGCGGTGGAGTCTTTCCGTTTCAATCCCAATACCGTCAGTGTGGAGGACCTTCAGCGCCTGGGCTTTTCGCTCAAACAGGCTGAAAGCATCGACCACTATCGCCAGAAGGGCGGCCGTTTCCGCCGAAAGAGCGATTTCGCCCGGAGTTATGTGGTCGCAGACAGTGTCTACGAGCGTCTGGAACCCTATATCGACATTCCGCGTCTCGACATCAACCGGGCAGATTCCGCCGCTTTCACGACCCTCCCGGGTATCGGGAAATTCTTCGCAGGAAAGATGGTCTCCTACCGGAAGGAACTCGGCGGGTACAGCTGCGTGGAGCAGCTTCTGGACATCTGGCATTTCGACGAGGAGAAACTCTCCGGAATCCGGGACCTCATCTCCTGTTCCCGGCCCGAACCCTGGCCGCTCTGGACGGCAGGGGAAGCGGAGCTCCGCTCCCATCCCTACATCCGCGGTTCCGCCCATGGGATCGTCCTGTATCGGACATACCAGCCTAGGGAGAAATGGACCCTGGAGGGCCTTCGGGATGCCGGCGTCCTCTCCGAAGAGCAGTTCCTCCAGCTTTCCCGCTGCCGCCTCGCTGCCCCTTGATCCCACCGGTCCACTCTGGTGGCAGGGTGTACTCAAAAACAGGCCTTTTTGAGCACACAGGTACCGGCCGATGGACCTGTGTGCACGCCCCCGGGGTCGCACAAAGCACCCTTCTGCCCTTTCTGCCCCTCCTGCCGAACGATATCGCCCTTTTCCGTTCTCCCGCAGGTTCCGGCGGGTTGACGCCGGAGGGCGTCGGGGCGGAAGGGCACGCTCTCGCACGTCGGGCGGTCGCCTGCGGGCAGGGGCCGTCGGGCCGGTACGCCCCTTCGGGGCTATCCTTCCCCCGCCTTCGGCGCGGGCCCCTTCCGTTCACGAGGCCACGGACGGCCACGCCGTCCGACGGCCCCTGCCTCTCCGGCTCCCATGCCCTCCGTGCCGTCCATCGGCGTTTTTGTAACATGTTGAATTGCAATAACTTACAAAACGCGTCATGGAAACCCCTCCGTTTTTCGTCGCCACTGTCCATCGACTGTTTTGCAAGGTATTGAATAGCAGTAGTTTACAAAGATGCTGATGGACACCCCATTATTCCGAGCAAGCGTAGTGCGCCGGTCATCTCCCTTCGGGCTGGGTACTGAGTCCATCCGGGGACGGTCTTTGGGTCATCCGGGGACGGTCCCAAGGGTAAAGGGGGGAGATCCTGGGCAGTGTGAATGGGGACAGGTCCTGGGCAGTGTGAATGGGGACAGGTCCTGAGGGCAAACGGGGAAGGTCCCAAGGGTAAATGGGGAAGGTCCTAGGGGTGAATGGGGAAGGTCGAATTTGAGGTTGGGGACCTTCCCCGGTCAATGGGCATCAGAGGGTACTGTCGTGGCATTTTAATGGGGAAGGTCCTGACCACGAAAGTTGACCTTCCCCAAACAGGATGGGGACCTTCCCCAGCCGCATCCGGGCCGAGCGCCAAGGGACGAGTCAGGGGGGCAAGCCAGAGGCAAGTCAAGGGGCAAGCCAGGGGATTATTCGGAGAGTTCCAGCCAGCGCATCTCCTTTTCGTCGAGCAGGGCCTGGACCTCTCCGTAGCGGACGGAGGCTGCCTGCAGGGCGTCTGGAGCAAGCGCTCCGGAAGAGAGTCCGGCTTCCAACGAGGCTTTTTCGGCTTCCAGGAGGGGGAGTTCTTCTTCGAGGGCTTTGAGTTCCTGCTGCTCTTTCCAGCTGAGTTTACGGCGTTGCGGTGCTATGACAGGCCTGGCGGGGGCTTTTTCGCCAGCCTGGGCGCCGGCTTTTTCGCCGGGCCGGCCGGCGGGCTTTTCCTGCGGGTGCTGGGGGGCGTTCTGTCCAGCCTCGTAATCTTTGATGAAGCTCCGGTACTCGGTGTAGTTGCCGACGAAGTCTTTCACGACCCCGTCTCCGCAGAATACCAGCAGGTGGTCCACCAGGCGGTCCAGGAAGTGGCGGTCGTGGGAAACAATCAGGAGGGAGCCCTTGTATTCGGACAGGTATTCTTCCAGCAGCTGGAGGGTGACGATATCCAGGTCGTTCGTGGGTTCGTCGAGAATCAGCAGGTTCGGCTGCTGCATCAGAACAGTCAGCAGGTACAGCCGCCTCCTTTCCCCGCCGGAGAGGCGCTCCACGCGGGTGTTCCACATCTCGTGGGGAAAGAGGAAGCGGCCCAGCAGATGGGTGTCCTGGACGGTTTCCAGTACGGTCTGGCCCGGCTTAAAGTGGATGCCGGCCTGGTGGTAGTAGCCGATTTTCAGGGAGGAGCCCCGTTCGAGGGTCCCCGTCATCTCTCCGCCCATGGACGGGTTCCAGTCCCCGGTCAGGAGGTTCAGGAAGGTGGTCTTCCCGGCGGCATTCCGGCCGACGATGCCGATACGGTCGTAGCGCTGGAACTTGTAGGAGAAATGGTCCAGATAGCATTTCCCTTCCCAGTAGAAGGACAAGTCGTGGCAGTCGATGACTTTGTTGCCCAGGTAGGTGGAGCGGGCCTGTACTTCGGAAAGGTCCACGCTTTGGGACACGTAGCTGTCTTCGGTCCGGGCCTTGATGTCCCAGAATGCCTGCTTGCGGTACTTCGCCTTGCCGCTCCGGGCGCAGGGCGTGGCGTGCATCCATTCCAGTTCCCGGCGGAAGAGGTTCCGCACCCGCTCGGTTTCGGCGTTGTAGTTGTCGATGCGCTCCTGCCGCTTCTCGAGGAAGTGGAGGTAGTCACCCCGGTAGAGGTAGATCTGCCCTCGGTCCATCTCCATCACCGTGTTGCAGACCCGGTCGAGGAAGTAGCGGTCGTGCGTCACCGTGAACAGGGTGCAGCGGGAATGCTTGAGCTGGGCCTCCAGGAATTCGATGGCATCTATGTCCAGGTGGTTGGTGGGTTCGTCCATCAGGTAGAAATCCGCCTCTGAGGAGAGCATTTCCGTCAGGGCCACCCGCTTGATTTCGCCGCCAGAGAGATCTTTCATCAGCTTGTCGGCGTCTTCCAGGGAGAACTGGGTCAGCAGTTGCCGGACCTTCAGTTCCCAGCGCCAGCGATGGTCTTCGTCCATCTCCCGGAGCCACGCTTCGGAGTGAGCCTGAATCTGGGCGAAGATGCTTTTCCCGGGGTCATAGTCGTATTCCTGTTCGAGAAAAGCGATGCGGATGTCCTTCAGGAAGAGGATCTTCCCGCCGCTGTCGGAGGCATCCTTCCCGGCCAGGATTTTCAGCAGGGAGGTTTTTCCGGTCCCGTTCGGCGCAATCAGCGCCACCTTGTCTCCCTCGTTGATATGGAAGGAGATATGGTCAAAGAGGACCTTGGTCCCATAGGACTTGGAAATGTTCTCGATCTGAAGGTAACTCGCCATACGTTTGCAAAGGTAGGAAAAAATCGTATCTTTGTGACATGAAAAAGTTTTTCTTTCTGACCCTGTCTGTGCTGCTTGTAGCAGCGCCGCAACTAGAGGCCCGCAAGAGCCTGAAGGTTATGTCCTACAACATCCGGATGGGCATTGCCAAAGATGAAGACAACAGCTGGCCCTACCGCCGCAGCGGGACCATCGCCATGCTGGAAAAAGAGGCGCCGGACGTGTTCGGCCTGCAGGAAGCGTACAAGTTCCAGCAGGATTTCATTACGGAGAACCTGCCGCAGTACAAGGCGGTCGGCGTGGGACGGGACGACGGATCGGAAAAAGGGGAGCACATGTCCATCCTCTACAATTCGGAAAAGGTGGAACTGCTCGAATGGGGCACCTACTGGCTGAGCGAGACGCCGGATGAGCCCTCCTTCGGCTGGGATGCCGCCTGCCGCCGGACGGCGACATGGGCCCGGATGAAACTCATCAAAGGGGGAAAGGAATTCTTCTATGTCAATACGCACCTGGACCATAAGGGCCGGGAGGCGCGCCGCCGGGGCCTGGCCATGGTCCTCCAGCGCATCGGCGCCATGAATCCCAAGGGGATTCCGATGGTCCTGACGGGGGATTTCAATGTATCTCCGGACGATGATTGCCTGATCGACCTGAACCAGGTCATGCAGGATGCCCGTTTCGTGGCGAGGACTTCGGACAAGAGTGCGACCTTCCACGGCTGGGGCAAGACGAACAAAGTGATAGATTACATCTATTTCTCGGGATTCCACCACTGCGACCGCTATCGCGTCGTGAACGAGCGCTACGTCGGTGTCCCTTACCTCTCGGACCACTATCCCATCACCGCCGTCCTCCTCTTCTAGTAATCAATATAGGCAGGCTTGCCTGTCAGACTTTCAGGAAGACTTTCTTCCGGTAGAGCAGCCACAGGAAGAGCCAGCAGACCACGAGGTAACCCAGGCTCAGCACGACTTTCCCGCCCGCTTCCGGGAAGAGATCGGCCGTGCCTTTCAGGAAGAATTTCCCGATCCGCTGGAAGTCAATGATCCGCTGGGCAAGGTAGATGGTGATGGAATTCAGGCCGACCACTTGCAGCGGGAAGGCCCATTTCTTCCAGCCCCGTACATCGATGAGGTAGTACAGGACGGCAAAGGCGACGATGGCGATGCCGCCGACCGCCACGACGAAACTGCTGGTCCAGAGGGCCTTGTTGATGGGGAAAACGCGCCCCCAGAGGAAGCCCAGGACAATCAGCAGCGCCCCGGCGCAGAGAAGATACAGGGTTTTCCGGCCGCCGCTGAACTTGCTCTCCCGGACGAAATCTCCCGTGAACATGCCCAGCTGGGCGGTTACGATGGCCGGAAGGGTCCCCAGCAGTCCCTCCGGGTCAAAGGTCTCCCGGTACATCCGCCCCGGCAGGAGCAGGCGGTCGATGTAGCCGCAGAGATTCCCCTCCGGGGAAAAAGGATGGGCACCGGCAGGGGCATCCGGCGCCGGGACATAGCGCAGCAGCAGCCAGTATCCGACGAGGATGGCAAGGGCCACGACCCCTTGCCAGGAACGCTTCAGGCTCAGATACAACATGGCGGCGAACATCCAGGCCAGGCCGATGCGTCCCAGCACGCTGGCGTAGCGGAGGGTCTTGAACTGGAAGTTGAAGAATCCCTGGTACACCAGTCCGAGAAAGACCAGGATGAGGCCCCTGCGGATGACATTCCACCAGATCCGGCCCCGGGAATAGCCCTTTTCCTGCTTGGCGGAAAGCGAGAAGGGGAAGGTCATCCCGGCGATGAAAAGGAAAATCGGGAAAATGGTATCGTGCTGCCGCAGCCCTTCCCAGGGAACATGGTGCATCTGGAGGGCGATCCAGCTTTCATTGCCGCCGGGGAAGAGGGCGCAGACGGAGAGAATGAGGGGCGTCAGGCCCATGATAAAGAGCATGTCGAGGCCCCGCAGGGCATCCAGGGAATCAAGTCTTTGATTTGCCATAATGATCGGGTCAATATATGTCGATCTTTTTCAACCATTTACCGCGGGCGAGCCGGATGAGGAACGCGGCGCCGCGGAATGTTAATTCAAAGGCCATGCAGTACCAGAAGCCGACGAGGCCGAGCCTCCGGGTCAGGAAGATGGCCGGCAGGATACGGACGACCCACATGGATCCGAAATTCAACAGGCTCGGAACCCGGGTGTCGCCGGCACCGACGCAGGCGCCGTAGGCGACAATCGATGCGGCATAACCGACCTCGGCGAAGGCTTCGATCCTGAGGACCCGGGCGCCGAGCGCGATGACTTCGCCGTCGGGAGTCAGCAGGCTCATCATCCCGGGGGCGAAGGCATACATCAGGATGGCCAGCGCTCCCATGATGCCCATGCCCATCGCGGTGCTGATCCAGGCGAAACGCCGGGCCATCGGGGCCCTTCCGGCGCCGACCGACTGGCCCACCAGGGTGGTGGCCGCATCGGCGATGCCGTAGCCGGGCATGTAGCAGAAACTCTCCGCCGTAATGGCGAAGGCATTGGCCGCGATGGAGATGGTCCCGAGCGGGGCCACGATGACGGTCGAAGCGATGTGGGCCCCTCTCATCAGCACGTTCTGCAGGGCCATGGGACCGCTGATGCCGAGCGCTTTGTTCAGAACCCCCCGCGTGGGACGGAAGCTCCCCTTGTCCTGGAACAGGTTCAGTTCCGGGGAGCGGACCGAGAGGAAGTACAGCATGCTGAGGGCGGTGATGACCTCCGCGAGACCCGTCCCGAGGGCGGCACCCGCGACACCCATCCCCAACTTGTAGATAAAGAGGTAGTTGAAAACCACGTCCATCACGCACATCCCGATGTTCAGCAGGGAGGGAATCTTCATCTCCCCGCTGGCTTGGAGCATGGAAGCGCACAGCCAGTCCAGCTGCATGAAGGGGATGAACAGGGAGACAAGGAGAAAGTACTTTGTGGCGTCCGGGGCGATGTCGTCCCCGCCACCGAGCCAGTGGGGGAGCGGGGAGGAAACGGCCGCTCCGGCGAGGGCGATGACCCCGCTGAACAGCAGGGCGCAGACAAGACTCTGGCGGAGCACCTGCCGGGCGGCGGCGAAGTCATTGGCGCCGACCAGATGGGCCACCTGGACCGAAAAGCCGCTCGTACAGGCCATGCAAAAGCCGCCGAGGAGCCACATGCAGGTGGACACAAGCCCGATGGAAGCTCCCTCCGCCGCCCCGAGGTGCCCGACCATCGAGGTGTCGATGTACTGCATCAGCACCGAAGACAGCTGGGCGATGATGGCGGGATAGGACAGCATCAGGCAGAGCCGGAGCTGCTCGCCCCCGCTCATCGCTCCGCCTTCGCGGATTCTTCTCAGTAGCAAATCTTTCTGCGAGGCCATCTTACTGGATATAGGGCGGCACTTCGCCGCGGTCGATCATTTCCCGGAGCCGGCCGAGATACGCATCCTCACCGGGGCCCATCGCCGTGCGGATTTCAGCGAGCGTATATTTCCCGCCCCGGGCCGCAATCAGTGCCTTCAGCCGCTGCGTCGGATCTTCCCGCCGGCGTTCCCGGCAGATGTCGCAGCGTCCGCAGTCTTTGCCGTCCTCCTGCCCGAAATAACGCAGCAGGAAACGGGAGCGGCATTCATCTTCCTCCTGGACATAGTCTTTCATGGCCTGGACCCGCTCCCGGTAGGTGGAACGCAGCAACTTCCAGCGCTCGGGCGATAGCTGTACGTTGCCGGGGTAGAGGCGGTCGTGGAGGATGAAAAGGATGTCGGCATGGTCTGCGGGAATGTAACGGATGACATGGTTGATGCTCAGACCGTATAGCAGCTGCCGTAGTTCCGGAACGGAGACGCCGCAGCGGGCGGCGATATAGTCCTCGTCGATGGTGACGGGATAGGAGAAGATGCCGGTATAGGTCCGCATCAGGGTTTCCAGCAGCGGGACCATCCGCCCATCCGGGAGGTCGATGCCGTAAAGGGCGGTCCGGTCGGCCGTAATCTGGACCCGGGTGGCGATGTCCGTGTCCTCCGTCAGGGTCCAGTGGCCCTCGCGCTCGAGGTATTTGATGGCGTAGTAGACCGGGGCGAGCTGGAGATGGAAATGGGCACAGAAGGCGCGGATGTCCAGCTTCAGCTGCCTTCCGGCGCCGCTTTCGTAAGGGATTTCGTGGAAAATGTGGATCTTGTGGTAGATGTCTTCGATGAATTCCAGGCTCGGGAAGGAGACCGCCTCGATCTGGCGGAGCCGCTGGATGTCCCGATCGTTCCAAAGCAGGACGGCCCAGCTGTGCGCCCCGTCGCGGCCGCCGCGGCCGGCTTCCTGGAAATAGGCTTCCGGAGAGTCGGGGAGGTCGTAATGGACCACGAAACGCACGTCCGCCTTGTCGATGCCCATGCCGAAGGCATTGGTGGACACCATGACCCGCACCGCACCGCTTTTCCACTGCTCCTGGCGGAGTGAACGCAGCTCGGGGCCCATCCCGGCATGGTACCAGGAGGCGCTGACGCCGCTTTGCCGGAGGATATCGGCGATTTCCTCGGCCTTCTTCCGGTTCCGCACATAGACGATGCCGCTGCCGGGAACCGCCTCGAGGATGGACAGGAGCTGGCCCTGTTTGTCCTCGCTGCGGCGGACGATGTAGGAGAGGTTCTCCCGCTCGAAACCGCTGACTTTCAGGTTCTCTTCCCGGAAGGAAAGCCGCTCCATGATGTCTTTCGCCACGAGCGGGGTTGCGGTCGCCGTGATGGCGATGACCGGCGCGTCGATCCGGCTGCGGATCTTCCCGATTTCCAGGTAGTTCGGCCGGAAATCATAGCCCCACTGCGAGATACAGTGGGCTTCGTCCACCACGATGAAGGAAATGTTCATCCTTCCGAGCCATCCCTGGAAGAGGCGGGTGGAGAGCCGTTCGGGGGAGAGGTAGAGGAACTTGTAGTCGCCGTAGGCGGCGTTGTTCAGGGCCAGCTCGACATCCTGCCGGTCCATGCCGGAGTGGACCGCAATGGCGCGGATCCCGCGCTCGGACAGGTTCTGGACCTGGTCTTTCATCAGGGCGATGAGCGGGGTGATGACGAGCGCGATCCCTTCTTTCATCAAGGAGGGAACCTGGAAGCAGACGGATTTTCCGCCGCCGGTCGGAAGGATGGCAAGCACGTCCCGTCCCGCGAGGGCATCCTGGATGATGTCCTCCTGCATGGGTCGGAACGCTTCGTAGCCCCAATAGGTCTTCAGTACCTCTTTCGGCGTCATAACGGCTACAAATTTAACGATTTCGATTGGAATACTCCGGGAATTTTAATAAATTTGCAGGATTGAAAGTCAGAAACATTAATATTATATATTTTATGGCAAACATCAATTTAGCTAAGTACGGCATCAAGGGCGTGAAGGAAATCCTGTATAACCCGACGTACGAGGTTCTCTACAATGAGGAGACGAAGCCGGGCCTCGAGGGCTTCGACAAAGGGCAGGTCACCGAACTCGGCGCCATCAATGTGATGACGGGCGTCTATACCGGCCGTTCTCCGAAAGACAAATATATCGTCTATGACAAGACGACCAAGGAAGGTGCGCCGGGCGAGATCTGGTGGACCACGGAAGCTTATCCGAACGACAACCACAAGATGAGCGTGAAGACCTGGGGCGCGGTCAAGAAACTGGCCCAGAAGCAGCTCAGCGGCAAGCGCCTCTTCGTCGTGGACGGCTTCTGCGGCACCCACGCCGACACCCGCATGAAGGTCCGCTTCATCATGGAGGTGGCCTGGCAGGCCCACTTCGTGACCAATATGTTCATCCGTCCCAAGAACCAGAAGGAGTTTGACCAGGAGCCCGATTTC
>JAEEGL014751962.1_pt1 | contig 13103 bp, 7 predicted proteins | sample 9134231 | NCBI WGS metagenome assembly JAEEGL01 (sample SAMN16246548, study PRJNA631951) | gut metagenome | biome: gut microbiome; feature: rumen; material: fiber-attached | host: Bos | place: Iran: Karaj | collected 2018-10 | reverse complement strand
TTCATACAGAGAAGAGAAGGTAATTCTGGTTTAGTAACTAACATAATTGGCCTAGATAGATATTAATACAACATATCTAGTATAACATATAAAACAAAGAAACACCACTGAAAAATGGTGCTTCTTTGAGTTTTTTGTATTGTGTACTTATCTATTCTCGCAAAATTTGGGATTTTTCACCGCTTTCCTATTATTTACGCAAAACGTAATCAGCAGATTTGCCGAATGTGCGACACGCCTGCACTGTTACGACGTTTTGTACGAAATCAGTTATTTTTATTGATATATTCCATCATTGTTTACGTCATCGGTGCGATAATCCGCGAAAATCGGGCGCGTAATGCGCAAGGAGTCTTTTCCGCAACATCCGGTATGGTGTGGAAGGTAAGTATCAGTCAGGAACGAATGAACTGGATATATGGCGTGGTTTCGGGCGCGTAATGCAAAAAAAAGGTTCGAAATTAAAGGTACCTTTAATATTCGAACCCACAAACATTGCATGTGTGTACTTTAAAAATCATTGCCCGTTTTTACGTCCTGTAAAAAATAAGCTCTGAAGAAAGGAACATCCTGTTCCCAGGCCCGATTCGCTTACATCCATGTATGACGACTGAGCCGGAAGGTGTGAGGCACTGAAACATCCTTGTTTCCCTCAACACCTGTAATTGTAAAAATTAAGGTTGTTCAAAATATCGATCTGTATCACATTATATGGGCGTGTAAGCCTTTGTGAGACTTGTAAAAAATGTCGGAGGCCTTGAAAATAAAGGCTTCCGACAAATCCTGTTTCTGTATGCGTATAATTATGATTTTTTTAATGCTCACATTTTATTGGGTAATGTCTTACAAATATGTGCGATATTGTGTAAGACGGCGTTATAAATGGGCGTTTTTGCAGTGTCTGGATATGCCAGGCGGAGAGATGGAATCAGTAGTTTCTGTCCTGGGTATAAGGTTGACGTCTGCGGCTGCAGTAAGCATGAATAATGGCGCAGAATCCCGATAAAATGCCTGTAAATGCAGAAGAAAGAATTATCATGGTAACTGCACAGGAAAAACTTTACGGATACCATGCTGGACGAAACAGTTTAGATGCATGCTGACCTTTTGGTTATTTCGGAGATGGATTAAAAGCCAAAATGCGGAAAACTCTGATGACAGTGAAAAAATAATAAACAGAAAAAAAAAGAAGGTTCGAAAAAAAATTCATCATGAACTTTCGAACCTTGTGACTTACATGTGTGTGTTTTAAAATCGTCGCTCTGTTTTTTACATCCGTGTAAAATCAAGCGGTGCATTCGGAACATCCTTGTTCCTCAGTCACGCCATGAATACATCCTGTATCTCATCCGTAACCGAAAGTGTTCGAGGTAGCATCTTGCTTTGAGACATCCTTGTCTCCCTCAACAATTGTTATTCTAGAGATTCATGATTTATAAATAATTGATCTGGATCAATAAAAAGCTTGTATTAAAATTCTGTAAGCCTTGTGAGACACGTGTGTAAGCATTGAAAATAAAGGGGTTTTGGAATTTTATATGTTAAAAAAGTCAATGATTACGTTTTTTATTATGCTTACATTCTTATGGCAAATGTCTCACAAATGTGTAGGATGTTGCCGTTTTAACGGCTCCATGAATTCAAAAATATATTATTTTTCATGATGAAAAGAACCATATTAAGGATAATTTTATGAAGGTAAACATTACTGCGCTTTTTGGGTAAGATTTTGATAAAAAAGAATATTGTCATACGCAGTCGCATCAGTGCGGCGGAAGGCTGTCGGTATAATTTATGTGATGCAAAAAAATGTCGGGACATCCTGTCCCGACATGTCTTTAATCTTTTTTACTCTCAACCTAATATTCAACCGAATCCGTTCGATTAATGATAATTAGACGGAACATCCGTGTTCCTAACCGGCATCTTGCCTGTAAACTTCCTGTTATCAGGCATCCTGCCTTTGAGCCCCGGGGCAGCCTCTTGGCAATCAGTGACATCCTGTCTCCCTTGACTTGTATTTATTGTATATATATGAAAATGAAAATTTAATGATTAATGTCACTTTTTAATATTATGAGAGGAACACTGAATTTTGTTTTTTTGACGTAAATCGCGTGTTTGCAGGGGGTGCAGAGTTTCGGTCGGAAAATATGGCGAAATTTAAAAACTGTTTTACTCTTACAAGAGTATGGCAAATGTCTCACAAAATGTAGGAATATGTAGGAATAAATTCAGTTTGTTTCGCTGTTTTACATGGTTTTGGTGAACCTTTTTGTCTTTTGATTCCATTGAACCTTTTTCAGCAGTGTACATGAGCAGTGTACATGGTCTCAGGCTGAAAAACGGGGCAAAATCCGGTCGGATATACCCCGTTCACAAGGATTATGATGAGTAAGTATTTTACGGAGTACCGTCTCCTGCGGTACTTTCAAGAATTACGGCATACTGCTTTCCCGTGAGACCGTAGATTGTGGCTATGCGTCTGTCCAGTTCGTTGTATACGGCTTCACGGTCAGTGTTCTCCATACCGTCCACAACCTGTTTTTCCAGATATGGGGTGGAATCCGGTCTGAGATTCTCCGCATCGGTCAGTTTCAGGGCCATCTGTTTGATGACGGCCTGATCCTCGGAGCTGATTTCCGGGAAGGGAAACGCTTCAAGATGGGATCTCAGAACCTTGCATGAGTTAAAGTTCTGACTGAAGTAGAACTGCGCAGGTCTTGAGTTTAAGATCGCCAGCACGCAGAAAATGTCCAGATCGGAAAGTTCAGGAATAAGGATGTTTGCGCTGTTAAGCGTCAGAACCTGTCTGTTGTCGTAAGCGAATATGAGACGTTTGTTAATGAATCTGTATATCAGCTTTTCAGGTGCGCGGTAGCAGGCAGTGTCAGCACACTGCTGAAATTTAGCGGGCGTAAATTCAATAAAGTTAAGTCCGGCAGTATAGCCGTATTTACGGATATCGGTACCGCAGATTATGCACTCGCTGCGTTCGCTGCGCGGGGCGGCGGACAGAAGATCCCGATTGTTTCCTGTCACAATGCCCATGGCAAATGTGGCATTATCCTTAAGAGACAGCTTTCCGTTCCTGTTCATGCGGCTGATGATTTCATATTCTGCGTCCGTGAGATTGAAACTGAAGTTTTCCGCCTGAACCGGACGCTTTTTGGAAATCGTGAATTTTCTTTTTGGGGTTTTGATGACAAGCCCTTTGGTATTAAAGCCTTTAGCTGTTTTTTTCAGTCTGAGAATTATGGCCGGACACTGAACTCCGTCGAACACATCACCGAGATATTCGATCCCCGTGATGTTGGTTTCCCTCATGATAAGCTCTCTTGCGTTTTGATGGGATTTCACGTTGAGCAGTGATTCCGGTACCACAAACGTCAGTGTCCCGTCAGGTTTGAGCTCTCTGACGGACTCTTCTATGAACAGTTCAAAGGATTCAGGATGGCGGCATTTTTTTGCACATATGAAGTTGTCGCGGATAAATTCTTCTTCTTCATCAGTGAAAATGCTGCCCCATGGCGGATTGCCGATAATGCAGTCGAATTCACCTATTTTGAAGATGCTTGTCAGGTAGTTTGAAACCACAAGGTGTGATTCAAGCATTTCTGCGGAAACCTCAGGGTATTTGAGCCCCATGCTTATTCTGGCAAGCATGATTGCCGTGGCATCAATGTCGTTTCCGTAAATGCTGTTGAACGGAATATCGTCAGGCAGCTGCATCAGAAAGTTTCCGGAACCGCAGCAGGGATCGATGAATGTCTTGTTACGGTAATCTTCCGTTTCCGTAATGCTTTTTACGGCCTTCATGACGATGTCCGTCGGTGTGTAGTAAATGCCGTGGGCTTTTCTCTGTCCCATGTTCCTGCAGGAAATGTACAGAAAACCGAGAGTGTCGCTGCTGTTTTCATGCACAAATCTCTGATTGAAAAGTTCCGGGTAATTGTCAGTGTCAATTAAAGCCTGTGCGATGTTATGAGGCAGCAGAGGTTCCAGCAGTTTGGTGAATTTTCCGAGATTAACCTGACGTTCAAGAACAGCCTTAAGAAGCGGTTTTCCGCTGTTTTCCGCAGCTTTTACCGCTTCGGTTATTTCCGGTGAGGTCTGCTGTCGGATCATTGTTACTGCCGCACTTATAAGGATTGTGCGCAGAAGGTCTTCCGTTATTTCTATTTCATCGTTTATTATGCGGTTTGATATGTTTGCCACCGGTTCTATGTTGGCTGAATATTTAGGCAGATAGGCAACGTAAAGCTTCTGTCCGCCTGTAAGTCTTTTGTTTCTTCTTGTTTTCAGTACACTGTCGTTTTCACGCAGACTTTTTTTCAGCTGTTCAACGTAACTGCGGCTGAAGCCGTTTTCCGTCCTTGTAATTTTACCGAGTTTAAGCCAGTTGTGGCCGGTGGCATAGGTAATTGACAGTTCCCTGCAGAGCTGGATGAGATTAAGGTATTCTTCTTCTGTGTTATCTGTTGAAATCAGTTGCTGCGGATATATGTTTTTCATGTACAAAAAATAATAAAAATCAGTAATTAAAACAGAATTGACGGCTGACAATACATCGGGATGAGCATTCGGTCCTGCCGGATGAGTGTTCAGCTGAGGTATTGTGGATATGACAGATTCCTGCGCAGTGATAATATATCATCAGTAGAAATTGTTGTACATTTGTAAATACCGTTCAGAGTGACTGAATATTCCAGGAAGACCCCGTACAGGAGGTTTTTCACGGTCTGCGTAACCCGAAGGTTTGTCCGTGGCGGTTTATGCACGAAACGGAACTGTATGTATGAGAGGGTGGATAAATGAAAGTCCGCATGATTTTAAACAGATCATGCGGACTTTCCACTGTACCGTCGGACTGAGCCGGAACGGCATAAGGTTGTTCAGGATAGGCCGTACGGGCTGACTTGACGATTATTCCCGGTTACAAGGGCTGAAGAAGATGTATGAGGTCTTGTGGCGCTTCAGGCGCTCGCTGTAAATGCAGAAGGGAATTTCAGTGTTGTCCTTTTCCAGGACAGCAATGCTTTCGTAGCATTTTCCACCGCTTTTGAGTTTGCTGTCAAAATACTGCTGGCAGTCACTTTCATCACCGATTTTTACCAGATTTTTCAGTTCCTTAACCCTGACGTCACTGCCTTTTCCCTCCAGCATTTCGTTTATGGATTCTTTGGCGTAATAGGCAAGTCCGGAATCAGTATGATTGATATAAAGCAGGTATGCTTTTCTTCCGAGTAGGACCATAACAACTGCTAAAGCCATGATTTTGATCAGTTTGTTTTTCATTTTTATTTTCCTGGATGTTTTTGTAAAAAGTTTATTTGATGTTTATTCCATAATTTTAAGTTTGAGATTCTTATAAATACATCTGAATATCATTGACGATACAGGGTGTTTTTATAAGGGAATTATAATTAAAGTTTTATGTATTAAATGGAGAAATTTTAGTTATCACTGGCGGCATTGTCAATATTACGTCATCCTGATGGTCAGCTAATGACGTTAGGGCAGAAAAACGGACTGTTGACGTGAACGTAATACTGTAGTTTACTGCATGATGATTTTATTGTTTAAATCCGATAGAATATCACTCGTGTGTCAGAGGATTGATGAGCTGTTATCATGAAAGTTTTTAAGTTATTTGCATTTCTCGGTATTCTTCTTTTTGCTTCATCCGTGGCCATGGCTTCAGTCGTGGAGAAGATTGATGAAAAGGATCCGTCAAAAATCGGGGTTTCCGTAACTGAAATTGAAAACAGAATTAAAGCTTTAACCGTCAAGGAAAAGGACGGAACCATCGGTTCTGAAGAAAAGGAGAGCCTGGAGGATTATCTCAGCATTGTTGAAAGCAACAAGATTATTGTTGAGAGCAGTGAAAAATTCAAACGCTTTGAAGGCTTTGTAAATCTTGACCTTAACAACAATAAGTTTCTGACTGAGCATAATGAGTTCTTCAAGGAGCTGGAGAAGGACAGGAACAGCCTTAAAAACATAACCAGTCAGGATCTGGTGATGCTTATAGCAAAATACACCGCAAACAGGGATAAATTCAACGCCTCATACAGCAAGTTTAAAACATACCACGATAATTCAAGTTCATATATCAAGGATTCAACGGCAAAGGTCGGTGAACTGTCAAACATGATACTTGAAAACAACATAAAGCTCAAAGAGGTTGATGCCTCAATCAATGAATCAAAAGCCCTGAGTCTCAAGGCTCTCAACGCAAGATACACGGCGGAGATAAATCTTATTCAGTTTGTTCTTAACAACAGTGAGATTTCATATAAGAACATAACATTCATTCTCGGTCTGAAGCAGGAAACGGCGGAAGAATGTACCAGATTTCTCGATGGCCTTAACGTCATTCAGAACGAACTCAGAAAAACGGAACTTCAGGAAACCAAGGAAATGGTGGATGAGATCGTCAGGAACTCCGGCGAACATCCTGCACTTACAATTCTTTCCAGGGAAAATAATGAACTTCAGAGTCTCATAGAAGAGGTAAATGAGGAAAACGACGAGTTAACTGAAGACAACAACCGCTTAAATCAGCTTATTGATGAGGCCAAAAAGTTCGATTCGGACATAGACAACCAGATTCATTATTTCAAAGGGTCTTTCTATCTGGCAAAGATTCTGTCGGATCCGTCAAACGTTTATAAAAAATTCAGCATGCCTGAAAATTTCCTGGACAGAACCTCTGAAAGGCAGATGCTTCAGTATACCAACAAAACCAAGATGGATAATATTGAAGCCTTCAACAGGCAGATACACACTGATTTTGCCGAGGATTTTAAAAATAATCCTGAACTGAAGGATCTTGTGGAAAGAAACATAACCATAAGGGAAAAACTCATCAAGGAGCTGAACACTCTGCTGAATAATTACACCAGAAATGCAATCAATCTGCAGATTAATCATGAGAACTATACAAAGATACAGGATTCTCTGAGATTAAAAACAGATAATGCCATGTTCTGGAATCCGTCAAATTCACGCATCTCCAAGAGGTGGTTTAAGGATCTGAGGGAAAAGAGGGCCAGCGGTGAGCTTTTTTATGAAAAGATCGTCAGGGCCGTTACAGTCAGATATCCTGCCCTGTCACGTATTGTGCATATCATAATTGCACTGCTGACGTATCTTATGGTGTCATATTTCGGCGGGTTGCTCGGACGCAAAAAGGAAGAACTGCTCAAGGTGGCCAATAAGGTCTCCAAGACAGGCTACATGGACACGTTTACATGTCTTTTTGCTGACCTGATGCGCAGCCTTAAATTCTCCGTTATGACCTTCATTATCGGTTACGTAATAGTAAGCATTACGGGTTTTTCCGATGTGTCCATGGAAAATGCGAACATCTACAGCGCCATGGTCTATGTGGTGCTGTCACTTTCCGGACTTGTGGGCATTTCAATATTTTTCAGCCTTGTATACTCAGAAAACGGCATAAATGAGAAGCTGTTCGGCATTCCGTATAACAAGAAGATACACAAGAGCTTTATAAGAATATTTTCGGTAATCTGCTTCATAGGTGTTATCGTCTTATGGAGATCCTTCTATCCAAAGATGTTTTCCGACGATTATCTCGGGCAGTTCATTACCATGGTTTTCTCGGCATATCTTGCGTACGAGTTTCTGTACATGTTTGCGGTTAACTACAATAATCCGGAATTCCTGCTGCGTAAGAGATTTGTGCTTGCCATAGCCGTTGTCACCTGTGTGTCCCTGGTGGTAATTACCTATCTTGGATATTATTATTCCAGCGTGCGCATTTATGAAAAATTCATCTTTTCCCTGTACATCGTCCTGATTTACGATCTGCTCAGAAGTCTTGTAAAGCGTACCATTAAGGTGGCCGGCAACAAGATTAGATTAAGGCAGAAGATGGAGGAGCTTGAACAGAGCCGTAAGAAATCCGAAACTGAAAACGGCGGCAGTGATGAACATGCCGATACCTTTGATTCCATTGATGACTATATTTTTGACAAGTCATCGGTAATGAACACGTTCAAAATCAGTGAACAGGCCGTCAGCATTATCGATAACATATTCATACTCCTTCTGGTTATCATTCTGTACCGCATATGGGGTGATCTGCTGACCGTAACCAGCTATCTGAAGAATTATATTCTTTACAAGGTTGGTTCCGGTGATGCCGGCAGGGCCATAACTCTGTTTGACCTGATGCTGGTGTTCTATAACATTGTGCTGGCAACGGTTCTCGTCAAGAATCTGCCGGGTGCCATTCAGGTGTTTATCCTCAACAGATTCGCATCCCTGCAGCAGTACAGCTATTCGGTTACCACGATTATTTCATATCTGCTGATAGCATTCAGCGTTCTGTTCTGTGCCTCAAGTCTCGGCATAGGGTGGGATAAGGTACAGTGGCTTGTAGCAGCGTTATCCGTAGGTCTGGGTTTCGGTCTGCAGGAAATATTCGCCAACTTTATATCCGGTCTTATCATTCTGTTTGAAAGACCGGTAAGAATTGGTGACATCATAACCATAAATGATCACAGCGGTACCGTTTCAAAGATAAGGATCAGAGCAACCACCATCGTGGATTTTGATCTCAAGGAATACGTAATTCCTAACCGTTCTCTCATAACCAGTGCCTTAACCAACTGGACCCTGAGAGATACCGTGACCAGAGTAGTTATCAAAATCGGTGTGGGCTACGGTTCCGATATTGATAAGGTCAGGACACTTCTTTATGAAATTGCCGAAAGAAATCCGTACGTGGTTAAAGTTCCTAATCCTAAGGTCTACTTCATGGACTTCGGTGAAAGCAACCTGAATATTGATTTCTATCTCTATACCAGTAAGATTTCCGACAGGTATCCGTGCATAGATTCAATAAATTCGGATATCTTTAAGACATTCAAGAAGAATGATATTGAAATTGCGTTCAACCAGCTTGATATCTTCGTTAAAAACATGAAAGACGGTAATGAGGTAAAACTGGAGAGTCGCGATCTGAAAAAGTAATGTCTGAAAGCAATGCTTTTTCTTAAGGCCCCGTCGCAGCGGGACCGGTGGAAGCCGCGGATAAATGCAGTCTTAAAATGGACGTATTTATCTGCGGCTTCATTCTGTTTTAAGTATGAAGATGGGAAAGGGATAACGGAAAGTCCACCACACAGACGTACTTTTCCAACGACATTTTCCTTTCATATAAAATTATGAAATCAGTAAAAAATCCGGGCAGAAGCCCGGATTTTCATTTGAATGTTCTGCTGCCGTAATTGTGGGAAGAGGTGCGTCAGAAGCAGTCGGTATCAGTAATTTGTGATTATTACTTCTCTGCCCGTGCGTTTGGAGGCATCACGGTTGATTGATCTTTTTACGTCAATGCTTTCAATCCTGAATCCCCAGTAGAGTTCGTGAACCATGGGAACGTCATGGTTGCTGAGCATGACCTTAACTCCTTTCTCGGTCAGCTTCTGGGCAAGGCTCGCAAGTCTTACATGGTCGTCACAGGAGAAACCGTCTTTTGTATAATCGGTAAAATTTGCCGTATCGCTTACCGGAACGTAGGGAGAGTCAAAGTAAACAAAATCACCCTTCTGTACGCCTTCACAGGCGGCTTCAAAATCACCGGAACGGATGTCCACGTCTGCATTCTGCAGATACTTACCTATGTTAATAAGATTCTGCTCATCAAAAGAAGCCCCTGTTACCTTATTGTTGTACGGGACATTGAAGAGGCCTTTCGAATTTACACGGTAAAGACCGTTAAAGCAGTGCTTGTTTATCCAGATCATGAGTGCGGCGCATTCGGCATCGTTCTCCTGCATCTTGATTTTTTCATTATAGATGCGGCGTTTTTCAAGATAAATGTCTGCGCTGCATGGTTCCGCATCCAGAATTCTGAGAGCATCGGTTACGGCACCGGCATCATTCTTCAGCTGACGGTATACGTTTATAAGCTGAGTATTGGTGTCGTTAATGACGGCTCTTTCAGGCTGAAATCCGAACAGTACGGCACCGCCGCCGATAAAGGGTTCGTAGTATCTGTTGCAGTTTTCAGGTATTCTTTCACAGAGTCTGTCCAGAAGCTGTTTTTTGCCTCCGGCCCATTTGACAAAAGGGGTTATTTCCAATTTCATCTGCTGAGTAACTGTATTCCGGATTAAAGACCGTTCAGGGCAAAAGCCACTGCTCTGGCAAGCTGATCCGCACATGAGGTTGGTTTGTTGCCGCAGGTGTTGCCTGAGCATTTTTCCACAACATCCTCGCCCTTCATGCCCTTAACGAATTTTGAAATCATTTTTAAATTTCCCGGGCATCCTCCTAAAAAGACAACGTTGTCCAGGGTATGAGTGGTTTCATCAATGTCAAAGGAAATGATCTTGGCACAGGTGCCTTCGGTACGATAGTCGATATGTTTCATATATAAATCCGGTAAAGTAATAATCCGAGACAGTCTTTTTATCGGTATTTTTCTCCCAAAATCAGAAGACTGCGGCAACTAAAATGTAAAAAAATATCACTTATGAAGTGCTTTGGCTGATTTTATCATTTTTGGTTCCGTGAAGTAATAAATACGATAACATTGCATCATTGTTTTTTTGACGGGACAGTGGTTTGTGACATGTCAGCTTATTTTTACTGGTCGCGGTAATGTTTCTTCCGGAGAACCGTGTACTTACGACGTTCGGTTCGGATGTCCATGAAGAAAGGCCGATTTCACTGTCTGAAATCGGCCTTCGTAAATAAACTTAAGTGTCTTCAGCACTTAAGCAGATCCTGAGCTGGTTGTCAGCTTTACTGCTATTTGTAGCTTTCAGCCAGAGCCTTGAATGCAGGCATTGCATTTTTTATGGTTTCGGCTGATACGCAGTAGGCAATACGTACATAGCCGGGACAGCCGAAGTCATCGCTTGGTACAAGTAACAGGTCGTACTTTCTTGCTCTCATGCAGAAGCTGTTTGCATCTTCTTCAAGACACTTTACAAACAGGTAGAAAGCTCCGTCAGGACGAACGCATTCGTATCCGAGTTCAGAAAGTCCGTTATAGATGAGATCTCTGTTTGCCGCATACTTGCTAAGATCTGAAGTCAGCGGAGCACATTTGGTAATAACGTGCTGGAACATGGCAGGGGCGCATATAAAGCCGAGTGAGCGGCCGGCACCGCAGACTGCGGCATACATTTTCTGCCAGTCAGGCATAACATCAGGTACAAGGATGTAGCCTATACGTTCACCGGGGAGTGAAAGTCCTTTACTGTATGAGTAGCAGATGATTGAGTTGCGGTAATAATGAGTGATGAACGGAGGCTTGCAGCCGTAGGTGATTTCACGGTAAGGTTCATCGGAAATGATGTAGATAGGGTGGTTGTATTCCTGACTCTTTTTTTCGAGGATTGCGGCCAGTTCCTTAATCTGTTCCTCACTGTAAACAACACCGGTAGGGTTGTTTGGAGAATTGAGGATAACTGCGACGGTCTTTTCGTTAATCATGCGTTCAAAAGCGTCAAGGTTAAGGTCAAGCTTAGGGAAAGAGGCCGGAACCACCTTGATCTGTGCTCCCATTGATTCGATGAATACGCGATATTCGGTAAAGAACGGAGCAAATACCATTACGTTCTGATCGTCAGCATCGATGATTGATCTGAGGGATATGGTCAGTGAGGCTGCGGCACCGCAGGTAAGGTACACGTTGTTGCCGGAGAAGGAAGTGTTGAATCTTCTGTTCAGGTCATCGGCAATTGCCTGTCTGGCATTTGGATCGCCCTGAGCAGAGGTGTATCCGTGTACGGCTGTTGAAGGATGAACCTCAAGAAGTTCCCTGATTCGTTCAGTTACCGCTTCAGGAGATTCAACGCTTGGATTTCCGATACTGAAGTCGAAGACTTTGTCTTCACCGATTTCAGCCTTTCTCTTTTTGCCGTATTCGAAAATTTCTCTAATAACACTGCGACGTGAGCCGAGTTCATACATTTTACTGTTTATCATAATGGACCTCTTTTAAACTTTTGCATATTTTACTCCTGTTGACTGAAAAATACATCCGTTTGCAGGCATTGAGGTTATACGATTTTGGGCTGATGACGTGAACGGAAGGATCGGATGCCTGAGTATTTTTAGGAAAATTTTCAAATTAATGTATAATGGCGGCTGACTAAACAAAGGATGTACAAAATATGACTTCTGCAAACATAAAAATCGGTTTTATTTCCCTGGGCTGTCCTAAGAATCTCGTTGATTCACAGAACATCATAACTCTTTTGATGGAATCCGGATATGAGGTCAGTGATACTTATGAGGGAGCTGATGCCGTTGTAATCAATACATGCGGTTTTATTGAGTCATCAGTTACGGAATCCATGGATGTCATCGGTGAGGCTCTGGAAAACTGCAAGAGGATTGTTGTGACCGGCTGCTTAGGACCGAGAAAGGAATATATTCTGGAACATTATCCTCAGGTTGCCGCAGTAAGCGGTCCGCACAGTCCGAGACAGGTTCTTCACGATATAAATGCCCTGTTCCCGGAACATCGTGCCTGTTCACGCTTTAAAATTCCGGAAGGCGGAATTCTTCTCACTCCTCCGCATTATGCGTATCTGAAGATTTCCGAGGGATGTTCTCACCGCTGCAGTTTCTGCGTTATTCCAAAAATCAGGGGAGACATGGAGTCGTTTTCTCCTGAATATATACTGAAACAGGCTGAAGCATATGTTAAGAGAGGTGTAAAGGAGCTTCTTGTTGTGGCTCAGGACACCTCCGCATTCGGTGTTGACAAAAAGTATCCCGCCTTCAGAAATTATGAACGCGGAGATCTTTACGCACTTACCAGAGAACTCGGTAAACTCGGAGTGTGGCAGCGCGTTCATTATGCCTATCCTTATCCGCATGTCGAAAAGCTGGTCGAGCAGATGGCTGAAGGGCTGGTTCTTCCGTATATGGATGTTCCGATGCAGCATGTCAACAAGAGAATTCTCGGCCTCATGAAAAGACCAGGGTCACATGAAAGACATCTGGAAACCATCAGAAAGTGGCGTTCAATCTGTCCTGATCTGACCATCCGTTCAACCTTTATAGTCGGTTTCCCGGGTGAAACCGAAGAGGAATTCAGCGAGCTTCTT
>JAEEGL014351079.1_pt1 | contig 13103 bp, 10 predicted proteins | sample 9134231 | NCBI WGS metagenome assembly JAEEGL01 (sample SAMN16246548, study PRJNA631951) | gut metagenome | biome: gut microbiome; feature: rumen; material: fiber-attached | host: Bos | place: Iran: Karaj | collected 2018-10 | reverse complement strand
TGAGAAATACGGGGAGATCCTTGATGAGGTTGCCGCAAACTTTGACAAAAAAAGGATCCAGATCTGCATCACCGGCGGCGAACCTATGCTCAGGAAGGATTTCTTTGACATAGTCGGAATGGTTCACGAGAAAGGCTTCGGCTGGGGTATGACCTCCAACGCAACTCTTATCACCAAGGAAAACGCACGCAGGTTAAAGGAATGCGGAATGGCAACGATATCCGTCAGCATCGACGGACTGCGTGATACTCATGATGCGCAGCGCGGACTCAAGGGCGGATACGATCTTGCGATGAGAGGAATTCAGAATCTCATTGATGAAGACTGTTTCCATGCGATACAGATAACCACGGTCATCAATCACAAGAACATTGTCGAGCTCGATGAGCTTTTTGAGATCGTAAAGGGTATCGATGTCGATTCGTGGAGAGTCATCGGAATAGAGCCCATCGGAAGAGCACTCGATCATCCCGATATGCTCCTTACTCCCGAAGACCAGAGAAGGATGTTTTCCTTTATCCTTGAAAAAAGAAGACAGGGATTTCCCGTTGAATACGGATGCTCACATTTCCTCGGCACGGACCTTGAGGGCAATGTAAGGAACAGAATGTTCCTCTGCAATGCCGGAGTTTTTACCGCGAGCATAAGAGCGGACGGTTCCGTGACGGGATGTCTCGATATCATGCCGGGTCCGGAGACGATATTCGGAAATGTAAAAACCGAATCATTTACGGATATATGGAATAACCGTTTTGAAACTTTCAGAAAGCATCTTTCCGAGAGAAACAAAACCTGTTCCGAATGCGAATATGAAAAATGGTGTGCCGGCGGAGCACATCACAGCTTTGATTATGTAAACAATAAACCGCTAATTTGTTTTAAAGACATACTTTTTTAATAAAATAACACAAAATATAGTATATTTTCTGTTGTGTTCAATACTTTAATACGCTAAAATACATATCGGAACTTTTATTTTATTCACAGGAGGAAGAATAAAAATGTTTGAATGGAAAGGTTTTGCTAAGTTTTGGCTCTGGTTCGTGTTCATCGTGAACTGCATCGTTCTTGTTCTCGGACTCATCGGTATCCCTGCATCACTTCTTCTCGGACCTCTTATGACTGTAGTTACTATCGTTTCTGAGATCCTTGAGATCGTTCTTATCGTAGGTATCGTTCTCCTTCTCTTCAAGAAGAAGAAGGTCGGTTTCTACATCATGTGCGGATGCCAGGTAGTCAACATCATTCTCGGATTCATCATCGGAAGCGGAGTAAGAACTATCTGCAGCGCTGTTATCAGTATTCTTATCCTTTTCTTCGCAATCAAGAATTACTGGGATCAGCTCGCTTAATCGTTTTACAACTAAACTGCAGGGTAAAACCCTGCAGTTTTTTGTGTTTTTAAGTTGTTTTTAACTTCTTTTAATTGCTATACTTAAAACTGTCATCGGGGGACTATTTTCAGTGCAAATAGTGGACAGGATTATATATTTTGATATTTGTTCTGTGTGCATGCTTTTTGCGATAGTGGTATCGTTACTGCTTCGTAAGATGTATCTCGGCAGGCTCAACAGATCATTCATTCAGCTTACGATCTTAATGATCTTCAGCTGTCTTTTTGATATCCTCAGATCGATCCCCTATAACGAGTATACCGTCATCGGTTCTTCGATCCTTTTCAGATTCGTTATGGGATATATATTCTGTTTTCTCAGAGCAATCCAGCTTCCCCTTCTTATCCGTCTTTACGGTATCATGAGCGGAACATGGAGCCGGATAAAATCCGATATCCGTATCGGATTCTTTTACTTTGTACCCCTTCTCGGATACCTTGCATTAGTCTATTCCAACTTCTTTAACCAGAAGCTTTTCTATTATACGGTCAACGAAGACGGTCTCCGCTATGTGCGCGGCGACTACATGATGATCTTTGATTATTTCGGTTTTTACTTCATGGTGTTCAGCCTTGTTCAGCTGATCGTCATAAGAAAGAGATTAAGTGCCGAGAAGTTCCTTGCGATGCTTCTCGTTTATCCCATAAATGTTACCGCCATCCTGATCCAGGAAGCATATCCTTCACTTCTTACGGCGATGTTCGGTGCTTCACTTTCCGTTCTTTTACTTGCATTCTTCGTATTCAGGCCTGATGAATCCATCGACCTTGAAACGGGACTTTCTTCCTTTATTCCTTTTGAAAACGATGTTGAGAATGTGATACTCAGCGGACGCAATGCTGTCATCATTCTCTGCAAGATCTCCAATGATGCGGAAATAAGAAGTCTTACCGATATCAGGATCTACAGAAGGATGCTCCATTCGATAGGAGATACCCTCGTAAAGGAAAGATACAGGGGACTTCTTGTTTCATCCGACTTTTATTATCTGAGAGGCGGTCTGTTTGCCAACATCATCCAGGGACGTTTTGACCGCGACCTTATAAAGAAGCAGCTCGGAAAACTCGTAAAAAGATACTCCGAAGGCTTCGGCGGAGGCGGATTCGATCTCAAGCTTGAGATGTGTATCTGTTCCGTTCTTGTGCCCGAGGATATCCAGACCAAGGATGAGCTTCTCAAGTTCTCCGAGAGAGTGCAGAACCTTGTCGAGCCCTGGAAGCCCGTAAGATATTCCGAGATCTCTTTTGACAGGGAATTCGTAATACTCAATTCCATCGACAACATCATCGAAGATGCGATCAAACACAACAGATTCGAGATGTACTATCAGCCCATCTATTCACTCAAGGACAAAGAGTACAGATGTGCCGAGGCTCTTATCAGACTAAATTCCGAGGAGTTCGGATCGATATCTCCTTCGATATTCATTCCCGCTGCGGAGAGAACCGGCAGGATAGTAAATATCGGAGATTTTGTAATACGCGATGTATGCAGGTTCCTTTCCGAACACCACCCCGAGGAGCTCGGTGTGGATTATGTAGAGGTCAACCTTTCCATCATCCAGTGCATGCAGGCGGATATGGCGGATAAGATCAAGAAGTATATGAAGGAGTACAATATCGATCCTTCATGGCTTAATTTCGAGATCACCGAGACCGCGGCGGACGGCGCATACGAGAGAGTACTCGAGACCATGAACCAGATGAGCGCCGAAGGTATAAGGTTCTCGCTTGATGATTACGGTTCGGGTTATTCCAACCTTCACAGAGTCATGTCCTTCCCTTATAAGGTCATAAAGCTTGATAAGACGCTCACAGACGAGGCCGTTGATCCTTCCAAGAGAAGGATCCTGGGTGAGGCGATAAATCTTATCAAGAGTATGGGTGCACATATTGTCGTAGAAGGTGTAGAATCAAAGGAGGTATCTGATTGGTTCGAATCTCAGGGATGTGATTTCATCCAGGGCTTCTATTATGCAAGGCCCATGACTGAGAAGGACTATGTGAAATTCATGAAGGTGGATTAGATTGAACTTAATAATTTTTCTGTATCTGATCGCTTTTATCTTCGCGATCTTCAATATCGTGCTTCTTGTGGAGTCGGGTGTACGTCCCAATATATACACCGTTCTCCTTATGTGTTCCGTCGTTGTGTCCAATTTCGGATATCTCGCAGTTTCCATCTCGCATTCGCTTGATGCCGCAATAATCGCAAATTGTCTTATATATCTCGGAGGATGTTATCTTCCTTTTTTCGTTTTCTGTATCGGTGCGGATATGACCAAGATCAAGATCCCGCACCTTGTAAGATTTCTTATGTTCCTTATGTCGACATTCCTTGTCGGTCTTTCCTTTACCGTAGGTAATAATTCAATTTATTACAAGTACATAGGCATTATGGATGCCGGCGGATACACAGTTCTTGTAAAAGAGTACGGTCCGCTGCATGTTCTCTATTTCTTCCTTCTTGGTTCATACATAATCGGGAGCGGGGTTATGTGTGTTCTTGCATTCGTCAGGAAAACCGTCGTGTCGTACAAGACCACGATCATGTATTTCCTTTTCCTTGCGGTGAATGTTGTTATCTACGCTCTGTCCAGGGCTCTCAACATCGAATTCGAATGGAACTGTTTCGGATATCTTGTGAGCGAGCTGATAATCCTTATGATCTACAACAGGCTCGAGATGTATGACATGACCTATAATGTCATGCGTTCATGGGAGAAGATGGAAGAGTACGCATATATTGTCTTCGATAAAAAGAAACAGTATCTCGGCTCCAACGATCTTGCGCGCCAGTACTTCGAGGATCTGAACACGCAGGAGATCGATATGAAGCTGAAGGACAGCCTCGGCCGCATCTCCACACTTCTTGTAAATTTCGACAAGATGGTCGAAAAGGAAGAAAAAGGAAATAAGGAAGTTTACCGCAAGATCATAAGACTTTCCGGCAGGGTACTTAAGAGCGAGGTCAAGTATCTTACCAGAAGGAGTTCACTTCTTTTCGGACGCAATCTTATCATAGGCTATCTGATCGAGTTCTACGACATCACCAAAGAGAGCGATTATATCTCCTCGATAGAGGAAAAGAATGAAAAGCTTGCGATAGCGGAGAAACGTGCACTCGAAGCGTCGAATGCAAAGAGCAGCTTCTTAAGTTCGATGTCGCATGAGATAAGAACACCCATAAATACGATACTCGGAATGAATGAGATGATCTCCAGGGAATCCCAGGATATGGTCATACTCGGTTATTCGAGGGATGTCGAAAAAGCGGGACATATACTTCTGAGCCTTATCAACGACGTGCTTGATTTTTCCAAGATCGAAGCCGGCAATTTCGACATCATGGAAAAAGAATATTCGATCATCGAGCTTACATCCACATGCGGTGAGATGCTCGAAAAGAAAGCGGCCGAAAAGAATCTTCGCATATCGCTTGATATAGATCCCGGCATGCCTTCCGTTCTTATCGGTGACGAGGACAAGATAGAGCAGGTACTCATAAACCTGATCACGAACGCAGTAAAGTATACGAGCGAAGGATATGTCAGGATCTCGGTAACGGGAGAGTACAGGGATGAGCTGTTCGACCTTACCGTTTCGGTCAGCGATACCGGAATAGGAATACGCAGCGAGGATATCGGGCATATATTCGACAGCTTTGCAAGAGCCGATGTCAAGAGGAACCGCCATATCGAGGGAACGGGTCTCGGACTGGCGATCACCAAGAAGCTCTGCGAAGGAATGGGCGGAAGCATAAGGGTTTCGAGCCGCTACGGTGAAGGCTCCGTATTTACGGCGAAGATTCCCCAGAAGATCGCGGATTCCAAGATCGTAGGAGCCGTAAGGATCAATAAAGAAGGAGACAAAGTGAAGAGAAAGAAATACGAGCCGTCATTTACGGCACCTGCCGCAAAGGTTCTCATTGTAGATGACAACGAGATGAACCTTGCCGTATTCGTGTCGCTCCTAAAGGCAACGAAGGTACAGATAGACAGCGCCACTGGCGGAAATGAGGCACTTGAGCTTACAAGACAGAAGAAATACGATTGCATCTTTATGGACCATATGATGCCCAATCCGGACGGAATAGAGACCATGCAGATGATCCGTGCCGACGAGGATAATCCCAACAGATCGGTGCCCGAGATCGCACTTACCGCAAATGCGGTCTCCGGAAGTATGGAGATGTATCTGGAAGCCGGATTTGACGGATATCTTTCCAAGCCTGTCGATCCCTATGAACTCGAAGAGGCTGTCAAAACCCACATTTCACCGTATCTGATCACTCCCGCGGTCAAAGAATGACAAGATGGTATTGCTTTTTATCAAAAAGTGATATACTAATATACAAGTTATTTATTTCCTTTTTATCAGGAGAAAACAAATATGTTACCCGTACTTGAAACAATTTCAAAGATCGGTATCGTGCCGGTCGTAAAGCTTGATGATGCAAAGGATGCGGCTCCCCTTGCGGATGCACTCTGCAAAGGAGGACTTCCCTGTGCCGAGGTTACATTCAGGACGGATGCCGCTGCGGAATCCATTGCGATCATGACAAAGGCTCATCCCGAGATGATGGTCGGAGCGGGAACCGTTCTTTCCACCGAACAGGTTGATGCTGCTGTGGATGCCGGTGCGAAGTTTATAGTCAGTCCCGGTCTCAATCCCCGTATCGTCAAATACTGTGTGGACAGAAACATTCCCATCACTCCCGGAACAAACACTCCTTCCGAGATCGATACCGCGATGGACTTCGGTCTTGAAGTGGTAAAGTTCTTCCCTGCCGAACAGAGCGGCGGACTTGCCAAGATCAAGGCAATGGCTGCTCCCTATGTGAACATGAAGTTCATGCCCACGGGCGGGATCAATGAGAAGAACCTTCTTTCATATCTTGATTTCCCCAAGGTCATCGCTTGCGGAGGATCCTGGATGGTTCCAGCAGACCTTATCGCAAAGGGCGAATTTGACAAGATAGAAACCCTTACACGTGATGCTGTAAAGACCATGCTCGGATTTGAGATCGCACATGTCGGCGTAAATAACGATTCCGAGGAAGATGCTGGGAAAGCTGCGGAGAGATTCGCATTCCTTTTCGGAATGAATGTCAAGGACGGAAATTCATCCGTATTCGCAGGTTCTGCAGCTGAGTTCATGAAAGCACCCGGAAAGGGCACAAAGGGTCATATCGCGATCAGGACCAATTTCATCGAAAGGGCGGTCAATTATATGAGCACCGTACTCGGCGCAGAGTTCGACGAGAGCAGTGCAAAGTTCGATGATAAGGGTAAGCTCAAGGCAATCTATTTAAAAGAAGAGATCGGCGGATTTGCCGTTCATCTCGTTAATAAGTGAGGTCAGAAAATGTCTAAAGTTGTAACTATGGGCGAGATCATGCTCCGCCTTTCCACACCGAATAACGAAAAATTCATTCAGGCAGATGAGTTCGATATCAATTACGGCGGCGGTGAAGCCAATGTTGCTGTGTCACTTGCAAATTACGGACACGACAGCGAATATGTCACGGCGCTTCCCGAAAATGAACTCGGAGACTGTGCGATCGCAGCCTTAAGAAAGTATGGTGTAAAGACAGATAATATCGCAAGATGCGGAGAAAGGCTCGGTATCTATTATCTCGAGAGCGGAAGCTCGGTAAGACCTTCCAAGGTTGTTTATGACAGGGCTCACTCATCAATCTCAACCGCAACCGCAGCCGATTTCGATTTTGACAGGATCTTCGAAGGTGCCGACTGGTTCCATTTTACCGGTATCACTCCCGCGATCTCCGATACCGCAGCCGTTCTTACCGAGGAAGCTCTTAAGGCGGCCAAGAAGCACGGTGTAAAAGTATCATGCGACCTCAACTTCAGAAAGAAGCTCTGGAGTTCGGAGAAGGCACAGAAGGTCATGAAGAACCTTATGCAGTATGTCGATGTCTGCATCGGAAACGAAGAGGATGCAAATCTCGTTCTCGGATATAAGCCCGGCAATACCGATGTTACAAGCGGAGAGCTCGAGCTTGCAGGATATAAGAGTATTTTCGAACAGATGGTGGCTGACTGTAATTTCGAATACTGCATCTCATCACTCAGGGTAAGCCGCAGCGCATCCGATAACGGATGGAGCGCATGCATCTATTCAAGGGATACGAAAGAGTTCTATCACTCCAAGGAATATTCACTTCATCCGATCGTGGACAGAGTCGGCGGAGGTGATTCTTTTGCCGCAGGCGTTATATGCGGACTCCTTGACGGAAAAGACTTCAAAGCGGCTCTCGAATTCGGTGTTGCGGCATCGGCACTCAAGCATACGATACCCGGCGATTTCAACCTCGTAACACGTAAAGAGGTCGAAACACTTGCGGGCGGAGATGCATCCGGAAGAGTGCAGAGATAATTTGACATTGTAAGCATCAGGAAATATAATTTACAAGGCTCATCCTTTTAAGGACGAGCCTGTTTTTAAGAGTAATTTTTTGATGAAAAAAGAAGTCCGTACACCCAATGTTATAAAGATACTTCTGACCATCGCTTTTATCTCGATGGTCATGATCATATTTGTTCAGCAGATGAAGGTTCCTTTCATGCTGGAGGATCTTTATTATGCAAATAATCTGGTCACCGGAGAGCCGCTTCAGACATTCAGTGACATCACGATGAGCATAGGCTGCATCTACTTCTGGAAGGGCGGAAGCCTTATCGCGGGATTCATCCTGCAGCTGATACTGATGGCAGGCGGATATGCCGCTGATATCATAAACATGCTCATGATGATCGGATGTGCATACCTCCTTTTTGCTCAGTCGAGGGCGGCCCATCAGAGGATCTTTTTCTCCGTATTCGCGTTTCTTCTTATGATCGCCCTGAACGCCGATTGGAACAATACTTATTTCAGACAGTTCGGAGCCGTGAATTTCTTTTATCCGTCATTACTCATGCTTCTTGTTCTGAATATACTTTCCGCTATGTTGGATGATCCCGATAAATACAAGGATCTCGGAATGGGCCATATCATCGCGCTTTCCGCCACCGGTTTTGTTGCGGGAGCATGGGCTCCTTCGTACGGCATCATCAGTGCCTGTGCACTCGGAGGAGTCATTCTTCAAAGAGCCCATGTTCAGAAGAATCATAAAAACGGAGGATTGGTCCTTGCACTCTTTTTCTCGGTGATAGGTGTGATCCTTTATATGGTATGCCCCGGAAACTATACGGAAGGTTCCGTAATGCTGACCAAGTATATCGGTGCGGATGTTTATCCTTCCGTTGTGATTGCGCTGCTGGTACTTGCGATCTTCCTTAAGATGGGCGGAAAACTCAGGCCCTCACAGTACCTTCTCTGCGGCGTTATGATGATAAGTGTCGGACTTTCACTTTTCTGCGTCCTCGTGCTTCCCGTTGCGCCCAATGCGGTACTTTTGTGTACGATGCTTCTCGGTATCGCCACATTCGTTTCGCTTTTCAATTCGCTTAACAAGATCGTTGAAAGATACAGGATCTATGCTTACGTGCTCTGTTCGATAGCACTTTTATATGACGTATTTGTGATACTTGAAACGCAGCTTGGAGTAGAGTGATGAGATTACCTTCACTTGAAAAAGAAATACCAAAAGAGCTTTTTGCGAAATTCTGGATCCCGGCAATGAATTCGGTGATGGTCCTGAGTTTCATCTTAAAGTTCTATCAGTTCGGAAGTGACGAGAAGGAATTCAGCCTTGTCGGGGGGCTTTCCGGTGCATTTCTTTTCGCGATCGTCACGCTTATCACGGCTTATATCACGGGTTCGAGGACCATCGGTTCTTATGTCCGTTTCCTGATCATTTACATCGCGTTTGTGCCCCATCTGAAGCTCAGCTATCTTACAAGACTTACGGATCTGTCATACACCTTCCACATAAGGGATCACAGCTTCAGCGCAAAGTGGCAGGGCTCCCTGGCTCTGTGGGCATCCGATGTATCCGAGTACATGAGGATACTTATTCCAATGACCCTTTTGATGCTCGGTGCGACCATACACGATAAATTCCCGAAGTGGTACCGCATACTTCTGATCACTGCCGTGGTGATGGCACTTCTTCTCTATGTGTTCGAGGGAACGGTCAACCTGTTCAAATACGGAATATCGATGATCTTTGTCATCATCATTTCCGACTGCTGGACCAGGATGCGACTCATGGAGGAACGAAAACCGCAGGTAATGGTGCTGTGGGCGGAAATGCTTCTGTTCGCCGCTATGTGGGCAAAGGGACTGACGCTCATAATAAGATGATTCATACGGGATCCCCACGGATCCCGTAATTTTTGAGATACGTTTTAGGAGAATACTGATGGAAGAAGAAAAGAAGGATATCATTCCCGAAGCGGAAGAAAAAACAGTAACCGATTCGGAGACTGCGATGAAAAAAAAGGAAGACAGTGAATTTGTAAAAAAGCTTAAGGGTGGTGTAATTACATCCTGGTTCATCGGATATATGCTGATGGTTCTCGGAAGCCTTCTCGGAAGTGTTGTGGTACAGGCGCCCCTTAAGTTACTCGGACTGCTCACCGACGATCACCCCGTTATTGTGACCGCCGTTACATATCTGGCATTCATCGGTATATGGGTGGCCGTTCTTGTTTTCATCCGCGCTTTCAAGAAGGAAACTCCTTTTCTTGAAAAGATAATCGGTAAGATAAACGTAAAGGCAGTGATCGGATGGATACTCGGTCTTGTGCTTATCGGCGGAATGAATTTTGTATGTATTCTTTTTGCAAAGAATAACGGTGATATCTACCTTTCGCTTTTCGGAGTGGAGATACTTCCTCTGATCTTTCTTTTCATCTCCGTATTTATCCAGTCCGGAGCGGAAGAACTTATCTGCAGGGGATTTATCTACAGAAGGATAGAAAAAACATATAATCCGATTGTTGCAACCATATTCAATTCACTTCTTTTTGCGCTGATACATGCGGCAAATCCCGGGGTTACGATGCTGTCCCTTTTGAACGTATTCCTTTGCGGCGTTATGTTCTCACTGGTCATCTATTACACCGACAGTATGGCTTTTGCAATGGCCGGACATGCGGGATGGAATTTCTGCCAGAGCATTATTTTCGGTCTTCCCAACAGCGGACAGGTATTCCCTTATTCGATCTTTAAACTTGATGCATCGACGGCAAGGGATTCATTTTTCTACAATGTCGGATTCGGCGTAGAGGGCACCGCACTTGCCGTTATCATGCTTGCGGTAGCCTGTGTTGTGATCATCATCCTCGGTCAGATGAAGGTTTTAAAAAGGCCCGAAAACATCAAACCGCTGATCTGAAAAAATAAATAAAATTATTTGTTGACAAGTAGGTATATTTCTGATAAATTATCTACTGTTCGCGGAAGTGTTGGAATTGGTAGACAAGCAAGATTAAGGTTCTTGTGGCTGTTAGGTCGTGCGGGTTCAAGTCCCGCCTTCCGCATCCAAAACAAAAACCCCTAGGCTAAAGCCTAGGGGTTTTTGTTTTGACCCGCAACGGGTCCTTTGGACCCGACGGGTTCATATCTCGCGGCACCGGGGAGTGCCACTCGGTCGGCGCAATTCTGACGTCCACCGGGTCTTCACTTCGTTTCGGTCCGCGCAGAACTAACGTCCACAGGACGTTATGCGCCCTCATGCGCCCCGCCTTCCGCAAAAGTGATAAAACTTAATGTTAAGCAATTTTTATCTGATTAAGCTATAATGATGTAAAAGGGGGAATTTCAGAAAGGCGGTCAGATATGCTTATAGGAAATATTATTAATCTTGTTAATGTATTTTACATCATTTTATCCGTCATTGTTATTTACATATCTGCTGTGAATAAAAAAAGGAGAGTCAGTATCTCTCTTTTGTACATAAGTTTTTTAATTTTGATCTTTTGGTATCTGATTGCTTATTATATTCCGGGTGAATTGTGGATTCCCGGCGACAGGGATTCCATAGGCATATATATACTTGTGTTTTTGGCGGGCATCATTTATTTGATCTCTCTTATCATCAATGCGGTTAAGGTGATAAAACTGCCTATGCAGGAAAAACCCGAAAGAAAAGAAATATTGTCTATTGCTTTAACTTTTCTGGTAGTGTTTGCACTTCCGGCAGCTATAGTATTATTCGGAATCTTAGGACAATACTATATGATCAGGAACAGTGATGCCGTTGTGATCATTTGTTCCAGACGTGACACAGATTCTATTGTGGGGTTATTTGATAATGAATCACTTGGTTTTGTGATCAAAGGAGATAACGTGCACAGATTTGACCTTTATCTGGTTGGCGGCATCCAAAAAATCCTTGATGATGATATGGTCAAGGCAGATGGTACCGATGGCATTTTTAAAACCGAACCGGGAGAGTACAGAGTTATTGCGAGAGATGAGTACATTCGCATTATGCGCGGAGATGAACTGATATATGATTATGATACGACTTTTGGAAACTATTACAATAACGAAGTAAGGGAAAGTTATTACAGGCAATGATGATTTCGTAATGTGATCCGATCCGGTAACACAAGAGATACGTAAATGATGTCCGATAAACGCAAAACCATATATCTGATCATAGTGTTTCTGTTTCTCATTATCGTTTTCGTGGTACTGCTGAAGATAAGGGAATCGCATTTTGAACAGGCATCGGGATCCGCTGCTCAGGATACGGTCAGTATGCAGGACGGAAATGATGTTGCGGATACCTTGTCGGACTTTGACAATAACTCTGTAACGGAAACGGTGACTGTAGAGAATGATAATACCGTTTCCGAAGACGAGGCCGAACAGAATATTCCGGGCGATGTATGGAAAGCTGCATTTGAGATATACGAAAAGAAGTGCGATGCGGAGGCGACGGTTGAAGAAGTAAAACCGCTATTAACCGGTATTGCGGAAAGCGAGGCGGAACTCGATGCCGATCTTAAGGCGACGGAAGCTTTGTTCTCATACTGGGATGCGGCAAACGAAAAAGATTTCGTCAACAGTGAGATACCGGATGATCTCCCCGACGACAACAGTCTCTGTATCGTAATACTTGGCTATTCCCTTTCTCCTTATGGCGAGGTGAGGGATGAACTGATGACCCGCCTGGATTCCGGAATCGAAGTTGCGAAAGAATATCCCAACGCATATATTCTGGTCACCGGCGGAGGGACGGCCCTGCTTGCGCCCACGCTCAAAGAAGCCGACAAAATGGCGGAATACCTTACAGAGAAAGGCATTGATCCGTCGAGGATCATTGTGGAGAATGCTTCCCTTTCCACTTCGGAAAACGCGGTATATTCTGAAAGACTCTTAAGAACCGGTTATCCCGAAATAAAGGATATAATAATAGTGACCAGTGACTATCATGTGCCCATGGCGTGTCACATATTCGAAGGTTGGTTCATAATGGTGAATTCGGATCTCAGGGTTATTTCAAACTATGCCTGCAATCCCCACAATCCCACAGTTTTCAGAACAAAAGATCAGGTTTACTGGATGGAGGAGCTGCTTTACTTTTTATGACCTCCGGAGGAGGGGAAAACTGCCGGATAAGATGACAAAATAAGTTTATGGATCTTTTAGGGATGGCTTTTGAAAAAAAGCCATCTTTTATTGTTTAATACTGGGTTTTGTTATATAATTAACGGTGATTTTTTTATAGAGAAAGGAGCCGATTTATGGCACTGCTTGAAGATTGGAGAACACTCGCATATAACGAAAAGGC
>JAEEGL013834705.1_pt1 | contig 13103 bp, 9 predicted proteins | sample 9134231 | NCBI WGS metagenome assembly JAEEGL01 (sample SAMN16246548, study PRJNA631951) | gut metagenome | biome: gut microbiome; feature: rumen; material: fiber-attached | host: Bos | place: Iran: Karaj | collected 2018-10 | reverse complement strand
CATGCTGGCAAGTTTGATATTCTGTCCATTTTTACCGATAGCGAGACTCACCTGGTCTGGCTGAAGATATACTTCTGCCTTCTTGTCTTCTTCGTTCAGTACGATACTGGAAACATGAGCAGGCGCCAAAGCACGTTGGATAAACAGTTTTGTATTACTTGTATAATTGATAACGTCGATATTCTCGTTGTGGAGTTCACGAACAATACCGTGGATACGGCTACCCTTCACACCTACACAGGCACCCACTGGGTCAATACGTTCGTTATAGCTCTCTACTGCAATCTTAGCACGCTCACCAGGGATACGTGCAATCTTACGGATAGTAATCAAACCATCATTGATTTCTGGCACTTCGTTCTCCAACAAACGCTGCAAGAACTCAGGAGCTGTACGGCTCAAAATAATCTTAGGATTATTATTCTGATTGTCAACACGAAGAACAACTGCACGAGCAGGTTCACGCTTACGGAAGAAATCGGTAGGAATCTGTTCACTCTTTGGTAAGAGGAGTTCGTTGCCTTCATCATCGAGAAGAAGCACCTCACGCTTCCAGATCTGATAGACCTCAGCAGTCACTATCTGTCCTACTTTCTCCACATATTTATTATATAGGTTGTCGTGTTCAAGATCGAGAATCTTACTTGCCATCGTCTGACGAAGAGTAAGAATAGCACGACGACCGAAATCGTCGAAATGAACCTTCTCCGACACTTCCTCACCTACCTCATAGTCTTCGTCGATTTTCTGAGCCTCGCTCAATGAAATTTCTGTGTTTGAATTCTTCACCTCGCCATCAGCAACAACGGTACGGTTACGATAGATTTCGAAGTCACCCTTGTCAGGGTTTACGATTACATCGAAATTCTCATCCGATCCATACGTTTTCTGCAACACGCTACGGAAAGAATCCTCCAGGACACTCACAAGCGTAGTGCGGTCAATGTTTTTTGTCTCCTTGAAATCCTTGAATGTATCAATCAAGTTGACCTGATCTGTTTTCTTTTTGATTGCCATAATTATATTGTATTTATTATTTAAAATCTATTATACTCTTCACCCACTTTACATCATCATAGCTAAACGTCTTCTCAACATCAACCATGACAGGACGCTTTTTGCCCTCCACCTTTTGTTTTTCAGAAACGACAACTGTGAATCCAGACTCTGCAGCCTCCTTCATCTCCCCTTCCATCTTCTTACCGTCAGAAGTCATCAGTTCAACATCATAACCTATAGCATTCTTGTATTGTTGCAATACCTTGAATGGTTGTCCTATACCGGCACTTCCTACTTCAAGTTCGAAATCCTCCACATCACGATCCAGATGATCTTCGATAAACTTACTCAGTTCACAACAGTCTTCAATCCACACGCCATCCTTGTGGTCTATCTCCACAGTGATTTTGTTTTGGTTGTCAACATTAGCCTCAACGAGAAAATACTCTTTTCCCTGAAGCCATTCGTTTGCTAAATCTGTTACTAATTTCTTATCTATCATAAGTAAACTATATATAAAACAAAGAGGGGAAACCTCTTGGGTCCCCTCAATTCGGGTGACAAAGGTAAGACTTATATTTGGAAACAGAAAATAAAAACGGTAAAAAATGCGTTTTCTGCACAGACTTCAACCATTAACTGATGAATGAGCCGCCTTTATTACAGTATTTTTCAGTTTATTATACACATGCCAGAAAGCCGGCAAAAGAAAAATATTTGCTGCCACCCAAGCGGCTGGGTCACCAATACAAACGCCCAGGAAACCCAATAGTGGAACCACAAAAAGGCTCACTAAAGCACGGGCAATGAGTTCGCTCACACCACTCCACATCGCCAGACGCGTATATCCGAGTCCCTGCAACGAATAACGGAAGATAACAAGTGAACCCAAAAACAGATAATTCAGGCAGGATATATGCATGAACTGTTCACTGTAATCCAATATCTGAGTAGCACTCTTATAGATAAACAGCATAGAGAGGTCGCGCGAATATGGCAGTAGAATAGCCATTGTGAACAGCCAGTAAACCACCATCATCAGTAGAGCATCCTTTATTCCAGAAATCACCCTGTCCATTTTCTTTGCACCAAGGTTCTGACCACAATAGGTAGCCATAGCCACCCCAAGATTTTCAAAGGCACATATGAAAAACATCTTCAGTCGCATAGCGGCAGTAAATGCAGTAGCACAGGCAGTACCTAATGCATTATTGGCAGCCTGCAGCATCATAGAGCCTATAGCGGTAATTGAGAACTGAAGACCAAAAGGAATACCAAATCCAAGCAGTATCCACAAGTCGAAAATATTATATTCCGACATTTCCCCTTTCAGTATCGGGAAACAGCGTTTCATGTACACTACACAGACTATGATACTTATGGTTTGGGCAACAGCCGTTGCCAATGCAGCACCACCTACTCCCATACCGAATACAATAACGAAAAGGAGGTCGAGCAATATATTCAATATGCTGGCAAGAACAAGAAAATAGAATGGCGTCTTACTGTCGCCAAGTGCCCTGATAACACTTGCCAGCAGGTTATATATCATATTACAGGGGATTGTGATAAAAGTAATCAGGAGATAGGTATAGGCGTCATCAAATATTTCCAGAGGAGTTTGCATCCATTTCAGGATATTTCCGCAAAGAAGCGAACACACCACAGCCTGCGCAACAGAAATTACCATTCCTGCATAGTAGCTGACACGCACATAACGGCGCATCTGCAGATAATCCTCCGCCCCGAAGGCTTGAGCTATCGGAATACCGAATCCATTGGCTGTTCCGTTGCAGAATCCTATAATAAGAAAGAGCACACTACTGCTTGCTCCAACTCCAGCTAGCGCATTCATGCCCAGATACTGCCCCACGATAGCAGCATCAACCAGGCTATAGAATTGTTGTAATATATTGCCAAGCAGCAATGGCCAGGCAAAGTGAAGGATCAACCAAAACGGTTGACCCTTTGTCATATCTTTTATCACCTTTTACTTTTAAAAAAGTCGGTCATCAGTTTTCCACATTCCTCAGCCAGCACCCCAACGGTTACAGATGCCTTCGGATGTAAAGCCCTCGGAGCATAAGTTTGGTAGCCGCGTTTAGGGTCACTGGCTCCGTAAACTACCCTCTGCACCTGACTCCACCCCATTGCACCGGCACACATCACACAGGGTTCCACCGTTACATATAGTGTACACTTATCTAAATATTTTCCGCCAAGATACTCTTCCGCAGCCGTAATTGCCTGCATCTCAGCATGAGCCGTCACATCATGGAGGGTTTCCGTTAGGTTGTATCCCCTGCCTATGACACGCCCTTCTGCTACGACGACAGCACCAATCGGCACTTCATCCTTTGCAAGAGCCATACGTGCCTCTTGCAGAGCCTCCTTCATAAAGCGTTCGTCATCAGTCATAACAGGTATTGGTCAACTGAAAAATCAGAATAATCATGAATGCTTATTTATACAGGTATCTTCTGATACTACGCTTAGGAGTCTTCTCAAATTCTTCTTCCTGAATTTCGATAGCACTGATAGCTGCAAACTTAGGCAGTTTTTCATTGATACGCTTACGATAATTATCCAAATGGCGTTCAATATGTTCACGTGTAATGTTCTTTGCCTCCATAGTCTTCTCGCTTATATATACGAGAGCTACGAGTTTTTCGCCACGTTGCACTACGACACACTCCTCAAAATTGGTAAGCGTCAGAATCTGATCTTCTATTTCTTCTGGATATACATTCTGTCCATTGGCGCCGAGCAGCATTGTTTTCTTTCTTCCACGAATAAAGAGATAACCCTCTTCATCTATAACTCCAAGGTCACCAGTGTGCAACCAGCCGTCCTCACCCATTGCCTCCTTAGTTTCTTCCTCATTCTTATAATAACCAAGCATAGTGTTAGTACCACGGGCAAGAATCTCACCTGGCACATTATGAGGATCTTCACTGTCAACACATATTTCCATATTTGGCAATACACGTCCACAGCTTCCCTTTTTCATCGTCTTATAGTTGTCGAAGCAGATAAGCGGAGCACACTCGGTCATACCGTAACCTATACTGTACGGGAAATGAATCTTTGCCAGGAAAGCATCTACTTCCTGATTAAGGGCAGCTCCACCGATAACTGCCTGAATGATGTTTCCTCCGAAAGCCTTGTAGAGTTTACGCTTTATTTGCCAGTATATGAACTGTTTGATTACCGGTATCTTCAGCCAGAGACGGAATGTCTTAGTGCGAATCAGCGGGAACACCTTGCTCTGGACAATTTTCTCAATTACCAACGGAACACATACAATCATACGTGGTTTCACCGATCCGAATGCCTCAAGAACAATCTTCGGACTTGGAACCTTAGTAAGGAAGTGAGCATGACAACCCACGCATGTGCCATACATATATTCAAACGCGAAACCGTACATATGACTCATTGGGAGCAAAGGCAATAAATCATCGCCTCTTTTCAGGTCGAACAGATAATCTACATCTTTCGAATTACCCCAGATAGCACGATATGGCAGCATCACACCCTTGGAATGACCTGTAGAGCCACTCGTGTAGCTTATAAGAGCCAAGTCTTCCGGATTCTCACGGAAATACTTCACCTCTTTCTTCTTCAGTTTTTTGAATTTATCAATCGACACCGTCGTGCGACCGTCAAAGAAAGAGAAATTGCTTACATCCATAGCTTCAGGAAAAGCATCCTTCAGTTTGGTGTCGCATATCATCAGAGAAGACTCCGAGTGCTCAAAAATATTCTGAATTTGCTCAGTACTGAAATCGTGCAGCACAGGTACTAGAACAGCTCCATAAGTGGTAATGCTCAAAGCTGCAATAGCCCAGTGGCTACTGTTCTTTGCACACAAACATATCTTATCCCCCTGCTTTATGCCCAGCTCTTTATATATATAATGTAAGCGGGCCATCTGCTGTGCCACATCTGCATACGTGAAACTTGTATCAGTGCCATAATCACTATAAGCCGGCAACTTCCAATTCTTCTTTATCGAATCCTCGATAACTTCTAGCAATGATTGTTTCTTAATATTCTCAGCCATATGTTTATTTATACAAATATCTTCTAATGCTACGTTTTGGAGTCTTTTCAAATGGTTCATCCTGCAACTCGAGTGCAGACAGGTTTGCAAACTTAGGCAACATCTTATTCAGGTGACCACGATAACGGTTCATATCAGCTCTTACCCCATCGCGAGTCATGCCACGCGCCTGCAAATTCTCATCCGACACATACACCAAAGCAGCAAGTTTCTCACCTCTCTGTACTACAACACACTCATCGAAATACGACTGTGTAAGGATAATATCTTCTATTTCTTCTGGATATACATTCTGTCCGTTGGCACCAAGCAACATAGTCTTTTTTCTTCCACGGATAAACACATTACCCTCCTTATCCATTGTGCCCAAGTCGCCAGTATGCAACCAACCGTCTTCATCTATTGCTTCACGCGTTTCCTCCTCGTTCTTATAATAACCGAGCATCACATTCATACCCTTGGTTATGATCTCGCCGGGCACTTTCTCCGGATCTGAAGAATCAATCTTTACTTCCATACGTGGAGCAGCCTTTCCGCACGAATTCTTCACAAACATATGCCAGTCTTCGTAACAGATGATAGGTCCGCATTCAGTCATTCCGTATCCTACTACATAAGGGAACTTAATAGCTGAGAGCAAATTCTCCACATCCTTATTGAACGCAGCTCCACCCACTATCACCTCATAGAACTCGCCACCGAAAGCCTTGATTAGTTTATCCTTGATGCGACTATATATAACACCCTTCATAAACGGCAACTTCATAAGAAGTCGTATCTTCTTCGTACGCAATACCGGGAACACCTTACTCTGTACTATCTTCTCTATAATCAGAGGCACAGCAACTACCAGTTTAGGTTTTACCTCGCTGAAAGCCTTCAATATGACAGCAGGCGAAGGAGTCTTCGTAAGGAAGAACACATGACATCTTACGCAGAACTCATACAGGAATTCGAATGCCATACCATACATATGTGCCATTGGCAACAACGACATGACATTCACTTCCGGTTCCAGTCCAAGTCGTTCGTCAGCAAAAATTACGTTCGACCACAAAGACCTGTATGGCAACATAACTCCCTTGGAATGTCCTGTAGAACCACTCGTATAACTGATGAGGGCAACATCTTCCGGATTTTCCTGGAAATACTTGACATCCGACTTCTGCAAACCGCTGTAATCATAGTCATCTATACTCTGTCCACTATTCACCATCGTCCAGTTGACTATATTCAGCAACGATTCCATCGGCAGGTCTGCCCTTCCAATCATCAGTTTCGAATCAGAGTGCTCATAGATATTCTGAATCTGTTCTACACTGAAGTCCGAAAGGATAGGTACCACAACAGTTCCATAAGTAAGAATGGCAATATAACTGATTGCCCAGTTACTGCTATTCTTATCACACAGAGCTATCTTGTCTCCCGGTTTCAGACCTAAATCATTGAAAAGGGCATGCAATGCTGCTATTGTACGAGCAACATCTGTATAGGTATATTCAACATCGGTGCCATAATCACTATATGCCACCTTACCCCATCCTGTTTTGATGGCTGACTCAATTATTCCTATAATTGAACTATCAGCTTTAGTAAATACGTGCGTGCCGTAATCGCGCATTTTCTCTCTTTTTGTGCAAAGATACGGGTAAGGTTGGTAAATACAAAATAAAAATCGATTATTTTTTGTAATTCCGATAAACGAATGGAATATATGGCATAAAAATGCTCAGATTACCCTATCTGCGACATAGAATCACATACAATATAACCGGTGTACCTATGATAGGAGTAATTGCATTCAACGGCAGGATAGTTTCATTTGGAAGCATACACAGAATATTACACAGAAGAGCAATCACAGCCCCCATAATGATGGTTGCAGGAAGTAGCTGCTTATGGTTCTCACTTCCGCATATCAGTCGTGCAATGTGTGGAGTAGCAAGTCCGATAAAAGCCACGGGACCACAAAAAGCGGTTGAGATAGCAGTAAGCAAACCTGTAGAACAAAGTAGCAAAGTACGCACATGCATAATGCTGAATCCTAAGTTCTGCGCATATTCATCACCCAACAGAAAAGCATTGAGCGGCTTTATCATTGCGAGAGCAAGCAGAAGTCCTACTACCGATGGGATAATAAAATAAGGCAGTTGTTGAAGTGTCACACCAGAGAAGCTACCCATACTCCAGACGACGTATGAGAAGAGGTTGTCGCTCGTAGCAAAAATATTAAGCAATGACACGAACGAAGAAGTAAGGTAACCAACCATAATACCTACTATGAGCAACATAAGATTATTACGCACAAGGGTTGACATAAGCAGCAATATACCCATTATGATTATGGCACCCACGAAGGCAGCAAGGATTACGGCGATGATGCCCCCCAATTGTATATCAGCTCCCAGAACCGTTGTCTGAACAGTTCCTCCAAGCAACAACATCACGATACCGACTCCGAGTGAAGCACCATTGGTAATACCAAGGATAGAAGGTCCGGCAAGAGGATTGCGGAAAGTTGTCTGCAACATAAGTCCGCTGACTGCAAGCGATGCCCCACAGAATAGAGCAGTAAGAGCACTGGGCAGTCTCGACTCCATGATGATGTATTGCCACGAAGCCTTCGACACCTCGTTACCTACCAGAGCATTCACCACCTCGTATGCCGGTATATTTACTGTCCCTATGAACAAATTCAATAAGAAGAGAGCTACGAGAAGCACAAGCAGCACCGTCACTAAGATAAAGCGACGATGAGCATGGCGAACGGTATAGGTAACCGATGGGGTTGAAGACATTTTCATCATTTTGTTATTCGTTCGTAATACAACAGGTTATAGTCTGGCAAAAGTTCCGGATGGAGTATTTTTATATAATCGCGTAGCAAACGGTCTGGATGAAACGGCACTTCGGAATAGAACGGCACAAGTTCTGTGTTACAAGCATATATATTTTGGTTAGTAAAGGCACGCATTCGCGAATAGTTAGTATATTCCTGTGCTATATCATCATAAGTTTTCGAAACCGCCTGATTATAACGTATTATCCACACATCGGCATCCATGGCACTTTCAAACACCACTTCCGGTGCCAGAGCAAGACTGCCGTTTTCTTTATTATCTTTGTATATATAGTTGGCTGCAGCATCAGCGAGAAGCATACCCGTAGTACTTTTGCCTCCTGGCACGTACCATGTAGCACCATACTTCAGGTCAGTAACAACCGAAGGGCGCTGTTGTGCCGTTACAGCCAGTTGTTTCAATGATTCATAATTCCGGCTTACAGATTCGAAAATACTGTCTGCCTGCTCCTTACATCCATAGAGGAGTCCGAAGAATCGTATCCACTCTGCACGCCCCATAGCCGATGTCTCCATATAATCGGCACACTCTATTATTGGTATGCCCAACTTACTCAGACGACCATACCCACCTGAATTCTGAAAAGGAGAAAGCAAAATAGCATCGGGCGACATATCTATGATGTCCTCAATATTAGGATTAAGTCCCTCACCCAGATTACGTATATTCCCATTACGCGCATCTCTTTGCACCTTATCCATCGTGATATAACGCAAGTCACATACGCCTTTAATCTGACCGTAACCGCCGATTTCATCGATGAGTGCACAATGAACCAAAGAATAGACAACACTATTTTCAAGCGGCACACGAACTATATCACCCTTTGGTTTTTGAGCCGGAACTGGAGCAGTTTTATCAAGTAGGATATATGAATGGAGCACAGAAGCCGAATCCCAAGGATTAAGCACCTGTACATACACATATCCGTCGCATTTTCTCATGCGCAGCAGGTCGGCATAGCGCATGGGGATTTCTTCTCCTTTTATAGAAGAAGCACTGCCACCTCCACACGAAGTGGAGATGACAAGTACCAACAATAAAATGATATTAAAAAAAGAGAGTTTTCTCACGTTTATTTCTTGATTACTATATTATCTATAGCCATATACGCAGGAGTATTAACACCATAAGAGCTGGCATCGCTACCATAGAATTTGAATACAACGCTATCTACAGCTTCAAGTCCGCTCATGTCAATAGTCTTCCAGTCTTCTACAGCCTTGCCGTCACGAGCCAGGTCGATACTAACTGTTGAAGTTAAAGTCTTAGCCTTGTAACCTTCTACCTGAACCTCAAAATAAGAACCCACTTCAACAAGAGCCTTTGCAGCTTCATTTCCGTTCTTTATTACGTTCAGAGCATAAGTAGTGTTCATCACATCAATAGACTTAATTACCTTTGCTGTCTTCAGAGTCATATATGCAGTACCGTTTACAACAGCGAAGTTCTTAGTACCGTTAGACTTTGTCACAGAAAGTTGTTTGTCATAACTTGCATCAGTCAGTTCAGCAACAATATAGTTACTGATAGCAATTCCACCTCCCCAGTACTGCTTATCGCCCCAGGCATCAGTAAATGTACTGGTCAGGGTTGTAGCATCGTCTGTCCAAGTATAGAGTTTCGCTTCTGCACCTTGTGGATAGAGTTGCGGACCCATATATTGAGGATTATCGATAAGCGCAGTGAAATAGTCACCTTCGAAAGTAACTGTCTGAGTCTCTTCTACTGGAGCTGGTGCCGGTGTAGGAGTAGGTTCTGGATTTGTTTTGTTGTCATCATTACCACAAGAAATCATAGTCACTGAGAGTGTGCACATGCATAATGCTGCTACACCCATGAAAAAAAGCTTTTTCATTTTTACTGTTTGTTTTTAGAGTTAATAAATATGTTGGTTTAAAAAGTAAATAATCATTTCTTATTACCGTTTGCATCAAGCATATGAAGATCCCACGCATCAAGTACTTCCGTGCTCACCTCTCCTATCCAGCCGTTGCTTTGGTTCACTGCCGTATAGACCTTCACGAAGTCGATTCCATCGAGCATTACAGGATTTCCATTACTGTCCACTGCCCAGTCAATTTTAAATTCCGACACATGGATAAGGTTCGGATCAGTCGTATCAGGGAAACGTGTCTTATCCTGATAGTTAGGATGATTATCAGCATATCCCCAGTCGTACTGGTACAGAACAAAATTGTTTTCTCCCCCACCAGTATCTACGCCATTATCCTTAAGTCGTGCACCCTTAAACACCAGTTGTCCGTCACTAATCCATTTCGGATAGTACTCCTGTGTGTGGTATGTATTTTTCTTAACAAAACCGCTACCGCCATAGTTATCAGTCCAAGGCACATCTGTATTAGAAGCAGGACGTGTATAAGTGCACTGATAGTCATGCTTTGTGTCAGCATTATTGTATTCGCTTCCCGCCAGTTCATACCACTCATCATCGGGCAATCCGTTTCCATTAGCATCCTTGCTGACCATCACTATTCCTGGTTCTGCACTACCGAAAAGCGGTTTTTCGTTTGTAGCATAAAAGGCATTTCCCAGAATCTTCAAGTCGTAGTCACCTTGCACATTATTGATCCGATGATCAAAACCGAACACAATATATCCGCCCCATCCGCCAAGATTGACCAAACCTTGATTATGATTAGCGAGACATCCCTCCGCCTTAGCCCTCATAACCTCAGCATCATCGCCATCAGTATATTCGGGCATAGTATTTACGAACTGTCCAGGTGCAGGCTTATACTCGAATACACGGGCTATATACGGGCTATTTCCTTCGATTCCACCAGAACTTCCGCCTCCATCTTCTACCTTTGTAGTCACGAAACATATCTCTGCCGGTATATCTCCAGTCCTCACATTCCACTTCAACTTACCGTCCTTACCGAAACAATACAAAGTACCTGGGTTGACATAGTTTTTTGCATCGGTCACATATATTTCACGTGTCTGTGGGTGAACCTTCACCCCATAAGGCATAGTTATTTTCTGCTCTGTTCCGTCAGTTATAAAACATGATGTAAGAACATTATGGCCTTTTACGTTCACAATGCCGAAAGTCCTTAACCTCGATGAATTGTCCGTTTTACTGTACTGCGAACCGATGAAATAGAGTGAATCCCCCACAATATCAAAACAGCCAACAGACACATCCAGTGTATGTGTAACCTTCTCCGTTGCCAAGTCGATACAGTGCAGACGGGCAGGTACATTGAAATAATCCCCACGGCTGCTCACCCACAACTGTCCGTATGAGTCCGCCTTCAGCAATCCCGGGTTCACCCCCACATCTATCCGTTTTTCTTCTGTAAACGAACTAAGGTTTATCACCGACAGTTCTCTTTCATAGTTCGGCTGCATATATCCGCCCGAATTAGCAACATATATCTTACCGTTTGCAATGGCGATTCCATCGGGCTGATAACCCACCAGGCATCTGGCTACTACTTGCAATGTTGCAGTATCCACCTTTGCAACATAACCCAGTTGTTTGTAGTGGGAATCTGTCTGAACTGGTCCTGCATAACTTGTCACATACGCATACTTGCCTTCAAAACAGATGTAACGACAGTTTGGAATTTCTATCTGACCTATCCGCTTTGCAGTCCGCTTATCCATCACCTCTATTTTGTTTGACACGTTGATGACAGCATACAAACGGTTTCCATACACCTTCAGGTCATTGCCCACATCTCCCATTTCCTTTGCCACTGATGGATTTGCCTCGCCAAAGATATTTCTTCTATATGTAGCCGAGGCATAGTCGTAATAGTCGAGTGTTGCCTTATTGCTACCCATATTACCCTGATTCAGCAGATAGAATCCGACAATATCGGAAGATGCAGTCTCTGGTTTGCCTACCTGTTCTGCTTCGGGTTCAAACACCTCCACATCTTTCCTGCAGGCGGTCAGCAGGACTACAAATAGTATTTGGGTCAAAAGGAGTATATTCCGAAACATGGGCTATATATTGATTTTAACTATGCATTTCCAGTTTCTGCCTGGCATTGGATAGTTGACAATAACGTCATACTGTTGGTTAAAGATATTATTGCACTCAAGTGCTAACGACAACTTTGTCTTTTTTATCTTGAAGTCCTTCATCAGCGACAGATCGTGTGTGTACCAGGGTTCCTCGTGGTTGGCACGGATATTTGCCGAGGTATGGTAACGTTCTCCTACGTATATAAAAGAGTAGTTCAGTGTCCAATCGCGGAAACCCAGATTCACCAGTGCCGAACCGCTGTGCCACGGTATGTAAGCAATCTGTCCCCCATATGTTCCTGCCACAGGATCATTATCAGCCGGGTCGCTGAAGTCTTGTGCCTTCTGGTATGTATAGTTGAGAGTCAGGGCAAGAGTCCAATTATTATATGGTACCATCTCAACCTTCCCGCTCACATCCACACCCTTTATTTCGACCTTGCCTATATTCATCATCATCCAGCGATATTGTCCGCTACCCTTTGGAATAGCAACAATCTTATTATCCACCTTGTTGAAGTATCCGTCCACCTTTGTTTCTATGGCTCTGAACACTCCTTTCATCCAGTGTTTGTTATAGTACACCCCAAGATTCAGTTGCCGTGCACGTTCCGGTTCCAGGTTTATGTTTCCTATGTCGGTGTAGTATAGGTCATTGAATGTAGGCATACGGAAAGCCTTTTTATAGAAGGCGCGCACGCAGAGGTCTTTTTCCTTCAGCGGATAGAACGACAGGAAGAGAGCCGGACTACATTCGTTTGTCGCTTTCTTTCCCCGGTCGCTTATATGTGTTCCCAACAGACTTCCCATCACTCGCAGTCGCCACAGTTCGTATGTAGTAGCAGCTACATAGAGCAATGTATGGCGTTTCGGATACACGAAGTTTGCAAGATCTGCCGAGAGTGTGTTATACTGGTAGTCGGCACTTACTGCCACATCCCAGTTGTCAGTGATGGCATAGTGGTTTGCCACCGACAGATATGTCTCTTTCTGTGTGAACTCATTATTTATATATAAGCTCGTGGTATCGGGATTCAGATAGTGCAGATAATCGATTGCAAATTTTGCATTTACCATCAGTTCGTACTTACCCCACTGTTTCTTCATATTTCCTTGGGCAAAGAAATTCTTATCCCACTGCCTCTGACTGTTCTTCCATACATTATTCACTATTG